>JAABUL010002546.1_pt1 | contig 29800 bp, 1 predicted proteins | sample 5559151 | NCBI WGS metagenome assembly JAABUL01 (sample SAMN10711876, study PRJNA513368) | rock metagenome | isolation source: Antarctica rocks | place: Antarctica: Victoria Land, Pudding Butte sud
TTTTTTTAATTTTTTTAAATAAAGAATAACAACAAATTAATATAACTTTTCTTCTAATAAATTGTTAATTATATATTATTTATATATATTATTAATTGTAATTTATGCAATTAAAGATTAAATTAATTGTTGTTTGTAATTAAAATTGTTTTTGTTTTAAAAAAAAAAAAAATAGAAGATATTTTTTTATATTTGATATACTTAAATAGTTGTAAACAATAAAATAATTTAAAATCTTATAATAACTTTTGTATACAATTTTTAAAATACTATTTATAATTAAAACTATTTAAATATATTTGTTTTAAAACTTGAATTATACTTTTATATTAATTTTTTTTGCTTAATATAAATTAACAAGTTTTAATTAAATTTTGTTTAAAATATTGTTGTTAATAGTTATTTGTAATTATTATATTTAAAATTAAGTATTAGTATTTAAACTTTATTTAATATATTTGTTTTTCTCTCTTAAAACAAACAATAAATAATTGATAAATATTTTATTAAATATTTTGTAAAAATTTCTTTTTCTAGTATTAATAGCAAAAATAAGAAAACTTTAATTAAATTAATTTGCAAATTAATTAAAATATAAACTACTAAATAACAAATTACAAGAAATAGATTTGCTAAAATTCTTTTTATTTAAAAACAATAATTAATTTAAAGTTTTTAAAAAATTCGACATTTTGCAAACAAAAATACAAATATAATATAATTATATTCTTTAACAATTTAAAAAAGAAATTCGAAAATAAAAAAAATTACAAAAGAGTAATACAAGCAACAACTAATATAAATAAACTATTTTAAAATAATATAAACAAAAATAGCTTTTAAGTCGAAGCATATTACTTAATATTATAGCGAAAAATTCAAATTATAATAATATATATTCAAAAATAGAAAATTTTAGTATAATAATATTATATTCGATTTCTTAACAATTCGATTCAATTTTAAATATTAAAATTAAGAATTAAGTTAAATCGAATTAATTTAATTTCAAAATAATAGAAATCGAATTAAATTTCGAATTAATTTCTAATATTAGAATTGTCGAATTAAGTTAATTTCAAAAGTTGAAACTAAAACTCAATCTAACAATCAATCTATTAATAGTATCTTAAAAGAGATAGAAATTTATTAAATTTTTTCTATATATTAATAATTCGATTTGCAAATAATTTTTTGTTAATTGTTTATAATTAAATATTATTTTAAATATTTATTCTATTTATTCTATTTATTCTATTTATTCTATTTAAATATTGCAAATCTTTATTATCTTTATAGTTAAATCTAAAATTACTATTGCTATTAATATAATTATATTAGAATATTAACTTAAAGTTTGATTTAATTGTTTGTATTATATTTATTTATATTAATATTAGTTTTATATTTCTATATATTTTTAATTAGTCTTTGCACAATAGTTATATAGATAAATATATTTATTTTATTATTGTTATTTTTTTTGTTGTTATTGTTTTTATAATTATTGTATTTTTTGTTCTATTCTATAATTAGTTACAATTAGTATTACTATTATTTTAAACAATTTTTTACAAAAAACAGAATTACTATATTCTTATAGAAATTGTTGTTTAGTATAATATTGCTATTGTAGCTATTCTTATTCTAGTCTATAATTAGCTTATATTAAATTCTTTGTATATAAATAATTGTATTATTGTTTCTCGATTGATATTTAATAGATTAAAAAAATTGTTCAAAATATTTAGATTAATATTAATATTAATATATTATCTTTTAATATTAAAATCTAAATAGATAAAAATGTTATTAAAACTGTTTGCTATAGTATCTAACAATATATATTTATAATTAAATTTTCTATAAAATTTAGTTGCAAATTTATTAATCTACTCTTAAAATAAATACTCTATAAACTGTTATTTTATAACAAACAATTTATTTTATATTTTTTCTATATATTTGATTATCTCTACTATATATTAGTATTAGTCTGCTGAAATTAATAATCTAAATATATTATTTCTGTTTAATATAAATCTGCAGATTTTTATAGAAAAATCAAATATTTGTTCTATTAAATAGTAACAGATAGTACTAAATATAAATTAAATCAATTTTAAACTAATTAAATTAAAGAAGATTTCTATATTTTTTTAACAATTGTAGATTTTTTATTTTTATTTTTTAAAAGCAATTGTAAATTTTTTTGCTAAAAATATTATTTAAAAATTAATTATTATTGTCTATTTTTTTAAGTTTCTATATAATATTAGTTTTAGTCTAGACTATTATAAAAATATATATTAAGTAATATAATAAGTCTGCAAATTAATTTCTTAATAGTAATTTTTTTGTTTTGTCTAAATTATTTTTATAATAAAGATTATATTTATTTGCAATTTAATATCGAATTCTTTTTATTATTATATAACAAAATCTATTTGTATAGTTATATAATTGCAGCTATATTATTGCTTGTTTGTTAATCTTAATACTTAAGTATAAATATCTATTTATATTTATAATCTATTAAAAACAAATTAATCGTATTTCTGTTTTACAAATTAAAACAATTATAGTATATTATTTAAATACAATTTGTTAGTTCTAAAAAAAAGCTTTTAATACTTTCTAATTACAAAATTACAAATTTAATAATATAATTTTTAAGAATTAAAATAATCAGAAATTATTTATAATCTATTAAGATTTTCTTATAATTAAATTTCGAAAATACTATTTATTGCAACAAATTTTTTATAGATAGATTTTTATTAAATTTTTGCGCTAAACATTATTGAACTTTTAAAAAAATAAGTTTTCGAAAAATTAAATTAATTGCAAGAGTTTTAAGATCGATACAAATCTGCTAGTACTTTATAAAATTAATAAGTTTGCAAAACTAAAAATAGATTTTTTAAACTATATTAATACTATTAGTTATATATTAATTTATATAGCTTATATTATTTACTATTAATATAATACAAAGCAACTTATTTCTATAATATAAATATATATTGTTTTTTTTATTTACAATAAAAATTTTATATTAAGCGCATTTTTTAAATTTAATATTAATATTTTTGTTTTTTTATTGTTATTGTCGATTGTAAATTTGTTTAGTTTGTTGTTAAATATATTAGCAAATATTATAATCTTTTTATATTGCTATTATATATATATTAGTATTATTTTCAGTTAAATTTGCAGCAAAATCTACTAAATTATTAAACAAAGATATTAATATAGTTTTTTTATTTTTTCTATTAATATTGTTGCTTATAATAGATATATACTATATAAGATTTGTATATTTTAAAAAAATATTTGCAAATAAGTTTTTTAATAGAATATAAAAAAGAATATCAGTCTAAACAGATAAATTAATATAGAAAAAAATAGAAAAAATCTGAAAAATTAAAACTATTTATATAAATTATAACAATTCTTTTAATATACTTTTCTGTATATTAAATTAAGAATTTTATTCTAATCTAATTGTTTAACAATATATTTTAGCAATTACTATTTAATAAAAATTTCTAATTTTCGAGATTGTCTATTTTGTTTCAAGACAAATATTATTAGTTTACATAAAAAAAATATTTTATAAAATATCTAACTATTGTAAACTACTATTCAATTCTTCGAATTATTATTATATAGAATTTTTTTAATATTGTTTTTATCTCTTTTTTTAATTCTAAAAATACAACTAATATAAATTGCGAAAAATATAATAGTATAATTAATTCTAATAATAGATTAAATTCTAATTGTAGCTTTGCTTCTAATTTTTTATTAAATATAAATATAAACGAAATATTTAGTTGTAAGTATTTATATACTAATTTTATAAAAGTATACTAAAATATATTTATAAAATTTTAATTAATTTATTTGAAAAATAATTTTTTCTTTTTAGAATTAAAAGAGCAATTTGAAATTTATAGATTTAATTGTTTGCTATATTATAATTGTTTTTTTAATTGTATTTTTGTTAATATTTTTAACTATTGCAATCTCGATATTTCGAATTAAATTTAAAAGAATTTGCAAATACTTTGCGTTAATTATTATACTAAAATAAAGAATTTTATATAGCAAAGATATAAATTTAATAAAATTAACAATAAAATTACTATTCGGTTTTTTAGTTTTATCAAAAATATATAATATATAAAAACAAAAAAGCAAAATTTTCTTAATTTTGCTATATAATTTAATCTTTACAAATTTATATATATATAATTTTGCAAAATTTCGAGTCTTTTTTTAATTGCAATTGTATTTATATTTAATTTTTGCTAGATTTTAAGAACAATAAAATTTCTTAGAACTATTAATTATATATATTTTATTCGATTATTAAGTATTAATTTTCTATTTATATTGCTTTTGTTATAATTATTAACTAGTTTCAGAATTAATCTCTTTGTTATATAGATATAAATATTTAGATTTGCAATTGTTTTAACTACAATTAGACTAATTGTTCGGTTCTAACAGTTGGAATCGAATTGCATAAATTATGAAAATACTAACTATATTAGGTTAAAACTTGACCTAATTAGATATAACTTTCGGGTCGAGTTTTAGATTTTGGGGAAAAACCGATCCGAACGGTCAGTCTAACTACAATTAGTTCTATATAATTCTATCTTAAAAAAGAATCTATATATTATTGTTTTTATTAAGTTTTATAGCAAAATTAATAAAATTTGCAATATTTAATAGATAAAGATACTTCTTTGTTGTTTTAAAAATATAATATAAATAGAGAAACAAAACAGAGAGACTTTATCTTTAATAGACTATTGTATGTAACAAAGTACTATTAATATATAGAAAAATAGATATATTTGTTTATAATCTTTAATATTGTTAACAAGTTCTTTAATCTTAGAATTTCTGTATTTAGTTGTTTTATTAATCGAAGTTTTTTTTTTCTATTGCTATTATTCTGTTGCTTCTTAGATTGTTTTTGTTATAAAAATTAACAACTATTTGTTGAACTTTGTTTTTTTGTATTTAGACAGTTATAGCTATTAGATATACTTAATTAATCTGCAATTAAATTAATTAAAGCTTCTATTATATAATAATTAATATTTATAAGATTGTAATATTAGAATATATATTTTTACAAATAAATATAACTATATTGTATAAGATTGTATTTATATTTCTATTTACTTTATATTAATTAATTATCTTTTAATTGTATATAGATAAACAAATATTTAAATTGTTATCTAATATATTTATTAGAACTTACTATTATATAGATACAATTATATTCTATCTATTAATACACTTTTAAAATTCTGAAATTCGATTATAAAATCTTACAAAAAATATTAATTTTACTATAAACAGTACAACTATAGAAATTAAAACAGTATAAATTTCTTATTGCTAAAATTAATTAAAATAGTTTAATAAATATATATATAGTATTATTAACTTTAGTTAGTAAATCTTATTTAAAACAGTAATTTTCTATATTAAATTCTATTTTGCAGATTTTTTTTTCTTAATTGTATAGATTTTATTGTTTTTTAAATATAAGTTAATAATAATTTAAAATATTAAAATATTAAAATTACTTAATATTTTTATTGTTTATTCTTAAAAAAATATTATTCTATTGTAAAAAAGTTTTAAAATTTTCTAACTAAATATTAATATAGTTTTTACAAAAATTTACAAATATCTTCAGATTTTTTTTAAAAACAATTTATTTTATATTTTTAAAATTTAAACAAATTTTTAGTTAAACTATAAATTTTTTTTTTTAATTTTCGATTAAATTTTTCCTATATTTTACAAAGTTCTCTTACTTTTCTATTAAGTTTTTTTAGTATTTTATTAAATTTTTTTATTTAAGTACTAAATATACTCTTTTTATATTTTCTAGGAATATAATTAATCAATTAAAAAATTAGTATATTTTCTAACTTTTTAAAATTTGATTTTTAAACTATATTTAATCGAGACTAATTTAATTAATTAATACTAATTAATTAAAAATTAGTTAATACTAATTTGCAACAAAATTATATTAGTATTTTTTTTTGTATTATATATTGTTAACAATTTATCTATTTAATTTATTACTTTTTGTTTTAGTTGTTTTTAAACTATTAAGTTGTCTTTGTTAAATACAAAACTAAACTTAATTATATTTAACTATTAATAAAATAGTCTTTAATATTTTTTTCTTAGTTAAATTTTTTTTACAAAATTTTTATATCGAAGATTCTTACAGTTTTTTTTCTATACTATAATATCGATCAATTAATAGCTATATTTTAAATAGTATTTTAATATTATCTGAATATTTAATTTGTAATATATTATATTTTTTTTAAAAATTAAAACATTTGCAAATTTTTAAATCAGAATTTTTGCAAATCTCTAAATCGAAGTTTTCGAAATTGTTTTTAAAATACAATAGTATTTATTATATATTTTCAAAAAAGATTTTAGTAAATCGAAATTCTAAGTATAGTTAGACTAAATCTATACAAATTAATAAATTAAATTTATTTAATAAAAATACAAATCTATCTAATATAGACGCAAATAACAATTTTTTTAAAATTGCTACAAAATATATTTTAGTCGATATTGTTTTTGCTATAAGTTATTGTATATATATAGATATTAATATAGTAGTTTGTTATAAAATTAATATAGCAATTATTTATATTTTAAATTTTCTAAAAATATTTAATAGAGTTCTCGAAATCTTAAATTAAAACAAAAACAAAAATTGTCTATATTATTTTTATTAAAATAGATTTGCAGATTTGCTAAATATTAAGATAAATAACTTTTTAATTGTTAATAAGATATTTCAAAATATATTTCTTAAGTTTATTAAATTTTTAAACAACAAATTTAAATTTTAAATTTAAATTTTTTTGCGCTAATTATTGCTTTTTCAATTTTAAAAGAAATCTTAAATATTACAAATTCTTAAAAACTAATTAAGAACAAATTATACTTTTTAATTTAAAAAAATTTAGAAATCGAATTTTTGTATCTAAAATATTATTATTTTAAATAAAAAATAGAATTATTACAATTAATACAATTTTTAACTAACTATACAATTCTAGAATTTAATTAAATTTTAAGTCTAAGTTGCGTATATATAATTATTATTACAATTAAACTAATAACAAAGAATATTAATTTTGTATTAACTTATACTCTAGTTTACAATATATAATTAGAATTAATTTAAAACTATATTTGTTTTATATTCTACTATATAACAATTTATATATTTCTTTTCTATTAATATTAATATTTTTGGGATAGAATACTACAACCAATTTAATATTTTGCTATTTTAATTATAGTATTAATACGCTTAAAAATTATATTAATATTAAGCAAATAGAATACTTTGTTTGTCTAAATATCGAAATCGACAAATATTGCAAGAAACTTCTAATAAACTTTTATTAATTTTTCGACAAATAGACAAACAATATTAACAAATTTGTTTTTAATTTAAAATTTCTTATTTGTATTTAATTTATCTAGCAAAAATACAATTATAGCAATCTATATTAAAGTTTAATGATATACAATATAGAAAATATTATATTCTAAAAGATTTCTATTTCGTATAGTAGTATTTAAATATTAAAACTTAATTAATTAATAGTTTATTCTTACTTTGTTGCTATTCTAAATAACAATTTAATTATAAAGACTCTTAATTGCAATCTAAACAATATTATTTATTTCTATTAAAAAATAATTGTTATATTAGTTTGTTTTCTTTTGCTATCTACTTTTATTAACTTATATCAATTAATAACTTTAAGTTGCACAAAAGATTTTCTATATTATATATATTAACAAGATATTGCTAAATTGTTGTTTATAAATATCGAATATAATAATAATAGATTAGAATTAATTATAGAGATAAAACATTTAAATTTGTTGCAAAACAATTTAATTATTGCACAATTGTATATTAAATATACTAGAGACTATATTTCTAATTCTCGAAAATAGTAAAATAATAGTTTTTAAAATTAATAGTTATTTTAAACAATATACTAATTAGCAATTAAAAACTATCTTACTATTAGTTTCGTATTTTAGTACTTTTAATTTTAATATTTTTAATTATATACAAATATTTAGCAAATTTATAAATTTAAACAAATTTTTTATTTTCGTATTTTTTGTCAATTAATTCTCTATTGCAGCTAATATATTTTTGTGTTAATTTTATAATTGTTGTAGATTCAAAGCTAACAAGTATTCTAATTTAATATTTTAGTATTTTTAATTTTTTATACAAATACTTTTACAAATTAATATTTTATTAATATAGAATTTGTTACAAATATTAATTTTAATATTTTTGTTCAATCTTTTTAAACTTAGCAATAAAAATCTCGAAAAAACTAATTTTTAAAATTTGTTAATCTTTTTTGTTTTTTTAACCGTTTTTTTTTTTTAAATAGTTTTCTATACTTTTTTAACAGTCTTTTTTGTATAATAGTAATTTTCTTTCGATTTTTTAGCAATATATTTTTGATCTTTTTTAAAATTAACAGTTTTGTTAAATTTGAATATTTAATATTGCAATATTAAACTTTCTTTTCTGCAATATTTTTCTATTTTTTTTTCTCTTTTTTGTCGACTTTCTGTATTTTATTTAAAATTATATTTACTTTTTATATAGCAATTCGAGATTTCTAATATATCTAGATACAAATTTTAACAATTTTGCTAATAAATTTTTTTTTCTGCGAAGTTTGCAAAATATAGATTTTCTATTTAATTGTTTTAGATATCTAAGTCTTAATATAATACAGTAGTAAGTAGTAGAAAATTGTAAAAAAACTTAAAAAATTTAAAGTTTTAATTGTTATTTCTGTATCTAGTTCTTATAGTTAATAAATATTTTTTTCTTATATTAACTTGTTGTTTATATTTTTGTTATTTTAATTTCTCTATCAATAGTTTCGAGATTTAAAATTAGTATATTTTACAATTTAAACAATTTAAACATAATTAATATAGTAATTTTGTAGATAATAGTAGATAGACTTCGAAACTACGCAATTTTGAAACTATTTTTACAAAGTTTTCTACTAGATATTGTATTGTATTTTCTAAATTAATTGTTAGTCTAAATTTTGCTATAAATTTTATTTGCAAAACAAAAATAATTACGCAATTAAAATTTGTTGTTTTATAATTAACAATTAATATAATTATATATCTTATAGAATTATAATATTTTAGTCAGATAATTAGATAATATCCGGCTATAGACTTAGAAATATCTGCTATTAGTACTAGCAATCTATCTGCAATATATATACAATCTTTTTTACTTAGATTTTACTTAATATACTATTAGACTATATAGTGCAATTTATATATATATTGCGATAAATCTCTGTTATTATAGTTGTCTACTAATTAGAATTCTGTTTTTATTTTGTTATATTAAAATTTAATACAAAAATTTAGTTACAACAACAAATATTAGAACAATAAATTATCAATATATTTCTGAAAACAATTTCAGAAATTCAAAAATTCAGAAACTTAGAAATACAAAAAAAAGAAAAAAAAGATAGATTAATTCTAATAAATTATCAAAATCAAAAACTTTAAAAATTAAAAATACAAAATTAACAATTTAGAAATTAAGATATTATTAGATTAAAGAACAAAAATAGAAAAATTAAAATTAAAATATTAAAAATAGCAATAAGAGTTATAAATTTGAAAATTTAAAATATTTTATTAAAATTGCAACTAGTATTTATTGCTAAAACAATCAATTACTTGCTAACTATAATAGTATTATTAAAAAAAACTTCTTAGCAATATAATTAATTTATCTGCTTAGAAACAAAAATATTAGTAAAATTTTTTTCTTAATAGAGATTAAAGCAAATCTTTAATACAAAAATATTTATTAACAACAAATTAACAACTAACTAAAAGAAATAGTTAATTAAGAATATCTATTTATAAACAATTTAGAAAATGGAAAAGCAATAAACAAAAAAACTATACAAAATTTAAAAAAAAAATCTCTTTTCAATACTTTTGCAAGAAAAAGAAAAAGAATAGACTAATTGCGTCGAATTGAGTTATCGAGTTTAGATCGAATACTCGATTCAAATTAAATTAAATTAATTTCAAAAGTTGAAATCGAATTGTCGATTCAATTTCTAATATTAAAATCGACAATTCGAATTAAGTTGCAAACTTAAAATCGAAAATCGACTCAAAAAATCGACTTAAATTGTCAAAACTTAGTATTAGTATAAAGAAATTCTAAAATAAATAATAGAAACTAGAAAGCTATATTTTGTTCTATAATCTCTTAATAACAAATTATTTAATAATATATTAAGATAATACATTTAAGCTATTTAGAGTTAAAATTCAAAAAATTAATTTAATTGTATTTCAAAAGAAATTCGAATTCTTAATACAATATAAATATTAAATAGATTAATATTATTTATAGCTAGTTTAATATTAATATTGCAACGTATTCTTAAATTCGACAATAACTATTAACAATTATATTTGCTCTAATTACTAAACTATTAAGACTTGCTATTTAAGTTTATTCTATTTATTTATATATAATAAAATAATACTTAAACAATAGTAAAATTATTAAAGTATTAAATATATACTTTTAGTGCGTTATTAAGAATTAAAGTCTTTAAATTAAATAAAATTAAATAAAATTATATATAAGTTGCAATTTTAATATTAATTTAATTACAATTTTATAATACAAAAGAATAACAAAATAAAGTATACAATATAATAATATATCAAAATAATATATTATAATTGTTTTTATAATAGTAGATTCTCTAGACTATATATATAAAGCTATTAATCTAAAATCTTAATAATTTTGTTTGTTTTACTATTATTTTAGATAATTTAATTTAAGTTATTTTTTATTTTGTTATTATTTTTGTTATTATTATTTTTATTAATTTTATTGTTATTGTTTTTATTGTTTTTGTTTTTATTATTTTCTTTGTTATTTTTATTATTTGTTGCTAAATAATAATTATAATTTAGCTTCTTTATATTATTTTAAATCTTATATTAAGTTTTTTGTTTATAATTATTTTCTTTAATTATATTATTAGAATTCTCTATCTTAGAAATAATAAAATTAGAATTTTTTTTTTCTTTATATTATTTAAAATTGCAAATTTTTTAACAAAGTTATTAAACAATTTTATAAAATTGTTATTATTAGTTCTTTTTAAATTATTAAAATTATTATAATAGATAATTTATTATTAAATAATTTTTACAATCGATTTTATATAAATCGAAAAACTCTTATTAATATTAAGCTTATTATTAACGCTTAATTATAATATTATTTAGCTTAGATATAGAGCACAAATAATATATTTAAATAATATATATTTTTTTAAAAGATAATTTTATTGTTATATTTATATTTTTAAACAACTTTTGTATTTTTTTAATAATTTTAAATCGATTTGTTTTCTTAATTGTAAATTTTTTTTTTGCTTTTTATTTAAGCTTATTTTTAAAATATTTTGCTATAAAATTGTTAATATTGTATACTTTATTGCATTATCTAAATATATTACTATAAAAATCTTAATTAATTTGATATTTATTATTTTTATTTTTAATATTTTTCTCTATATATTTACAATTTAATATAGAGACTTGTTTTTAAACAATTGTTTTATACAATTTTTTAAATTAAATTAAAATAATTTTACAATTATTGTATTGTTTTTAATATAATTCTTTTTTATTATTATTTTATTTTTGTGCGCAATTGCAACTTGCAATACTTTTTGAATTAATTAATAGCGCTTCTATTATTTGTACATATACTTAGTTTATTTTACAAATAATATATAGAAGTAATGCAATTATATAGCAACTTAAAAATTTCTTACAATATCTAATAAAATACAACAAAATTTAAAGAGTAAAAAATTCGAAAAGATTAACAAAATTATAAATAATATATTAACAAGTAGTTTTACTAATATAAAGTAAAAACTATATATATTAAAATTAAAATTAATATTTATTTACTAATATTTACTTTAAACTTTTGTTAATACAAAATTGTTATTTTTTTATATTAATATATATTTAATTTTGTTAATATATTACGCAAGTTTATATTTGTTAATTGCTTTGTCGTTTATATTATATATTTTTATTATTAATTATTAATTTAAATCTCTTTTTTTATGCGATTTTTTAACGTATTTATATTAGTTAAAATTATTAAAATTATTGCTTATTTTACTATAACTTCTTTAAATTTTGTTTCGAATTTAATTTTTTTTTTTTACATTTATATAAACTTCTTTTTAATATTGTTAAATTTATTATTTTCTTTAATAGCTTGCGTAAAGCAAATAAATAATATATACAAATAATACAAAATATTTTATCTAAAACTAATATATTTAATTTGTTAACTTATTAACTACTAAATAGCAAATAGCAAAAAATAGATTTGCTAGAATTCTTTTTGTTTAAAGACAATAATCAACTTAAAACTTTTAAAGAATTCGATATTTTGCAAACAAAAATACAAATATAATTATATTATATTTTTTAACAATTCGAGAAAGAAATTTAAAAATAAAAAAATAATACAAAAGAGTAATACAAGCAATAATTAATATAAATAAATTGTTTTAAAATAATATAAACAAAAATAGCTTTTAAATCGAAACATATTACTTAATACTATAGCGAAAAATTCAAATTATAATAACGTATATTCAAAAATAGAAAATCTTAATATAATATTGTTATATTCGATTTTTTGACAATTTAATTCGATTTCAAATGTTGAAACTAAGAATTGAGTCGAATCGAATTAATTCGATTTTAAAATAATAGAAATTAAATTGAGTTTTGAGTCGATTTCTAATATTAAAATTATCGAGTCGAGTCAATTCTAAAAGTTGGAACTAAAACCCAATCTAACAATTAGTCTAAAAAAGATTTGCAAATTAAAAATATTATTTTTTAAATTAGTTATTATTATTAGTCTTTTTAATCTAGTAATTATTATTTTTATTATTTGTTATTAAACTATTCTTTTAGAAACAATATCTTAGAACAATAGAAAAATTGCAAATTTTTTTCTCGATATATCTATATTAATAGCAAGTCTATTTAATAATTCTATAGAAATTGTAGAATTCTATTACTATATAACTTCTATATCTTTCTTAGAAATATTAGAAGTATTGTATTTTAATAATTTTAATATTATTAATTTTCTAAATTAATTTTCGAATTTTTATAATAAATATAGAGTTATTTTTTAGTATAAAATTATTAAGTTTTTTTAATATTGCAACAAACTTATAGAAAATTTTATTAAATCTACTATTATTTAAACAAATAAAAAATAATAAAAAATAATAAATAAATTAAAAAAGAAATATAGAAATAGAAATTTAGATTAGAAAATTAACTCTTGTATTTTTTTAGAATTTTTAAAAAATATATTAAAAGTAGAGTCGAATAATATTTGTAAATACAATCGACAATTTAGAACTATTTTCTTGAAACTTATTAAATTTTATTAAATTAATAAATATATTAGATTTTTATAATATTTAAAAAGTTTTTTTTGCAATATTTCTACTAAGATAACACAAAAATATAAAGTTAATTTAAACAATACAACTACTATAATATTTGAATTATTATACAAGACAATTATAAAACTAATCGAAAATAAGATAGCTATATAAAAAATAAATAGTACTAGTAATTAGATTGTTTAGCAAGTTGCAAATATTAATATAAGTAAATTAATAAATATAATAAGTAAGAAATAAAATCTTGTAAAAAAATAAATATATCGAAAATAGTTTTTGTACTCTTAATATTATTAGTAGTTACAATTGAAAATACAAAAATTAACAAAATACTATATATTTTAATACAAGTTTTTAAAGATCTTAAAATTAATAGTATTTGCAAAATAATAGAAAGCAAAATTTATTAAATAATTTAACAAATAATAACAATACAATTATAAAAGATTTTGTATATTGTATTTTCTTAAACTTAGATAATAATTCAGAGTTTATTTCAAAAAACAATTTATACTTATTAAGAATGTATTTTTGTTTCTAAATACAATTAATTTTAATTAGAATTAAATAAATATTTGTTTTGTTACAATTTGTATAAATAATAAACTTGTTTAGAGTTAACAATTTTGATAGCAAATAAAAAGATTTATATAAACAAAAACAATAGAATTTGCTATAAATCTAACAGTTCTAAAAACAAAAAAATAAAATTGTCTCTTAATAATATAAAGATTAAGAAAAAAACTATAAGAATTTGTTTTTAATAAAGAGCACAAAATTGTACTCGAAATTCTGTAATTACAATAATAATAGTAGAGTTAAATACTAATTCTTTGTTAAAAAACCAAAAAATAGTAAATCAAATTAAACAATAGTAAAAATTCGAAAAATTTAATCAGAATAATTTTTTTCTAAATAACAGATATTTTAAAAAAATTTAATAAAATAATTATACAAAAAAAAAAAAAAAAAATCAGAAAAAAAAAAAAAATTAAAGTTTAAAAATATTAGATCTAAAAATTATTCAGAGATAACAAAAATTTCAGACAAAAAAATATATGTAAAAAAGAATAATAAAAAGAATAATAAAAATAAAAGTAAAAAATATTATAATAAAAAATATTTCTGCAATAATTAATTCTAATTCGAGAGTTATTAAATATTAGAAAAGCAGTTCTAGAAAAAAGCAGAAAATTTCTGCAAACTATATATAATAAACAAAATATTTAAAAAGAATACTACAAATTATAAAAAATTAAATTAATTCTAAAATTCTAACTCAAAATATTTTTATTTTAAAAATAAAAATTAAATTAATAGATCTTTTAAATTTTTGTTCTAATTTAAGTTTTTTTTTTGTTTTTTTTTCGATAAGAAGTTTAATATTATAATAGCAAATTTTTTTTTTAGAAATTTACAAAAAAAAAGAAAGAAACAATTAAGAAATTACAAAAGCATATATTTGTTTCGAAAAAATAGTAAAAAATACAGAGATATTAATTAAAAAAGTAGTAATTTATATTTTTATCTTTATTGTTTTTCGACTTAATTAAAAAATTCTATTAGATCGATTTTTTTAACAAAATACTTAAACAAGTTTTGTAAATATAAATAATAACTTTTTAAAATTAACAATTTATTTTAGAGACAAAACAAAGTATATTGGTATTTTAAAAATATTTGCTAATTATTTTAGTAATAAAAATAAAAATATTGTATTTTTAGAATTTTTTTTAAATCTTTAGATAATTGTTTAATTAGTATAGTTATTTGACTTTGCAAATCTAACTGTAAAGAATTTTCAAAAATAAAAATTAAAACTATTAGAATAACAGTATTGCAAAATAGAATCGAAAAAAAGAATTAACAAAATTCTAATTAATTAGAGCAGACAAACAGTACTAGTATCTGTTAATATAGTTAATTAGAATTAAGCAGATATTCGAATTAATACTATATTTCGAATATCTCTAAAATTATTTATAATTCGAACTTTTCGATTATATATTATAAAAGAGATTTCTACTATTTAATTGTTTCGAAAGTTTAATATTCTTTATTAATCTTCTACTATATTGTATTTATTTATTCGAATAAATATAATATATAAGCAAAAAATTTAAAAAACAAATTTAATAGATACAAACAATTTAGATAATTTTATTTCAAATAAATATCTAAATTGAAAAAAAATCCTAGAATTATTAATTACAAAAAGTTTCTGAAAAAAAATTAATAAAAGATACAACTCTTTTTTAATATTTAAATTCTTAAATATATTTAGAAACTAGTTATAGAATTCGAACTCTTTTTACAAAAACAAGAATTTTTAATTATAATACTTTTTAATTATAAAACTGTTTTAATATAGAGTTTTGCTAAAATAAACAAAATTAGATCAGAAAATATATTTAATTAGAAAATTTGTATTATAAAATACAAAATATAATAAACTTCGAAATTTCCGATTTTTCGAGTATTAAATACTATTGTAATTAAAATATTAGAAATGTATTTTTAGACAAATTTGCTAGAATACTATTATAGTTTCTATCGAAATTCTTAATTTCTAATAAATAAAAAAAAGAAAAACAAATAGTATATAATTAATACAATTATAAAAATAAATAAAATATCTGTTTAAAATACTAATATATTTTCTAATATTAAAAATTTTGCAAAAAAGTTTGTCGAAATAGTAATTATATTATTGATTAATTTCTTTTTAGACTACAATTAAATAAGTTTTATATCAAAAACCTGCAATTTTACTATCTTTATAATTTCTTTTAAACTATTTAGAATAACTTGTTTGTTGCAAAATATTACTAATTTATTTACTTAATTTATAAAAATTATAATATATATTTTTAAAAATCTTCTTAATAAATATTGTTTATTTGTAAACAATATAAATTTAAAAAAATTTAAATTAAATTATAGTAACAAAAAAATAATTTTAAAAATTAGACTATTTATTCTAAAATATATTTAGTAATTAAATACAATATTAATAAATATAAAATTGTTCGAATATATTATATTTAACAAAAAATCTTAATTCTATAAATCAAAAATTAAAATTGTCGATTTTGTATAAAAATTTAATAAACAATTCTCTAACAATATTAAAATTATTAAAATTATTAAATAATTGTTGTACAAAAAAAATTCTAAAATTAGAATCTTTATAAAAATATATATTTATTATTAAATTTAAATATTAGAGTTTGTAATTGTTGCAAAATCGATTTATTATTTATTTAAAATAAAATATATCTTTATTTAAAACTTTAAACAATAAAATATTATAGATAAACTAAAAATTGCTTTGACAAATGTATCGATAATATATATTTTAAACTATTCTATTCTAATTAACAAAATTATTCTAACTGTAAATTTTAATCTAAAAAGTTAAAAAATTGTATTAATACAAATTAATATAGTAACAAAAAAAAGATATTTTTTACAATATAAAAGTAAACTTTAAAACAAACAAAAATCTTAATACAATATTAAAAAACAAAAATATCAAAAATTTATAAAATTCTTAAAGAAAATACAATTCTAATTGTATAAAATTCGATTTATAATTAAGATTAATACAAATATTTTAATAATTTAATTTAATTGTTTTGCAACAAATCTTTCTAATATTGTAATAACTTGCTAATTAATCTAAATTTATTTTTTCGATTTTAATATACAACATATATCTAATTAAAAATATATAATAACTGATAGATTTTCGAGAAAATTAAAAGAATTGTTCAACAATATTAACAAAACTAATAAAAAAAATATTAATAATTTTATTAATTTTATTAATAATTAATTAAATTGTATTTGTGTTTGTCTTGCACAAATAACAATATCAAAAAAGAACAAAAATATTTTTAAAAACAAATATTTCGATAAATTTAAACAAATTACTTAATATCTAATTTTATTGCAAAAATCAAATATAAGTTAGAAGAATTTTTGTAAATTTAAAAATTATATTCTTTATTTTTTAATAAAAAAAAATATTTGTTTTAAAAAATAGATAAGAATATATTTCTATATAGAATAGTAAATTAGACAAAAAACAAAAATTAAATTGTAAAAAACTTATATAATAAAAGTAGTTATAAAAAGAGAAAAAATATTTATCGATATATTGCAAATCGATATTAATAACAAAATCTATATAATTTTTGCAAAAAATATATTGCAAACTACAATAAATGTTAGCAAAAAGTTTCTAACAAATTAAAAAAACCTATATATTTAATTTATATTTTCGATTTGTAAAAAAAAATTATTGTAAACTGTATTTATATATTAATTGCAAAAATATCTATTAAAATAGATCTAATAGTTGCTCGAAATAATCTGACAAAATAAATAGAAATTAAAACAATTTTAAATTTTAAAATATTTACTATAGTAAAGTTTCTATAAAAGAATATTTTCTATTTATATAAATATATTAAGAAAATAATTATAAATAGCAAATTCAAAAATAAAATCGAAATAACAACTAAACTTTTAAAGAGATATAATATTAAAAAAATAACAATATCGATTTATTATTTACAAACAAATAAAATAATAGAAAAAAAACACAAATCTATTATTAATATTTTGTTTAAACTAACAAAAAGAGTTTCTATAAATTAATTATAATATTTGTATACAATTTTATAGATAGATAGAACAACAATTCAAGAATTTATTAAAAAAAATTGTTTTATTTTAAGTTTGAATACAAAATCGTATTGTTAATTAAAATAGAATATTTAATCTAATATATTATAAACTAAAAGAAAGTTTGCTCAATAGTAGATCTACTAATACTACAAACAAAATAACTGAAAAAAAAATTTAAATTAAAAAATCAGTTTTGTATTTTTATTATTTTAGAAAAAAGAACAAGAATCTCTTTAATAATAATTATTAACTACAAATATATTTATTTTAAACTAAAGATTTAATTTTATTATATAATATTAAACTTAATAAAAAATACAATATAAAACTATTCTTTCAATAATTAGATTTTTTCAAAAAAAAAAAAAAAAAATTAAAAACTTTTATATTCTGAAAAAAATTAATAGTACAAAATTCAAAAATATCTATTTAAAAAATCGACTAAAAAATATATAGAAAGAAATAGACTAATCGTTCAATTCTAATAGTTGGAATCGAATTGTATAAATTATGAAAATACTAACTATATTAGATTAAAACTTGACCTAATTAGATATAACTTTCGGATCGGATTATAGATTTTGGGGAAAAACCGACCCGAACGATTAGTCTAGAAAGAAATTAAAATTTTTAAATTTTTGCAAAATTAAAAAACAAAAAATAAAAAATAAAAAATAGTTTTATATAAAAGACAAAAAATTGATTTAGTTAAAGCAACAAGATATAGTTTGCAATTATTATATTATTGCTATTTTATTACAATTATTTAAATTATATAGAAGTATAAGATTTTTTTTTAAGAGAGAAAAAGTTGCAATCTTTATATCTATTTTATTTACAAAAACTTTAATATATAGTTTATCGATTTACAAGTATTAGAAAGAAGTTTAATTATATAGAGTAATTTATAAGATATTATAGTTTTAAGTACTTAAAAAGAACAAATAAAAGATAAGAAAATTAAAAAATTAAAATACTAACAATTCCAATTAATTAGAAATAGACAAATAGTATTAATATCTATTTGTCTACTTGAATTAACTAAAATTAACAATTAGAAAATAATCTAAAAGTATTAATAGTAAACTTTAATTCGAAATTCTAAAATTTTAGAAATTTCTTTAAATTATAAAGAACAAGTTTTAATTATTTTTTACAAAGTATTTTTTAACAATAAAGATAGCAAAATTATATATTAGTTATTACAATTTTATATTTGTTTGCAAATTAATATATAAATAAATATTAATATAGTTTTTTTTGCGTAAATAATAATATAAATACTACAAACAACAATTAAGTTTATAAAGAAAAATTCTCTATATTTGAAACTCTATATTTATTAGATATTTAGAATAAGTTATTTTTTTATTTATTAAAATATATCAATTTAATAATTTGATTTTTTGTCTACAAAATTTTCTTTTTCAATTTATTATTTTTGTATAAATTTTTTTTTATTAAGCTTGTATTATAGCAGATTTAGAACAACAATTATAAGATACTAAATATAGACAATTTTCTACAAATAAAATTTTTTAATCTTTATTAGAAAATTAAAATTAAGAACAAAAATTATTATTTATATTAACAGAAAAATCTTATAAAAAGCAGCAACTTATATTTGCTAAACAAAACACAAATTAAGTTTCGATAAGATTAATATATTTTTTTTGTAATTAGAAATTAACTTTTTTGACTAAATTATTATAAGCGCAAAATTAGCAAATATTATTGCAGCAATTACAAATATTGCAGTATTAAATTTCTTAGACTTAAATTTAAATTAAATTGCAAAAAACAATTATTTAATTTATAAAAAACAATCTAATTATTAAAAATTGTATCTATATTTAAGTAGTCGATATTCTTCTTTAATATAATAAAATTACCTACAACAAAAAAAAAATTTAAAATTTTTTCGAAGTATAGTTCTAGATATTTTAAAAATAGTTAAGAATTAAATACAAGATTTGTAGCAAACAGTTAATAGTAAGAATATTTAAATTCTAATAAATAATATATTATAGCAAGAATTAAAGAATATAGTACAAAAAATTAATTAGAACAAAAAACTACAAATTTAAAATAATCGAATTTAATTTTACAGAATATAACTATTAGAGACTGCAAATATATTGTCTAAAAATATAGACTAATTAATTATCGAAACAATATTGCAAATAGCAAAAAAATACAATATTCTATAGAAAAATTTAGAAAAATTAAATTAAATTATATACAATTAATTCAAATTTTATACTACAAAATCGAAATATATTGCTAACTATACAATCGATAATTACAACAAAATAAATATTAAAGTATTTAAAAATACAATAGTATCTATCAAATAAAAGTTTTTGAAAATTAAAATAAAAAATTATTTTCAAAAATTTAATTTAATTAGAATTTTAGATACAAAGCTAAACAAAAATTGTTAAACAAAAATTTAAATAATTTTATTTTTTTTTGCAAAAAATATAGAAAAAATACAGATTTAAAATAGCAAATAGAAAAAATCTAAATTATTAAATTTAAAATTAAAGTTGAAATCGAAATCTAAAAATAACAAAATTTATAAAAAACAAAGCAAAAAAAAGAGAATTAGAATATAGATTTTTTTAAAGATTTTTTTTTTTTGTTATTACAATTGCAAGATTTAATATTAAGATTGTTTATATTAGATTTTAGACTATCTAAAATTGTTAATATAACAAGATTATATATTTTAATTATCGAAATTACAAATTTTTTTTCAAAAATAGTAGCTATTTTTATTTTGATAAACAAAAAGAACAATACAAAGAACTATCTATATATAAAAATAAATATAGATTTGCAATATTAAATTAACTATTTTTAACAATATCGATTAAAGTCTTTTAACTAATTAAACTAGCTATATCGATAAAAAAGCAAAAAGAAAATCTAGTTACAATTATATTAAAATCGATCGTATATATAGTTTATTAAAGAAAACTAGAATTTCTGTTAAAAATAAATCGAGTCTCTAATAATTAAATTAAGAGACAAATAATTTAGTATTACAAAAAACAAAACAATTTTTTAGTATTTGTAAAACAGAATAAATTAAATTTTAAGTTTAGTTTTTATTTGTCTGTTCTTAAAAATCTCTTAAAACAATATATCTATAAAAAAGAAAAACTAATTTTTTTATTTAACAATTTTTAATAAGTTAATATTTAATTTCGAGTAATAGATAGTACTAATTTAGCAAAATAGAATTAGTATAGAATTATTATTTGCAAAAATTAATTTATTTATTTAATTGCAAACTTAAAGTATTAAATATAATTATAACTTTAGAGCAAATTGCAAAGAATAGTATAGATAGATTTAGATTCTTATATAATATATATATTTCTATAAAACAATTACAAATATAGATTGTTAACAATATTGTATTTGTTAATTTTTAAAAAATATAAAAATTAAATATCCAAATATTATTTTAATCTTAATATAAATCAAAATATCTATTAAAAGTTTTAGCAATTATAGTTAACTATTTTTTTTATTATATAAAATAATTTGTTTTGCAAAAAGTATTTAATAAACAATTTTTATATTTAGATTAATATATAATTGCAAAAAGCAATAAAAAAAGAATAACAAAATAGAAAAATATTAAGAACTAAGTTAATAGAGAAAAATTTGCTAAAATAGGAATTGTATTAAGTAAATATATTTTGTTAATTTAAAAATATACAAATTGCGCAATTTTAAATTTTTTATTGCAAACTAAGAATCGAAATTAATACAAAAAATTAAGATATTTTTTGTCTATATAACTTTATTAAAAGATAAAGAAACTTTGAAGAATTTTTAAATAAATATAAGAAACAATATTGTTGCAATTTATTAAAATTTAGTTTTGTTAAATCTATTTTTAACTAATATATTCTATTGTTTTAAAACTATTATTAACTTTTCTTTTATATTTGATATTAAAAATACTATTATAAAATATATATTCTAAAACTCGACAAAAATAAAAATAAAATAAAAAATTCTATTTAAAAATACAAAGAAATCTAATTGTCTAATAAAACAAATTTAAGAGTATACAATATATTGTATAAAAAAAGTATAAAAATAAATTAGAAAATAAAAAATAAAATATTTAAACTATATTTATAAATATAGTTTATAAAATCTAAAAACTCTAAAATACTTAATATATATTAATCTAATATTAAAAACAATTTAGATTCTTATTTAATTAATTATAAAAAAATAACAAAATTTAAATTTTTAACTATTTATTCTGACAAAAAAAAATCTACTATTTTAATTCGAAATTTAAAAAAATATTATAGATTAGAATTAAATTAGCAATCTAGATTAAATACTTCGAGACTAGAAATAATTGCTAAAATTATATATTTATTTTTTGTTTTAAAAAATTTAACGCAGATACAATAGCAACAATTTATTCTATTATTGTTACTTATATCTTAGACTAATCTTTTAGATTTATATTAAAGAAACTTATTACTATTATTATTGTTTTCAGAAAATAAACAAAATTTACAACAATCGATTTTTTTAAATATTTAATTTCGATTTACAAAAATTTTCGATTCTGAGAAAAATTCTATATAAACTAATTTATTATATTTTTTATACAATTAATTTAAATAACAAAAAAAAGAAAAAATCTAATCTAACAATCTGAAAAAAATAAAAGCAATTTTTTTATTTTTTTACTATAACTTCTGTATAGACAGAAACAAAAATTTCTTAATTTAGTAGTTAAAAAACAATTATTAAAAGAAAGAAAATTGTATATAATTAAATAATTAGATAATATTTAATTATAAATTTAAAAATATTTGCTATTAGTATTAGCAATTTATCTGCAATATGTATACAATCTCTTCTACTTAGATCTTAGAATCTTAACTACTTAATATATTATTAGATTGTATAGTGCAATTTATATATATATTGCAATAAGTTTCTGTTGTTATAGTTGTCTACTAATTAGAATCCTGTTTCTATCTTGTTACAATATATATTTAATATTTTTTTTAATTAACTTTTTCAATATTCTGAGATTATATATAATTAGTTTCTTAGCAATAATATATTATAAACAATACAATATTATATATTCTAACAGCTATATATTCGAGCAAATAAAGAGTTTTATATAAGATACTCTATAATAAATAATAAGAATATTGTTTTACTTATAATATAAAAGTTAATAAGAATATCGAGCAACTAAAACTTAAACTGTTAATATTTATTTTTTAATAATTCTCTATCTCTTTTTTTACTATATTTTTTTATTTAAAAAATTATTATCTGCAAACTACTATTAACAATATAATAATTAGTATTTTCTATATTTTAAAGATTAGCTAGAGTTTGTATATTGCAGCAATAATTAATACTAATATAATTTCTAAACAATCTTATTAATTCTTAAAACAACTAAGTAATCTATATTTTAACAATAATAATTTTTTAAAACAAATAAATAGTCTAAATCTTAATAATAATAATCTATAAATAACAAATTTAATAAATATACTAATTTTTTTAAACAATATACTAATATTAGTTGCAATAACAATAATATTTTGTTTGTTCTTATATATATTGTATTGCTCTTTGCTATTTAATTGTGCAAAATTGTATATATTATATTGTAGACTGTTTTTTTTGGATAAATTAAATTGCTTTTATCTATAGATTTTGTTTATTCTATTTTAAAATCGAAATTAATATTAATTATATTATTAAATCTATACAATAATCTATTTTTTTTTTGAATATTTGTATTTTGAACAAACTATATTTCGAACAATTTTAGTTTTATTAAACTAAAATTATTTGCAAATTTGTTCAGAAAAACAGTATAAATTTAAGTAATATAAAAATTGTCGAAATAACAATAATAATAATAATAATTAGAAAGAATATCAAGTTATTAGAAAGAAATATCAAGAAATTTAATATTAATTTAATAAATTTAGATTTGCTTTATTTAATAAAGATTGTTTGTAACAAACAATATTGCGCAAAAAAGTAAATAGAGTTGTTTCTATTAATTATTGTGAAAAACTTTAAGTATTAATACTTTCTATTAAATGTGTATTAAAGCAAGATATCTATAAAGAAAATATAGCAAAAATAGAGTTAATACAAAGTAAAATTAATAATTAATAAAAAGTTTTAGTTATATTTTTTTATTTATATAATATATAGAGATTTAATTTTAATTTATTTTAATTATAATAGTAGTAATATATATCTATTGCGTTCTATAATTAATAGATATAAATAAACAATAATTTTTATATAAATTTAGTATAATATATATATACTAATATAGAGTTATATTTTTATATATTTTTATATATTTTTAATTTATACTAAATAATTATGCTATCAATTAAGAATATTGTATTAAATTGTTGTAAAATTTGAGAAATTAGACTATTTTACACAAGTATAAGCAATTATACATTTTATTAGAGTTAGTATTATTATAAATTATACTATTTTATTGTTGTTTTTTAAATATATATTAGTATAAAAGTCTAAAATATGTAAAACAATATTATTATACAATATATTTAGAAAGTATTACTAATATCTTAACTTACAATTATTAAGTATTTATTGTATACAATACAATTGTCTTTCTATTTATACAATATCTTTTCTATTATAATTTCTGTTAAATTGTATTGCTAAACTTAAATTGCAAATTATCTAAAAACAATAAAATAGAACTTAATAAATAAGTTTTGTAATAATTAATTAGTTGTAACTTAAGATTTAAATTAATACAGAAATTATTAAAAAACAATCTATAGATATTAAAAACAAATAAAATATAATTTTTAATAATAACTGCAGTATTTGTAATAGAATAAAATCGATAATTAAAGTTTAAAAAAATAATAATATAATTTTTTTTTATATTGTAATAGAACAGAGTTAGTTGTTGTAATCTAAAAAAATAATAATATATAATTTCTAATATATTGTTTTATTAAAATAGAAATACTAAAACAACAACAATATTTTTAATAAAATAGAGTTTATAAATATAGTATAAAAAGAATACAAAATAATATTTTGATAGTATTGTTTTATCGAAATAAACAACTTTAAATTTTTTAAAAAATATTGTATATTTGCTAAACAAAATAAGAAAATTAACAAATAAATTTGTTTTTATACTTATATAGTTAGATTTATTAAGCAACAACAAAAAAAAACAAATTTTAAAAAAAATTATTAAGAAAATTCTGTATTTTTTATTAAAATAATTTAATCAAAGTTTTATTTACTAAATTTGTTAATAACAACTAATTAATTGTTTGCTCTTTTTTATTTTATTTTTTAGTATATTTTAAATATTTAGACAGTTTAAGTTCTACTCTAAAATACAATAACAATAATAATAGAAACAGCAAAAATAGTAAAAAAGATAGAATCAATTTTTAAATAGAACAGTTTAGCAAATTCTACGTTTTGTATTAAAATAGTTTAATTAGAATTTTATTTATTAAGTTTGTTAATAACAATTAACTAACTATTTGTTTTTTTCTATTTTAACTTTTAGTATATTCTTAATATTCGAATAGTTCAAATTCTATTTTAAAATTTTGCAACAATAATAATCGAGACAGCAAAAATAACAAAAATAACAAAAATAACAAAAACAACAATAGCAATATATTTGTCTATTTTCGAAATAAATTTCGATTTGCAAAAATTGAAAATTTTAATAGCAAACAAATAATAAATATATTTATATAGAATTAAATTAGAGAATCGAATATTAATTAATTATATAACAATTGCAATATTGTATTTTCTAAGAATATAGTATTTGAAAATAGTAAGAAAAATTAAATATATACAAAAAATAATTCGGAGTTTTTGTTGTTTTATTTGCAAGTAATAGATCTATTTTAAATAATTGTAATATATAATTCTCTTTTATATTAAACTGTTGTTTAAATAAATTCAAAATTAATAACAACAGAAAATAATATAAATTTTTAACTAAATTCTCTCTAACTAAAATAACATAATTATACTATCTATTGTTTCTATTAATTATAAATTATATCTAATACTATTAATATAATACTAATCTAATTTAAAATATTTTTGTTGCAAATATTTTCAAATATATATAACAAATCTTAAAAGTTAGCAATATATTTAAACAGAATATTTTTAACTTTGTAGTTAGAATAATTTTCTATATAGTTATAAAAAATATACAATTTTTAAGTATTAGAAAAACAAATATCTGTATAAATTCTTTTTTTTAATATTGCTATTAAAAAATTTTTATAATTATTGATATTTTTATAAATATATAGATTTTAATAGTATATTCAATTAAATAGAGAGATAAATAGAGAATAAAAATCAAAAATATAATATATTTTTTGTTCTTTAGTATTTAAATATTATAATAAAATTTATTAAAATTTATTAAAACAACAATATAGAATATACAAAATTAATAAAAATATTGTTAAATAGATTGCAGATATTAATAATACAAAAATATTAATTTAAATAAAGTATATATATATATTTCGAATTGTAAATAAATCGAAATATTATTAAAAACTTGTATAATTTTATTACAAAATTGTTTAGACAATTGTTTTTATCTTTGTATTTATATATAAGATTGTATTTTTTTTAATTTAAACAAAAATTATATTACAATACTTAATTAACAAGATTTTAATAGCAAATTATTATTTTAATTAAACTATAATTTAATTGTTTAAAAAAATTTAATAATATATTAAGATTTAGACTGCTAATATTTTGCAAATTGCACAAGTTCTAATTTTAATTTATAGAATTTTTTTTTTTTTTATTCTTGCAACAATATTGTAGACAACTATTTTATATTATTGTTTTTTTGTTTAATTTAATTTGTTTTTTCTTTTTAAATACTTTAAATAAATACAACAAATATATTTTTTCAGATTTAATAATTTTTGTATTCGAGATTAAATATTGTTGTTTATTAAAGAAATTAATAAAACAATATAGTATATAATATAAACAGCTTGTATTGTAGAAAAATTGATAGAATAAAAAATACAAAAAAAACTTGTTATATATACAAGTATTTAAGTTGGTTTGCTAAAAATTTTATTGAGTAGTTTTTCAAATTTAAAAGAAAATTCTAAATCTATATTAACTGTAATTAAGAATCTAAAAAAATAGTAGTATTGCTATTCTAAATATTTAAGCTAATTTATTTAATTAAAAGATAGAGTATAAAAATTTGCAATATATTTAAAACAATATTTGCAATATAAAAAATATAAAATAAAATAAAAGAAAAAGAAAGCTTTGAATCTGCATTAACTGTAATTAAGAATCTAGAAAAATAATAATATTGCTATTCTAAATATTTAAGCTAGTTTATCTAATTAAAAAATAGAGTGCAAGAGTTTGCAATCTATTTAAAACAATATTTGCAATATTTAAAATACAAAAAAAAATAAAAGAAAAAAAAAACTCTGAATCTGTATTAACTATAATTAAGAATCTAAAAAAATAATAATATTGCTATTCTAAATATTTAAGCTAGTTTATTTAACTAAAAAATAGAATGTAAAGATTTGCAATATACTTAAAACAGTATTTGCAATATTTAAAATATAAAAAAAGATAATAGACAACTTGTTGTACTGCTCTAATTAAACAAAAATATAATATAACAATACTATTAGAATCTATTATTATATATTTAATTGTATTAAGTTTAATAGCAAAGTCGATTTCTAGATTGTCTTATAGTATAAATAACAAAATATTGTATAGAAAGTCTTAAATTTCTAGACAATATATATAATATTTTTCTTAAATTATCTATTTTAAAATAAAAGACAAAAGTTATAATAAAATTAATACTATATTAAATAATTTATTTGAAATAGATATATTTAATAGATATAATTTGTTTTATTTCTAGCAATCTTTCTAGCTGTTATTAATTACAGTATTATACACAATATCTATACAATATTTTTTAATTATTATTAAGATACAAGATTAAAATATTATTAATATAAATATTTTAAAAAGAACTCGAATTCGAATTTTTTTTGTTTTTAGCTAATTTCTGTTTTAGATCTTTGTAAAGTAGAAAAACAAAAAAGTTGTTTAAATTATTAACTAATACTAAAAAAACTCGAACAATTTGCTGTATTATAAATTCTGTTTCTATGTATTAAATAATATAATACAAAATTAAAATAGAGAGTTTATAGACTAACAAATAATTAAGATTGTAATAATTCAGATATTTAATTATTGTATTAATATTTCGATATCTATAATAAAAAAATATGCAGTTCTAATTATTATAAATAATTAAACAGTATAGTCTATTTCTATAGTTACTATATTAATTTGTTTTACAGAATATAACTATAGAATATTCTATTTAATAAATATAACAATTAATTATAAAGTTAAAATAAAACAAGTTAGATTAAATAATATTTTAAAATAGCTATTGTTTAATAAATTAATATATTTTAAATATTAATAGTTATTTAACAAACCAGCTTAAAAGAAAATTAAATTTTTTAGACAACAATAGTATTGCGCAGAGAAGAGATTTTTAACAATACAATTTTTTAAGTTTGTAAAAGAGACTAAAAACAGCATTAATAACAATTGTTTAAATACTTTTACAATTTTGTTAATATTTTATTTAAAATAGAAACAATAAAGAGATTAATCTTAAAATTAATCTTAAAAACAACTTTTTAATATACAAATTTATTTAATATATAAAAACAATATTAATTTTTTGTTTGTTTCAACAAATTCTTGCAAAAAATATTGAGAATTGTCGAAATTCTTCTATAGTTTAGATTAGATTATATTTATTTATTAATATAATAAAATTAATAATTTTATATTAACTAGCAGATACTAAAATATAAATTATTATTATATTTTTTTGTTACAAATTAAAAAAAAATAAAGAAATCTAAGTATTAAATATTCTCGATTTCGAGTAATATTAAACTTAATAGTTTAATTGTATCTACTTTTTTAATATTATATAAGATATTAATATATTTACTTAGATTATTGCAAAAAAATGCAAGCAAAAAATTAATATTAAATTCGATTTTTGTCTATTTAAATTTAGATACTTAGTTTTTCAAATAGTATTTTACAATATATAGAATAATTAAAATCTTAATTGTATCTAATTACTTAAACAATATATTTTAACAAAAATCAAATTATTTAAATAATATTTTTTAATAAAGATTAAATACAATTGTTTTAATACAACTATCTCTTAATTCTAAAATTAGCAATAAAAATATATTAACTAATATTTTCTTTAAGAAAAACAAATTAACTATTCTATA
>JAABUL010002547.1_pt1 | contig 29780 bp, 18 predicted proteins | sample 5559151 | NCBI WGS metagenome assembly JAABUL01 (sample SAMN10711876, study PRJNA513368) | rock metagenome | isolation source: Antarctica rocks | place: Antarctica: Victoria Land, Pudding Butte sud
CGCTTCGCCACTGAGGCATCCTGTCTTGCGTACCTGGCGGCCTCGCGCTGGCGGGAGGGCTTTATCTGCCCCGGCTGCGGCGGGTCAGAGGCGTGGGTGCTCGCGCGGCGCCACCTGTGGGAGTGCGCCGGCTGCCACCAGCAGACGTCGGTCACCGCAGGCACCGTCATGCACGCAACCCGCACCCCGCTGCGCACGTGGTTCTGGGCGGCCTACCTCGTGGCTACCCACCATCCGGGGATCTCGGCCAAGCAGCTCCAGCGCCAGCTGGGGCTCTCGCGCTACGAGACCGCCTGGCTGATCTTGCAGAAGCTGCGCCGCGCGATGATCGCCCCGGAGCGCAGCCTGCTGCCCGGGGAGGTCGAGGTCGACGAGTTCTTCCTCGGTGGCCTCGAAGAGGGCCTCAGGGGCGGGCGTCAGCGCGGCAAGACAGGCGCTCGTCGGCGTCGCCGTCGAGGTTCGCGGCCGCGGCTCCGGACGTGTGCGCTTGGCCGTCCTGCCCGACGCCAAGAGCGCCTCGTTGACGGCGTTCGTGACCGCCACGACGGCCAGCGGCGCCGTCGTGCACACCGACGGCTGGCAGGGCTACAAGGCGTTGGCCAAGCTCGACTACGAGCACCGCCCGCTCTCGCAGCGCGCCGCCGCACCGGGCGAGCAGCTACTGCCGCGCGCCCACCGCGCCGTCTCGAACCTGAAGGCCTGGATGCACGGCACCCACAGCGGCGTCAGCGCCCAGCACCTGCCCGTCTACCTCGACGAGTTCGTCTTCCGCCACAACCGCCGAGGCACCCCGATGGCCGCCTTCCAGACGCTCCTCGGACTCAGCACCAGCCATGGGCCGACCGCCTATCGCGAGATGACGACGAGAGCCGAAATCGCCTGAGCCAACTGGATACGCCCTATCACTGTTATCGACGCGGCTGCGACGAATCCGGGTCCCTCATGGGGCCCACTCAACCCGAGCGGTGCCAGCCTTTGTCCTACGGCACGTCGTGCTGTAGCTTCCCGAAAATGCCCGGAGCCGACCAACCGCAGCGCTCCCGTGCGCGACCAGGAGACTATGCAGTGGTGATGAGCGTGTTCACCACGGCGCTCGCAGTCCACGCAAAGACGGTGGCGCGGCGTCGGCGCGCCCCGGTGGAGACGCCGATGGATGCGGTTCTCCTCACGCTGGCGACCTTTGCCATCGCCGATGTCGTCGCTCATGAACGCATCGCCCACTTCGTCCGTGAGCCGTTCGTCACGGACACCGTCGATGATCATGGCGGTCAGGCCAAGGGTGAGGGGATGCGCTTCGTCATCGGCGAACTGCTGACCTGCTCGCGATGCATGGGCTCGTGGTCGGCGCTCGGCCTGGCGAGTCTCAGCGCGATCTCCCCGGTCGGCGGACGGGCGGTGATCGGCGTATTTGCGGCAGCCGGCGCAAACGACATCCTTCAGGCCACTTTCAAAGCGACCGCCGCGGCTGCCGACCGGCTCACGGACGGGGCGTGAACCGAGCGTCCAGCCAGGGCGGGCGGGACGAGCACACGGGTTACGTGGGGTAGGCCCCAGTTCCGCCGGGGTCCTTGTCGTGAGCGATCACATGGACGAAGGTGGCGCCGCGCGAGCACCCACGCCTCTGACCCGCCGCAGCCGGGGCAGATAAAGCCCTCCCGCCAGCGCGAGGCCGCCAGGTACGCAAGACAGGATGCCTCAGTGGCGAAGCGGTCCTGGAACTCCATGATCGTGCGCGGAAAGCCGGTCGAGCCATTCCCGCAACCTACGCCGCCCACCTGACGGAACCGGATACGCAGAACGTCGATAACCACTGCCCATGAGTCAAGGGGGACGAGGTCATCGTCCGCACCCGCCCGGACGCTGGCTCGGGCGTCGTGACCGAGGTGATGACCAGCGGCCTCGAGCCGCAGTACAGGGTGCACTTCTCGTCCGGCTCGCAGTTCTATAGCGCGCGCCACCTCGAGCTCGGGACGCAGGGCGCCGGCAGCAACCTTGACCCGGCGGCTCTGCTACGCGACGGCGTCTTCGCCGACGCCGCCGCCTTCCGAGCCTTCATGTTGCTCGCCAAGCTCGAGACGCCACTCGCGGACAACCTGTACTCATTCGCGGCGTCGCGGACTGAGCGGCTTCCGCACCAGTTCAAGGCAGTCCTCAAGTTGCTGGCCAACCCCTACGGCTGGCTCCTCATCGCCGACTGCCCGCGACCGAGGTAGAGACGGTGCCCCGCGTCGAGATCGATGCGCCCGAAGCACAACGCGTCGAGATCGACTGGGTCCTTCAGCCGAGCCAGCGCCTTCTGCTTCATGGCCCGTGCACTTGGCCTTGTCCGGCGCGAGCTCAGCGCTCCGCTCCGCGCGTTGACCTGCGTCGCTCTCCGCTCGCTGAATCTTCTCCAGGTAGGCCTGCTCGCCGGCGTGCTCGGGATGGGTGCTCACTCTCGGTGGTGTCAGTGCTCAGCGTCTCCACGTGGCAGGTGCCGCATCCGACCTACCTTCGTCTGGGGTGAAGTCGCGCGGGAGCCCGGGTGTCTGACACCGAACGGTCACCCGATCACGAGCGGCTCGGCACCCGCCGTTTGGCGCTGCGTCGTGATGCCCGGGGCTAGAGGGCGTCACCTGCGGGTCAGCGGAGCGGAGAGGGAGCTAACGCCAGAGCCGTGACCGTGAAGGGGTGCAGCCGAAACGAGGTGGGGTCACGCTGCTCGTGACGGCACGGTGATGAGAACCGTGTCGTCGTCGAGCAGCGACGGCATGTAGATGACGTCCGGGTCGAGGTCGGCGCCGTTGGGCCATGTGACCGTGCGGCTCTCCGGGTCGATGGTGACCCGACGAAAGAGCTGCCAGTCGCGAAGCGGGCCGAAGACCGGCCCGTCGAGGAAGCGACTCAGGTCGACGTCGCGGATCTCGCCGTCGGCGAACATCACGCGAACGACGTAATCGTCGAGCGCGACGGCGGACGTCATGGGCGGCGCGATGGTCACGGCAGCGGCTCGATCTGGGTCAACGGAAGCTTGGCCTGCGCGCGAGCCCAGTTGTCCTCCAGCTCGCCACGGTGCAGCTCGCACCATTCTACGACCAGCCGGACGACTCGGCCAGGGAGGCTCCCGGTCAGGACGTCGCCGGAACGGTAGGCGATCCTCCCGAGATCGTCGCCGTAGCGGACGTGAATGTGGGGAGGCGGATGATCGCCGAAGTACATCGTGATCACGATGCCGTAGAAGCGGCTGGTCGTCGGCACCTCCCGAAGCATCGCGGCCGGCCCGGACGCGACGCTCCTGCCCCAGATCTGTCAAGCGACGACGATCGGCTCAGCGACGACCCGCGCCACGCCGACTCGATCTTCGTCGCGAGCGGCGACCATGCGCTCCAGCGCCTCCCGTGGCACGGCCTCCTGAAACTTGACCGCATCGAGCCGCGCGTCGTCGACCGCAGCCGGCCCGCCTTCGTCGGTGACGGCGGCTTCCAGCGTCTCGACGGGAGTCATCTCCAGCAGGCTGAGGCCGAGGTCGTCGGCCCCGGACGTGGGGATGCCCGCGGCGCCGCATCGCCGCGCGAGCTCGGCGTTCGCTCGTCCTCCCGCGAAGGTCCACCACCGGGAGCGCTGGCGCTGGTGATCGCGCTCGAGGCTCGTGCGTTCGTCGCGCACGAACGCGAAGTCGTCCTGGACCGGTTCGAGCTGCGTCGCGGCGCGGCGGGTGGCCGCAGGCGGCACGGTCGAGCTCGCAAGAACGCGTCGGATGGCGTGGCAGACCTCGATCGACAGCGCGCCGCCGGAGCCCGACCAGCGGGAACGGCCCGGGTCGTCGCTCGGCTCCACCCAGACGACGCGCCGGTTCCAGTCGATGTCGCCGACGCCCCAGGACTGTCCGCCGAGCAGGATCACCGGCCGCCGGCCGTCACGGGTCATCAGGGCCGAGGGATCGACCTGACCCAGCAGCCGTGACCCCCAGCGCACGCTCAGCAGCGGCTCGGTGAGAAACATGGAGGTGACGTCCATGAAGTGCCGGCGGCCGAAGAGCCGCTCGCCCTCGACGCCCATCTGGACGATCCCCCCGAGGTCGAGGAGGATCTCGTGCTCCACCATGTGCCGGAGCGTGTCCTCACAGTCGCCGGCCCCTAGGTCGCCCGCCGATGCGACTGGTCCCAGCGATCCCGGCCAGGTGGATCGACCGAGCCGCGCGTCCGCCAGCACCCGCGCGAGGAGCTGCTGCGCCAGGAGGTGCGCCGGCCGCGGAAGGGGCCGGAGGGGCTCGACCCAGCCGTCGTCGATGAGGGAGCACAATGCGAGCGCCTGCAGCAGCTCGTTGTCCGTCGTCGCCAAGAAGAGGCAGTTGCGGGTGCTGCCGCTCCGACGACCCGTCCGTCCTATCCGCTGCAGGACGGACGCGACGGTCCTCGGAGCACCGAGCTGGATGACCCGGTCGAGGTCGCCGACGTCGATCCCGAGCTCGAGGGTGCTCGTGGCGACGATCACGCAGTCACGCGCCTCAGAGAACGCCCGCTCGGCCTGCCGCCGATCGTCGGCTGACAGCGAGCTGTGCGAGACGAAGCTCGTCACGCCGTCGCGCCGCAGGGCGGAGGCGAGCTCCTCGACGCGGGCCCGGCTGTCCGCGAAGACCAGTCGCTTCTCCCCGCCGTGCAGCGCGGCGATCACCTTCGCGGCGTTCTCGACGCTGGCGACCCAGTCGACTTGAAGGTCGGGTGGTGCGGCGTCGTTGGCGACGGTGACGACCGTGCCAGGCGAGCCGCTGCCCGTCGTCAGCCACCCGAGCAGCTCCTCCGGGTTGCCGACGGTGGCGCTGAGCCCGATGCGCTGCATCGGCTCGTCGCGCCCCTCGTCGAGACGCTGCAGCAACGCCAGCAGATGCCATCCGCGGTCGTCTCCGGCGAAGGCGTGGATCTCGTCGACGACGACGGACCGCACCTGACCGAACAGGGCACGAGCGTCGACTCGCGTCGAGAGGAACATCGCCTCGATCGACTCAGGCGTGGTCAGCAGCACGTCCGGTGGGTCGCGCAGGATCGCCTTGCGCGCACCGTCGCCCACGTCGCCGTGCCAGACCGCGGCCGTGCGACCCAGCAGCTCGCAGTAGGCCGCGATGCGCGGATGGAGGTTGTTGAGCAATGCGCGCAGAGGACACACGTAGAGCACCGTCAGCCCGCTCCAGTGCTCGAACGCCATCCGCGACAGCAACGGGAAGAACGCGGCCTCCGTCTTGCCCCCGGCCGTGGGTGCGCCGAGCAGCGCGTGCTGACCGGTGAGCAGCGGCGCAACGGCTTGCTCCTGGAGCGGCCGCAGGCTGCGCCAGCCAAGGGTGTTGACGAGGTGGTGGACGACGCCGGGATGCAGCTGGTCGATGGCCGGCTGCGTCACCGGCCACAGCTCGAGCTCGACGTCGTCGGCCGTCCGCGCGCCCGCCCGCGCCTCGCGCTCCTCAAGCGTCAGCTCGCCGTCGCTGATGGTCAGCGCGTAGTGCTCGCGCGGGCGGAAGTCGGGGAAGTCCTCGACCTTGTCGAGCACCTCGCCCACGAGCTTGCGCAGGAACACCCGTGGCACGATCCCCACCCGTCCGCCCAGCTCCCCGCCGACCGCGGAGGCGAGCTCGGCGACGTACGCGTCGTCGACGAGGGTGGCGATCCGCTCGGGAGCGGTGGCACCCACGGTGTAGATGTCGCGCACACGCCGGCCGACGAGCTCCAAGCGCTCGCGGTCGAAGGCCGGGAGCCTGATCTGCGGCGCTCGGGCGCTGTCGAAGCGTGCATCGCCCGTGAAGTCGACGTGGAGTCGCTGCGCCAGCGGGGCGAGGCGCTGGATGCCCTGCGGCCCCTCGTAGAACGCCGGCGTCCCCGTCATCAGCAGGTACAGCCCGGGGAACCGGCCTGAGTCGACCTCGTCGATCAGCTGCCGGAGGGCGTTGAGCGCCTTCTCGCGCACGTCGCTGCGCACGCGCTGCAGCGTCTCGACCTCGTCGAGCACCATCAGCAGCCCCGGATGGCCGGCGTCTCGCAGGACCGCGAGGAGCCCCTGCAGGTGGCCGAGGGCGCCGAAGTGGTCGATCTCCCCGCGGACCCCCGCGCGACGCCGGATGTCCGCCGGGACGTTGGGCTGCGCCCCGAGCGAGGCGAGGATCCCGTCGGCCAGCGCCGTGTCGCCGTCCGCGAGGGCCTCGCGGTGGCGGCGCAGCGCGATGGCGAACGACGGCGAGCGCTGGCTGACCTCGGCCAGCCGACCCTCCATGAGCTCCGATACCCGCCGGGCCAGCTCGGGCGCATCGTCCTCGCGGACCCCGCTCGCCAGCACGTCCTCTTCGAGCGCGAAGTTCCACCGCTCGACGACGGTCCGGAAGGCACCGTCGGCCTGGTCGGCGGTCGAGAGCCGCTCGACGAGGCGACGGTAGACCTTCTCGAGCTGGTGCAGCGGCGTCTCGGTCTCGGAGATCTGCACCTCGGCGGTGGCGAAGCCCTGCGCCTTGGCACGCTCGGCCAGCCACCGGACGAAGAACGTCTTGCCGCTGCCGTACTCGCCGCGGACGGCCTTGAACGCGGCGGTCCCCGAGGCGACGTTCCTCAGCTCGTCCTCGAGCGTCGGCGCGAGGCGGTCGAGCCCGACCGCGAAGGCGTCCAGCCCGCGCTGCGGAACCGTGCCGCGCCGCAGCGCGTCGATGATCTCCCGCCGACGCCGGGGGCTGAGCTCGCTCACGGCGCGAGGCCGAACTGCTCGATGAGCACGTCCTTTCGCAGGCGCACCGTGTCCGACGCCTCGTCGACCTCGAGCACGTCGTAGCCGTCGTAGTTGAGCAGGCCGCGCAGCGCGGCCAGCAGGCCCCCGAGCCGCAGCGACGCCACGCCGATGGCCTGCGCCAGCGTGGGGCGCAGCATCGTCCCGTCGCGGGCTGCCAGCGCACCCAAGATCGCCACGACGCGATCGTCCGCGAGCGGCGTGCGCGTCGCCCGGCCGCGCTGCTCGGCGTACGTCGGCGAGGCGAGCAGCTGCGCGACCCAGTCCGGAGCCGTGCTCGCCGCAGGCGCGGCGATGGTCAGCTGCTCCCCGGGCTTGGGCTCGTCGGGTGCCGGCGCAAGGGCTGCAGCGACCGGCTCGACGCCGGTCCACCAGGCGGGCGGGTCGTAAGGCGCCTCGACCCACCCGTCGATCGGCTCGGGCAGCGTGGGGGCGAGCACGAACGCCGGCGCGAGCACCTCCTGGGCGCTGGCGCCGCCGTGGTAGCCGTGCTTCTTCGGGCCGAAGCGCAACGCCTCGCTCCACGCGAGCAGCGCCCGGCCGCCGCCGACCAGCACCCGCGGCCCCTCGACGAGCACCTCGCCCTCCTGCGCCGGACGCGTCGCCGGCGCCCAGCGCTCACCTCCGTCCTTCGCCTGTCGCAGCGTCGTCCCGTGCTCGAGGACGTGCCCGTGGTCGGAGAGGAGCACGACCAGGCGGCCAGCGTCACGGGCGGCCATCAGCAGCGCGCGCAGCGGCACGATGTCGCGGATCCTCCACGCGGAGCGGAGCTGGTCGTCGCCCTTGAGGTGCTCGTCGACGGCGTTGATGACCGCGCCGACGACCTGGCCGGGGCCACCGACGGCCGCGCGCAGCTCCGCGGAGAGCGCTCCGTGCTGGTCGGCGATCTCGCGCTTGTGAAACAGCCGCGGCTGCGCTCCGCCTCCGGCGGCTCGCAGCGCCGCATGACCGGAGAACGCGCGCTGCTCCCCGGCGGCCAGGCTCGTGGTCAGCGTGCCGCTCAGCAGGCTGGCCCGGGAGTGGGTCGTGATACTGGGGAGGGCGGTGACGACGAGCATGCGCCCAGGGTGGTCCGCACGCCGCAGCTCGGTCCAGCCGTCGGCGATCGCGCTGTCCAGCAGCTCGACCGCCACACGATGCGAGGTGCCGTCCAGCACGACGGCGAGGACCGGCCGCTGGGTGGCCAGCGGCGCGACGACCGTGGCGAGGACGTCTTCCACGCCCAGCAGCTCGCCGCCCGTCGGAGCGTGTGCCGACCAGGCTGCCAGCTTGGTCGCGAAGCGCTGCTCCTGCCCTGCGCGCCGCACGTCGGCGGCGGCGACCAGGCCCCGCAAACCGTCATCGAGCGTAGGCTCGCCGCCGCCGTAGCGCAGCACCGTCCGTGCCAGGTCGGCGTAGGCGTCGTCGCCCACGTAGGCCGCGGCCGCGTCGCGAAAGGTGGCCGGCTCGACATCGTCCGTAGTGAGCCAGGCGACGAGCCGGCGGCTGAGGTCTGCCACCTCGGCCGCGCCGGAGCTCTCAGCGAGGCGGTGACGCCGAACCTCCTCGGCGGCGGCTCCGACACCCACGCGCGCCACGATCGCCGTGCCGAGCGCGGCGAGGCGACGCCGCAGGCCCAGGCTCAGCACGTCGCTGGCCCCGGCCAGCGACTCGACCCGGAGGCTCTCCACCCACCGGTCGGCGCGCTGCAGCGACGCCTGCCCGGCGGCGGGATTGGAACGCAGCTGCTCGGTGACGACCCGTTCTGCCGCGGCCGCCCAGGCCGCAGCGGCGCCGGAGGAGAAGGTCCACCCCGGCACGTAGTGCTGCAGATGCGCCAGGCCGGTCGAGCGGTCGGCCCCGTCGGGCGCGTCGACCAGCAGGCGGAGCGCCAGCCCGAGAGCCGTGGCGTCGTCGACGTGTGGGGAGAGCGACGCGCGCAGGACGCCCGACGCGCCGTTCGTCGTGCGCGAGACGCGCTCGCAGACCTCCTCCTGCACCTCGACCGGGAGGCTCGTCAGGCGGTCGTGGTTCGCGCCGCCAGCCCAGCCGAGCAGCTCGACCAGGCCACCCGGCGCCGCGATCCCGAGCCCGTCCTGCAGGAACGTCGTCCACGCGCGATCCGCGTCGAGCAGTCGCGCGCCCGTCCGCTCGTACCCCCCGGCGGGGGCGAGCGCGACGAGCCGGTGGACGAGCCAGCTCGGGATCGTCGCGTCGAGCCCGCGCACGTCGAAGGCCGCGATCAGCGCCGCCGCCGGGTCGGGCCGGATCACCCGCCGCGCGAACAGGCGGGCGGCGACGTCGTCCCCGAGCTCGGTGACCGGCGTGAGCAGCAGCAGCGCGCGTTCGGCGTCGAGCTCCTCGACGAGCGCTTCGCGCATGGCGAGCTCCGACGGGCACCAGCGCACGTCGACGTAGCGCTGCCGGACGACGAGCTGTGGCGGCCCGTCCCAGCCGTCGCCGGCGGCCAGCGCGAACACCGGGGAGCGGGCGGCGCCGGCCTTGTCGACCAGGAGCTCGACGTAGGGCCGGATGCTGTCGGCGGTCGCCGCGCTCACGGCCGGGCGGTCCACTCCACGCTGACCTCCGTGACGCCCGCCTGCTCGAGCTCATCGAGCTTGGTCCGCGCGTCGCTGGGCGTGCCGACGAAGCGGCTGGCGACCGCGCTGCCGCCGGTTCCCGTCCCGCCGCCGCCGCTTCCCGTGGCGCCGCCGCTCCCGGTCCCGCCCGTGGGCATCACGAGCTTCACCGCCGCCTCGTACGCCGCGCCGATCGCCGGCGCGAGCTTCTCGGCGAACTCGTCGCGCTCGAAGACCGTCCGCAGCCCGACGGCGATGCGCTCGGCCGCCGCGTCGCCCTCCACGGCCCGCTGCAGCACGCCGTCGAGCAGCGCCCAGCGTTCGTCGGTCAGCGCCGCCTGCAGCGCCGCGGCGCCCGTCAGGCTCGACCCGAGCGCCTGGTCGGTGGTGGGCACCTCGGCGTCGGCGAGCGCGCCGATCCGCGCGAGCGTCCCGCCCGCTCCGGCCAGCCCCGCGGCGAGCGCGGCACCCGCCTCGGCGGTCCGCAGCCGGTCGGCGTCCGCCGCCACGCCGAGCCGCTCGGCCCGCAGGCGCAGCGCCGCGATCAGCGCCGCGGCGGGCTGCTGCAGCGGCGCGGCCCGCGCCCCGAGGTCGGCGGCGAGCGCCTCGACGCTGTTGGGGTTGAGCGCCGGGTTCACGGCGCCGAGCCCGAACACCGCGGGCGTCCGGGTGACCGCGCGTTTCCACTGCGCGGGCTCGGGGAGGTCGGCGGTCACGAGCTCGAACTGGTCCTCGAGCGTGCCGATGTCCAGCGTCTTGACCGGCCCGCCGTGCAGCCGGAACGTCCGCCCGGTCTGCAGCGCGTAGGTGAGCAGCACGAGGTCGCCGACCGGCTTGGTCAGCCCGATCGGCTCGGACGCGTCGAGGTAGCCGCGCAGCACGCCGACCGTCAGGGTCATCGCGCCCTCGGCCCGCGCGAGGTTCACCTGCTGATCGAGGCGGTCCTTCCAGGTGGTGTCCAGGACGTAGGGGCCGTCGTGCTGGGTGCCCAGGCGCAGCGGGTTGACCACCCGGCGCAGGATCTTCCGCGTCTCCGACGCGAGGTCTTCCAGGCGCCCGTCGGGCCGGTCGGCGGCGCGCTGCACCTCCTGCCAGGTCTTGCGCAGGTCCGTGAGCCGGATCTCCGCGTCGAAGAGCGGGTGCTTGGGGTACTGCGCGTCGAGCATCTGGCGCACGAGGCCGGTGAACGCGTCGCCGAGCCGCGCGCCGATCGGGACCCGCACCGCGAGCTCGGGGGTCAGCGACTGCAGGCGCTCGGACACCTCGTGGGAGGTGTCGATCGTGTCCTCGGCGATCCGCTCGACGCCATAGGCCTGCCGGATCGCGGTCAGCACGCGCTGCTCGAGCGTCGAGCGCAGGTCGTCGAGGATCCCGCGCGCCTGCATGCGGTCCGTGGCCGACAGGTGGTCCCCGAAGCGATCGAGGCGCTCGCCCTCGAGGACGTGGTCGATGAGCACCAACCGCTTGAGCTGCGCCTGCAGCCCACTGGAGAAGAACGCGGGGATCCAGCACACCGTCCGCGACGGCGGGCGCTCGGCCCGCCAGCGCGCGAGGCGCTCGACATCCTCGTCCGGGCTGTGCCCGGGCGCGTCGAACGGGTAGTCGAGGACGACCTTCCAGCGGTCGTCGATCGCCTGCAGCTCGTCGGAGCCCAGCTCGGCCTCGTCGCGCACGTTCCCGAAGACGACGTCGACGGTGCGTCGGGTGCCGCGCCAGATCACCGGGTGCTGGTCGGGCAGCATGCTGCCCGACGCCGCGATCCCGAGCTCCTCGAAGACCAGCCGCTTGACGAGCTGGCGCCGCACGCCCGGGTTGTCGACCTGCTCGGCCTTCGCGAGGATCGCGTCGACGTCGACCCCGGCCAGCCGGATCGCGACGCTCGGGTTCTGCGGATCGCTGCCGACCCGCAGCGCCGGCACGCTGGGTGCCCAGCGGCGCAGCTTGGCCAGCACGATCTGCTTCTCCCCGCCCGCGAACGGCGCGACGATCGAGCCGTGGTTGAGCGCGGTCAGCCGGGCCACGTCGAGCTCGCGCAGCGACGCGGCCCCCGGGACCAGCGCGGCGAGCAGCAGCGTCTTCACCAGGCGATCGTCAGCCCGGAAGGCCGTGGTGCTCGTGTCGGCCTGGTGCTCGGCCTCCAGCAGGGGCCGGAGCTGGTCGCGGTAGAGGTCGCGGGCCTGGTCGAAGGCGCGACGCAGATCGTCGGCGAACGGCTCGTCGCCCTGCTTGAGGATGTCGAACAAATCGCCGACGGAGACGAGGTCGCCGACCTTCAGGTCCTCCCGCCGGTCGACGAGCAGCTGCAGCATCACGCGCAGCGCCGTGCGTTCGCGCTGCAGGGCGGAGGACGCGGCGACCAGCGCGTCCATGAACGCCGGGCTGAAGGGGTAGGTCAGCCGGAAGCTCTCCGGATCGGACTCGGCGGTGAGGAGGACGTCGAGCACCTCGGGCCGGCTGCGCTGCACGTCCGCGAAGGCAGCGTCGAGCTGCTGGCGCGCCGCCTCGTCGCGCGGCGTCAGCAGCCGGCGCGCGGCGATCTTCGGCAGGTTGCGATCGTGGAGCTCGACGCGGTGGAAGCGATCGTTCCACAGCTTCAGCGCGTCGGCGAAGGTCGCTGCGTCGGCACCTAGCGCGCTCTCGTCGACGAACTCGCGCAGGTCGCGCTGCCGGGCGACGAACGCGATGATCGGGACGGCCCGCTCGTTGGTGAACTCGACGAACTTCACGAGCTTCTGCCCCTCGCGCGCGACCCAGGTCGGGTCGGCCATCCGCGAGCCGAGCCAGAGGATCAGCTCGTCAAGGAAGAAGACGAGCGCGTCGTTGCCGCGGGCGGCGGCGTGGCGGGTGATCTCCGCGAGGCCGAGGTCGAAGTCCACCCACCCGCCGACCTGCCCGCGGTACACCTCGCGCATCACTGGCAGGTGCGTGGCGATCAGGTCGCCGGTCAGCCGCGAGCGCTGCGCGCCACCGACCGGCTCGGCGAGCGCCGCGGCGTAGGAGTCCGCGCTCCACGCCGCGCCGAGGGCGCCCCAGCCGTCGTCGGCCTGCGCGCCGGGCGCCCGGTTCAGCGTCTGGAAGAACTGCTCCTCGCCCTGGGCGGCACGGAACTGCTTGGCCTGGGCGAAGATCGGGCCGTCGGCGAACAGCGCGGGCGGTGACCCGCCGGGGTCGACGCGCTCGAGGTGGCTGAGGTAGCCGTCGAAGACGCGCTGCTCCATCGTCTCGGCACCGATCATGTGGACCGGTACGAGGTCGAAGGTCCGCTGGCCGAGCGCCGCCTCGTGCTTGGCGATGACGGCCGCGAGCTCGGGCAGCGCGCGCGCCTCCGGGTCGCGCTGCAGCAGCAGGTGCAGCACGGCCATGAAGTGGCTCTTGCCCGAGCCGAAGCTGCCGTCGAGGTAGGCCGCCTTCGAGCGCGGCTCGTTGACCGCGCTGGCCACGAAGCCGAGCGCGTTGTCGTACGCGCGCACGAGCTGGTCGGTCACGACGTAGTTGCCCAGGGTCGCGGCGGGGTTGGACACCCCGTCGCGCAGCGACATGACGAAGTCGCCCTTGTTGACCTGGGCGGGGATCTCGATGAGGTCGGCGAGGAGGGTGCTCATGTCAGGTGCTCGTGGTCGCGGCACGGCGGCGGCCGCGCATCGGTGCCGGAGCGCGCCAGTCTCGCAACGCGTCGCGCGTGAGCCCGAGCTGGGCGAGCATGCCATCCAGCCAGTCCTCGAAGAACGCGCCGAGCGGCTGCCCGAGCGCCGGGTCGGGCTCCGGGCGCCACTGGTGGATCCAGGGCAGCAGCTCCAGCACGCCGGCCAGCAGCGGCGCGAGGCGCTCGGCGCCGGCCGCGTCTTCGCTCTGCAGCTCGAGTACGCGCGCGGCCAGCGCGCGGGCGCGCGTCGCCTCGTCCCAGCCCGCCCAGGCGAGCACCTCGGCCGCGCCCGAGCCGCGCTCGGCGCCGCGGACGAGGACGAAGCGCTCCTTGGGCACGTCGAGCTTGCCCCGCAGGCGCCAGCTCGTCACGGAGCGAAAGTCGGTGGGCTTGTAGCGCGGCGGGACCGGGATCTTCGGCAGCGCCGCGCGCTCGGCCTCGGTGGCCGCCGCGTCCTCCTCGCGCTGTAGCTCCCACGTGCGCTCCCACACGGCACGGGTCCGCAGGCCCGTGTCCGTGTGCCGCCAGGCGGCGAGGAACGACACGGCCTCGTCGAGCACCAGCGACCGGACCACTACACCCACGTCCGCGTCGGGATCGCCGGTGATCAGCGCGCACGCCTCCGCAAGCTGCGGGTCGCGCCGGACGACGTCGGCCAGCTCGGAGACCGACCGCAGCCGCGGCTCCCCGGCCCACACCTCCCCTGCTTCCAGGCGGTCGAGGACGAGGCTGACGAGGCGGCGCCGTAGGCGATCAGCGAAAGCGTCGACGCCCGACCACCGCCGCTTGTGCTCCGGCCGCTCGATCAACCCGACGTTCACGTCCTCCTCGATGAGCGTGACGCGCTGCTCGACGAGCGCGCGGTAGCCGGCCGGCCAGCGGGCCGGGAGCTCGGTGATCGGCGCGGCGCCGTGACGCGCGAACCAGCTCGTCTCGACCTCGCCGCGCTGGACCTGCCGCGCGAGGACGATCTCGAACGCCCGCTCGCCGAGCACCAGCGGCGTCGGGTCGGCATCGGTGACGACGAGATCGTCGGCGATCAGGCCGTAGGCGGCCATGACCTGCCAGTCGAGCTCCTCCTGCACAGCGACCATCTCGGCGAACAGGTCGGCGTCACGATCGGCGAGCTGACGCACCTGCGGGCCGAGCTCGCCGTCGGCGAAGGCGTCCAGGAGCCCGGCACGCTGCGAGGCCAGCGCGTCGATGCGGCGCGGCAGTGCCGACGGGCGGCGCTCGGGAAGCGGCATGTCCTGGACGTTGCTGGCGTTGAGCGCGTACCGAGGTTCCCACGCTTCATCCCCAATCCCGCCACCGATGCCTCCGTTGCCCTTGGACTGGCAGACCTGCTTGAGCCAGAAGCACGCCGTCGAGCTGTTCAGCACGCCGAGCAGCCGCAGGTGGTCGTCCTCCGTCGCGCTCTCGGGCAGCTTGATGACGGGCGCCGTCTGCTTGAACACCTTGCCGCCGCGGTCGAGTACGAAGTGGTTGTGCGTCGCCACCTCGGCCCAGGTGATGGTGAGGGGGGCGCGGTACTTCGACTGCACCCAGCGATACCAGGTCCACCAATCTTCACCGAGGTCCCCGCGCGTCCGCCCACCGAAGGACGTCACCGCTAGGGAGTTTGTACGGTTCGGCCACAGCATTCGATGCCAGCTGGACCCCTCGTCCAGCGGGAGCGACTCGCCGGACGAGTCATACGGCGCGATAGCGACCTCCGAGGGATTTGAGTTCCAATCGCGCACGGAATCTCCAACGACGAATATGCGTGCCAGTTCACTGGGGATTCCCTTGCGAAGGGCCGTTGGGCGGTCGATGACGAACCCGTCGTCCATCCCGGTGAAGCTGGCGAAACCCAGTGAGTCGGCGAGTGCGCGAATCCTGCTCGGAGCACCTTCGAGGTGCCTCCGCAAATCCCGTCCCACCCCCAGCGTCATCGGATGCGACGAGAACTCCTCGCGGCTCGCGTCGGTCGCTCGCACGTAGCGGTCCTCGGTGCCGGGCTGATCGACGCGCTCGACGATCGCGGTCCAGACGAGGCCGTGGGCGGGGTCCGGGGGCTGGCTCGGCTCGCCGCGGATCGCGTCGAGCACGCGCAGCTGGTCGCTCTTCGGGCGCCGAGCGCGCCCGAAAAGCACCACGGTCGGGGTGCCGTGACCGGGGATGTACGCGCCGCTGGTGTCGATGATCGTCGTGACGTCGACGCTCGGCAGGAAGCGCTCGACGAGCGGCGCGCCGAACTCCCGTTTCATGAACGAGTTCGCGGTGATCTTGCCGACGTAGCCCGCCGCCACGCCGCGCCCGTCGAGTTCCGGCCGCGCGAGGTCGAAGAAGCGCTCCATGAACGGGACGCTCAGGGCGTATTTGCCGTGGCAGGACTCGTAGCGCGCGCGGTAAGCGTCACGCAGCGCGGCGTCCTGCACGTTGATGTACGGCGGGTTGCCGACGACCGCGTGGTAGCCCTGGCCGAGGATGCGGCCGAGCTCGGGTGCGTCCTCGGTCTCGTAGAAGTGGCGGATGCCCTCGCGGTAGGCGCTCAGCTCCGGGAACTCCCCGCGCTCGGCGCGCCCGTGCAGCAGCGAGTCGCCCGTCGCGAGGTGCAGCCGGAAGGCGGGCGCCTCGGCCAGGCGACCGATCGCGCAAAGGCGCAGCGCGGCGATCACGAGGCGGAAGCGGGCGATGGCGGTCGCGAACGGGTTGAGGTCGACGCCGTGGACGGCGTCGAGCGCGCGCTGCGCGAGCACGGGTGCGGGCGTGCCGGGCTCGGTGTCCTGCCAGCGGTCGAAGAGGCGCTCGAAGGCGGAGATGAGGAAGTGGCCCGAGCCGCACGTCGGGTCGATGAGCCGCGTCTCGGCCAGGCCGAACTCGGCCAGGGCGGGCGTGAGCGTGCGGTCGAGGATGAAGGACTCCACGAAGTCCGGGGTCTGCAGCAGCGCGTAGCGCTTCTTGGCCGCCTCGGAGAGCTCCTGGTAGAGGTCGCCGAGGAACCGTGTGCCGAGCACCGGGTCGGTGAAGTCGTGGACGAGCTCGCCCGTCTCGGGGTGCTGGCGCGTCCACAGCTCGCGCAGCTCGCGCGCGCCGTCGACCGAGGGCCGTAGCCGCTGCAGCGGCGTGTGCGTCGCGTCGTAGAGCGCCGCGACCGCCGGGAAGCGCGCGACCTGCGCAAAGCACCAGGCCAGGTACTCGCGGTCGGAGTCCGCGGGGGCTTCGGAGAAGTAGACCTCGCGGCGCCCGAGCGCGGCCGCCCGTCGCGCGCCCGGACCGGAGAGCAGCGGCTCGTCGATCAGCTCGTTGTCCTCGAGGAAGCGCACGAAGACGCACGCCAGCACCCAGGCCACGGCGGCCTGGGTCAGCTCGCCGTTCAGCCACTCCTCGAAGCTCATCGCGGTCCGGTCGGCGTTGACCGCCGCCCCGTGCTCGAGGGCGAGGTCCTCCCGGAGCTCGTCTGCCTCGCCGACAACCCCGCGCAGGTCGTCCTCCAGGGTGGTGACCAGGGCCTTGAGTTCGGCGAGCAGGGCGGTGCGGTCGATCATGCGGCTTGTCCTTGGCGGCTGGAGCGGTGGAGGTTGCTCAGCCACGGGCTCGGGATCCGGGCGAACTCGTTCGAGGTGAGGATCGGGACGGGGTGGCCGTCGACGAGCGGACGCTCGCGCTGGCCGTCCGCGCCGACCAACAACCACAGGCCGCGGAGCGGGTCGTCGGTGCGCAGGCGGTCGCGCAGGCGCTCGACGAGGTCGAAGTGGCCGTAGCGCGTGAGCATCCCGAGGTGGCGCAGCGCGACCGTCCCGTCGACGCCGGCGAGCCGCTCCTCGACCTGGGGCACGGCGCGCGCGACGAGCGCGCCCAGCCGGCCCCAGTCGGTGCCGTCCCGGGCGGCGTCGGCGGCCACGACGCGATCCCAGTCGGCCCCGAGCTCGAGCGCGCACCGCTTGAGCTCGGCGACCAGGAGGGCGTCCAGGTCGAGGGAGGTGACGTCGAAGCGCTGCAGCTCGGCCGCGGCGTGCTCGACCCGGTGCGGGCTGGTCACCAACACCAGCAGCCCGCCGTCGCGCGCCGCGTGCTGCAGTCGCGTCTCGAAGGACCGCGCCGCGACCACCTGTGGATCGGTCGAGGACGGCTGCCAGCTCATCGCCGCCGTCCCCAGGCGCGTCTCCGACGAGCGGTGGCTCGTGAGGTCGCTGACGACCGGGCGGCCCGGCGCCTCGTAGGCCGTGCCGTTCCAGACGAGGTCGAGGCCGGCTGCGCCGAGCGCGGCGTCGAGCGCCGGGCGGTCGGGGAGCGGGGCGGCCTCCGGGAAGCGGGCGCTGATGCGGCGCTGCAGCTCCTCGACGGTCAGCGCGTCGGCGCCCAGGAGCGCGCCCCGGCCCAGGCGCAGCGCGCGTTCGGGATCCATGCCGCGCGGGTGCAGCTCCAGGCGGGCGGAGGCCGCGGCCGAGCGCGAGGCGGCGGCAGCCAGGGTCACCAGGCGCTCGGGGCTGAGCGGCGCCTGCCCGTCGGGGACCGTGACCACGCGCAGCGCTGCGCGGACCTCCGTGGTGGCCAGCAGGGTGTCGGCGGCGGCGATGCGGTCGGCGGCGTCGCCGAGGCGGAGGACATAGTCGAGCGCGCGCTGGTCGGCCGCGCGGTCGCCGCCGGCCGCGGCGACCAGCACCTTGGCGCCGGAGCGCCGGTAGGCGAAGCGCGGCTCCTCGCGCGCCGCCAGCTCGGCCTCGATCGCCGACCGGACGGCGGCGCGGGCGAGCGCGGGAAGCTCCGTCGCGTCGGCGGGGCCGCGCTCGGAGGCGACGCCCGCCTCGAGCTCGTTGACGACCGCCAGGCCGCCGAGCCGGTCGAGCGCCTCGGCGAGCTCCTCGCGCAGCCGCGTGACGGCGGGGAGGCGACGCCACCGCTCCCGCCCGAGCGTGGAGATCTGCTGCACGCGGGCGCGGGTGACCTCGAGCGAGGCGGCGACGTCGGTCTGGCTCGGCCACTGCGCGCTCGCGCCGGGGAGCTCGTCGAGCGTCAGCAGCCGGCGCAGGCCGTCGACCTGCGCCGAGGTCTTGCGCGTCTGCTTCGGGACGAGCTGCGCGACGAGCGCGTCGAGCGCCTGCACGTCCGGCGTGTCGTCGTCGGCGGTCGTGGTGGCCGCCGGGGGATCGAGGTGGCGGCGCAGCACGTTGCGCGCGTCGACGAGCTCGCGGCGCGTCTCGAGGCCGACCCCGCGCAGGCGCTCGACGTCGCCGAGGTTGACCCCGAAGAGATCACCGACCGTCAGGACCTCGAGCCGCTCCGCGGCGTCGACCGCGCGGGCGCTCAGCCCGATCGCGGTGACGGAGGTCGTCAGCGTCGCGGCGGCGCGCAGGCGGTCGGCGTCGACCGTGGCGGCCTCTCCGGCGTGGGCCGCGTCCAGGCGGTCGAAGAGCAGCCGCCAGGCGCGGAGCATGTCGTCGGCGGTGTCGAAGCGCTCCCGTGCGTCGCGGCGCAGGGCACGCTCGAGGAAGGCGGTGAGCGGGCGGGCGATCTCGCGCGGCAGGGCGTCGGCCTGCACGCTGGCCTCGACCTCGACCATGCGGGGGTCGACGCCGGGCGCCGACCAGAACGGGGTCGTGCCAGTGGCCATCTCGTGGAGGACCACGGCGGCGGAGAAGCGGTCGGCGGCGACGTCCCATCGTGGGCGGTCGGCCCCACCCAGGAACGGGTCGAGGTAGGGGCGCGTGCCGGCCTCGAGCTGGTCGGAGCCCGCGCGGGCGAGCGAGAAGTCCAGGAGGACCAGCCGCCGCTTGCGCGACTTGCCGCGCTCGGCGATCCCGCAGTTCTCCGGCTTGATGTCGCGGTGGGGGATGCCCTCCTGCTCGAGATAGGCCAGGCCGGAGAGCAGGTCCTCGCCCCAGTCCTGGAGGTTGCCGAGGCTCAGGCCGCCCTGGCGGCGCAGCTGCTGGGCGAGCGTTCCCTCGGCCGCGTACTCGAGCAGCAGCGCGGTGCGGTCGGCGACGTCGAGCGGCTCGCCGTGGATCTCGATGATCGCCGTGTGGCGCAGCTTGGCGAGCACCTCTCCCTCGTCACGCAGCCGGGAGTTGCGCTCGGGGTCGTTGGCGACCTTGATGACTCGGTCAGCCGTTCCCTCGCTCTCAACGAGGAACGCCAGCGCCGTCGACCCGCGGCCGAGCCGCCGCTTGACGCGGTGGCCGCCGAGCAGATCGCCGGGGGTCACGTGTTCGGGCGCCGTCTCCTCGGGGGCTTCGGGCGGCGCGGTGATCTCGTCCTCGATCAGCGCGATGCCGTCCAGGAGGTCCTGCATGGTCGAGCGGCGGGTGGCGTCGCCGCGGGTGGCCTCGCGCACGGTCTCGGCCAGGTAGGCGCCGGCGCCGTCGAGCACGGAGGAGACCTCGAGCGCGCCGTCGCGCTGGAGCGTGGCGATCAGCGCGGGCAGGCTCTCGGCGGCCGGCCGGCCGCAGAAGACGTGGAAGGCGATGGCGCCGAGGGAGAAGACGTCGAGCAGTGCCGGGTCGGCGTCGGGCTGGGTGAGCGCCTCGGGCGCGAGGTAGGGCGAGGCGGCGGCGTCGACGAGCTGCTCGGGATGCCGGGTTCCTTGGATCGTCCGTGCGGTGCCCGAGACGTCATCGCGCGCGCCGGTCTGCCAGTTGATGATCGAGAAGCGCCGTGGCCCGGTGGGGGAGGGGACGACCAGGACGCTGCGCGGGGAGAGCGCCCGGTGGAAGAGCCGGTTGCCGTGCGCGTGGTCGACGGCCTCGGCCAGGTCGCGCACGAGGTTCAGGCGGTCGAAGAGGGTGAGCGAGGCGTGGTGGCGCTGGAGGAAGTGGTCCAGGCGGATCTCCCCGGGGTCGCGCTCGAAGACCAGGGCGGGGCCAAGCTCGTGCTCGACGAAGCTCTGCGCGCGGACGATCCCCCGGTGCGAGACGCCGTGCAGGAGCTCGTACTCGCGGCGCGCGGCACGGCCGAGCTGCTCGCGGTCCTCCTCGGTCGCGAGCTCCGAGGCGCCGTAGATGCGGACGCGGTGCTGCACGGCCGGAAAGCGCGGGTGCACGCCGACGTGGTCCTGGTAGCCCGTGCCCTCGTCGAGCAGCTCGCCGAGCTGGAGGTCGCCGACCTGGCGGCGCTTCTGTGAGGGGCGGATGCCGGCCTGCTCGATCGCGGCGGCGACGAGCTTGGCCATCGGCCGGTCGACCACGCGGTCCCCGCGGCGCTGCTCGTCGGCGGTCAGCTTGGTCAGCGCGGCGATCACCCCGGGGAGTTCGCCTTTGGGGTCGTCTTCGCGGCGGGTCACGCCGGCGCGAGCCTCCTCGGAGAGCGACACCACGACGTCGGGATCGCTCAGGAAGATCAGCGGCCGGATGAACGGCACGTGCTGGCCGCGGAGCGCCTTCTGCCGGCTCAACAGACCCTTGAGGCGCTTGGCCTTGCGGTTGGCGAGGACGTACGGGTTGTCGCGCAACCGCGGCTCGACGGCGTTCGGGCGCGTCCACTGCCACGTCCCGGCGTCGCCGGTGATCCGGCCCGGCCAGCCTTTCAGCTCGACGAGGAAGATCCCCTTGCGCGCGAGGACGAGGACATCGACCTCGCTGACCGTGCCGTCGACGAGGAACTCGAAGTTCGCCCACGCCCTGAACGGCTCGTGATCTGGCAGGCGCTCCTTGAGGAACGCCAGGCCCTCACGCTCCCAGGGGTACTCCGACGGCGTGACCTGGACCCAGGCGTCCTTCATCGCGGCGGGCGCTTGGTGGAAACTGGTGGCACTTATAGCTACTCTAAACCGTTGGAAGTAGAATGCCAAGCGCAGATGTCGACAGAGCCCTCGCCCTCCCGTCCGATGACATCGCGGCGGCCCTGCTCGGGCTTCCGGAGGACCAGTGGTATGAGCGCAAGTCAGCACGCATCAGACCGCCGGCGCTCGCAGACGCGCTCATCGGCTTCGGGAACGCGGACGGTGGCACGCTCGTGGTTGGCCTCCACGACGGAAAGCTCGAGGGCATCGCGGATCTCGGGCGCCGCCTCAACGACCTGCAGCAGGCCGCGATCGACCACACGACGCCGACGGTCGCGGCCACGTCACGACTTCTGCCCTGCGGTCATGATCACGTTCTCCTGTTCGAGGTCCGGCCGAGCGTGAGCGTGGTGCACGCCAACGCGCGAGACGAGGTGTTCCTGCGGGTCGGCGACGAGAACCGTCGCCTGACGTTCGCCCAACGCCAAGAGCTGACGTTCGACCGCGGGCACGACGCGTACGAGGCGCGGCCCAGTCGCGCGACGTTGCGCGACCTCGACCAGGGGCTCGTCCAGCACTACGTCGAGGCGACGGGCGCCACCGACGCGACCCGGCTGCTGCGAAATCGCGGGCTGGCCGAGGACGCGACGCTGACGGTCGCCGGATGCCTGCTGTTCGCCGCGCACCCGCAGACCTGGCTGCCCGAGGCGTTCGTGCGGGTGCTCCGCTATCGCGGCACCGAGCGCGGCAGCGGCGCGCGGCAGCAGATGCTGTCCGACGACCGCTTCGAGGGGCCGATCCCGGACGTCCTCAAGGCGGCTCGCATGAGGATCGCCGAGCTCGTGCCGACGCGTAGGGCGCTCGGACCCGAAGGGCGCTTTGCCGTGCTTCCGCTGATCCCGGAGGATGCGTGGCTGGAGGGCGTCGTCAACGCGGTCGTCCACCGGTCCTACTCGCTCGGCGGCGACCACGTCCGGGTGGAGGTCTTCGACGACCGAGTCGAGGTGGAGAGCCCCGGGCGCTTTCCCGGCATCGTCGACCTCACCGACCCGCTGGAGGCGCCGCGCTTCGCGCGCAACCCGCGTATCGCCCGCGTCTGCTCCGACCTGCATTTCGGCCAGGAGCTGGGGGAGGGCATCAGGCGGATCTACGAGGAGATGCGGCTCTCGGGACTGCAGGAGCCGGTGTACCGGCAATCGGCGGCCAGCGTGCGGCTCCTGCTCAGCGGGGAGCCCATGCAGCGCGCGCTCGACGAGCAGCTCGCGCCGGACGCCCGGGCGGTCTCGGTCGCGCTGCGGGAGGCGCGTCGGCTGAGCACCGGGGAGGTGGCCGTAGCGCTCGGCCGCTCGCGCCCGTACGCGCTGCGCGTCCTCGAGTCGCTTCGTGCTGCCGGTGTCGTGCGGTGGGTGGGCAAGAGCCGCAAGGACCCTCGCGCCTACTGGGAGCTCGACGCGCCGTGAGCTACTGCCAACGCACTGACAACGAGCGTTGAGAGTGCGATGGCAGTAGCAGTTGTCAGGGATGGCGACCGACCAGCGACTCGGAGGGCGCCGAGATCGAACACGTGCGCGCCAGTATTCGGAGGCGATCAGCGAGACTCGAGCTGTCGTTGTCCTCACCGAACCTCTTGAGAAGACTGCCCATTCCGCCGACGAGGACGAAGCCATGAGCGAGCACCACCTAGTCCTCACCACCCGCGAAGGCGACGTCAGCGTGACCGTGGTCCTCGACGCCGCGATGAACTACGCGCTGGCGCATAACGGGATCTCGCCGCTCAAAGCCATCGTCGTCGAGAACGAGACGGCTGACGATCTCGACGACCTGAGCATCGACATCACGCTCACCGGGCCGGTTCCGGGACGGATCGCCGCGCCGCTGCGTTCCCGACTGCCGCAAATCCCGGCGGGCCACACGCTCGAGCTCCCCGGACACGCCGCACGCTGGGACTTCGACACCGCCACGTTCGCCCAGATCGACGAGGCGATGACGGCGCAGGTCGCGATCCACGTCTTCGATGTCGACCGGTCGCTTCGGATGGACGGGACGATGCGGCTTCTCGCGCGCGACGAGTGGTGGTCCATGTCCATCCACGAATCGCTGACGGCCTTCGTCACACCGCGCGCCCGAGCGATTCAGGATCTGATGAGCGACGCGAGCGACCTGCTCGGGCAGCGCACCGGCAGTCCGTCGATCGAGGGGTACCAAGGCGGTGCGGACCGCGCGATGGCGATCGCGGGCGCGATCTACGACGCGATGCGCGACCGGCAGATCCGGTACATCAACCCGCCCGCGTCGTTCGAGGGCACCGGCCAGAAGATCCGTCCGCCGCATGAGGTCCTCGTCGATCGGTGGGGCACGTACCTCGACCTTGCGACCACCTACGCCGCCCGCGCTCGAGCATTCCGGCCTGCATCCCGTCCTGGTCCTCTGCGACGGGCACGCGTTCGCCGGCCATCTCCTGGAGGAGCAGCAGCTGCCCGAGCTGGTGCTCCACGATCCGCGCGCCATCCTGAACTACGTCGAGACCGGCCTGTTCGTCCCCGCCGAGACAACGCTGCTCTGCGCCGGCGAGTCACCCGCGTCGTTCGTCGAGGCGCTTCCCCGCACACGCCAGTTCCCCGGTTGGACGCAGGACATCAACGCCGTGCGAAGCCTCATCGACGTGGCTGCATCCCACCGTACGGCCGTCCGGCCGCTTCCACCCATCCACGTCGAGAACGGCGTGCGCATCGTGGAGGTGGAGCGGGAGGTCGCGACGCCACAGGCGGCCAAGACGGCTTCAGCAGCGGTCGCGACGCAGGTGCCGGCCGCCCGAGGGGGCGACCGGGGTCAGGTGACGTACCCGCCCCGCGTGGACCGCTGGCGCAGTTCGCTGCTGGACCTGAGCTTCCGCAACCCGTTGCTCAACATGAAGACGGGACGCACGGCGTTGGAGCTCCACGTCCCGCAGGGGGCCCTGGGCAGCCTTGAAGACGTCCTGTTCGACGGCCAGACGCTCACGCTGGTGCCGCACGACCAGCTCGCGCAGATCCACCACGAGCGGGGGCACGGACCGCGCAGGACCTCGACGTCGCAACCCTCACCTCGATGCTCGTCACCGACCGGGTGCTGTTCTGCGCCTCCACCGAGGCTGCCTATCGTACGCGGCTGCGCGGTATCCAGCGCCGGGCGCGCACCGTGACCGAGGAGACCGGCGCGAACAACCTGTTCCTCACGCTCGGCATGCTCGAGTGGGAGGACAGCAAGCGGCAGGCCAAGGCGCCGCTCTTCCTGCTGCCGGTGATCTTGAAGGCGTACAGGGGCCGAGGATTCGGTCTCCAGATCGAGGACGGTGGATACCCGCAGCCCAACCAGTGCCTGCTCGAGAAGCTCAGGATCGCGCACGGGCTGTCGATCCCGCAGTTCCGCGAGCCCGAGAGCGACGACTCCGGCATCGATCTCGCGGGCTCGCTGCAGGCGATCCGCCGTGCGCTGCTCGACGCCCAGCTGCCGTTCTCGGTCGAGGAGAGCGCACACCTCTCGTTGCTGCAGTTCTCGACGCTGCAGCTCTGGCAGGACCTCTCGGAGAACTTGGAGACGTTCCTGCAGAACCCGGTGGTCCGGCACATGGTCCAGACGCCGACTGACTCGTTCGCCGAATCGCCTGACCTCGACCCGGTCCCCGGGGACGCAGAGGCGAAGGCGTTCTGTCCGATCGCCATCGACGGCGCCCAACTGCAGGCCGTCAGCTGGGCGGAGGCCGGCCGCTCGTTCGTCATCGAGGGTCCACCCGGAACGGGCAAGTCGCAGACGATCACGAACCTCATCGCCAACGCCGTGGCCGCCGGCAAGACGGTCCTCTTCGTCGCGGAGAAGCAGGCTGCGCTGGACGTCGTGCGACGGCGGCTCGACAGCGTGGGCCTCGGCGATCTGTGCCTCGACCTCCACGGCAAGGATCAGACCTCGGACAAGATGCGCAAGCAGTTGAGCGCTGCGCTGCACCTCGCCACGACGAGCAACCCGCAGTCGTGGGGGCACGATCCGCGCACGCCACCAGACCGCAGTCGACAGCCTCGGTCGCTACCCCGCTGGGCTGCACGAGCCCGGCGGCGCGCGGCTCTCGGCCTGGACGGCCAGGCAGACGTTGCTTGCGGTGGGGGAAGGGCCGGAGGTCGAGATCCCGGCGGCGCTCGTCGCGGCACCGCTCGACGTCGACGGCATCTACGACGCGGCGCGCGAGCTCACGAACGCGCTGTATGACCTGGGCGGCGGGCCCCGGGTGCATCCGTGGCGACTCTCGGAGCTGGAGGAGGTGAACGACGCCGGGCGGCGCGGACGGGTCGTCACGGCGGTGGTCGAGCTCCGAGACGCGGTTGCCGGGCTCGGGAGCTCGGTCAAGACCAAGACCCCCGGCGTCTACAAGCGCGGCAACCGCTACGTGGTCGTGTGGCGGGACCGCGGCACCCAGCACAAGGAGTTCTTCCCGACGCTCGCCCTGGCGCGTGAGGCGAAGGGCAAGCGCGACGGCGGGGACCGGAAGCCGTCGACCCGGCATACGTTCGAGGCGTACGCGCTGGACTGGATGGTGAGCTCCCGCGGTCGGACCCGAGGCGGTCTGGCCGACTCGACGCGCGCCGCCTACCGGGACTCACTGGAGCGGTTCGCGCTCCCGTTCTTCGGTCGGGTCAAGCTGGCCGACGTGGACGCGCCGATGGTCCGTGAGTTCGTCGCGTCGATGGAGGCGAGCGGGCAGTCGGCGGGTTCGATCCGCAAGCACTACGCCCCGCTGCGAGCGATGCTCGCGACCGCCGTCGAGGACGGGGTCATCCGATACAACGCGGCCGCTCAGGTGCGCGTCGTCGTCCGCGACGACCGGCCTGCGCATCAGTGAGGTGCTGGGCCTGGGGGTCGGGGACCTGCACCTCGACGGCCCCGAGCCGTCGGTGTCGGTCGAGCGCCAGCACTACCGCGGCGTGACGAAGGGACTCAAGACGGAGGCGGCCGCGCGCACCATCCCGATCGGGCGCCCGCTGGCCGACGCCCTGGCCGAGCACGTCGCCACCCATGGCCACCGGGTCGTGTTCGCGACGCTCGACGGGAAGCATCTGGGGTACCGCAACGTCCTGCGCGTGCTTCACCGCGCGCTCGATGAGGCGGGGATGCGCGAGCCCGGGTTCGGCTTCCACGCGCTGCGCCGGATGGCCGCCTCGTTCTTCGAGGCCGACGCCCGGACCGACACGCAGATCGCTGCGGTGCTCGGCCACGCCGACGGCGGCCGCTTGGCCCGATCGACGTACCTGCGGGCGGTCGACGGGACCGGCGGAGCGCTCCCGGACAACGTCGTCGCGCTTCCCGCGCGGGGGCAACACGGGGGCAACACGACACCCACCGTGAGCCGCGAAGCCTGACCGGCGCAGAGCTAGCAAACCCGATAAACACTGGCTATAGCTCACCAGCCGTCACCAGCCGCAACCCGCGCGGCGCACTCGTAATGAAGGGGTCTCCGGTTCGAGTCCGGGCGTCGGCTTTCCCCGCATTAGCAGGTGAGATGTCGTCCGTCAGGCGATCACAAAGCATCGCGCTCACCGCCTTCCGCGTACGTCTCGCGTACATCAGCGTTCCGGGCGGCGGTGAGCCGCGTCGATGTGTCGGCCGGGGTCGAGATCCTCGCGGAGGGATCATCGACGCATGATCACGCTTACGGCGTCAATCTGTATCGATGCGACATCCGGTGACGTCTGGGCCCACCTCACCCGACGCGAGGACATCGCACTTGGTCCGAGGCGGTCCTGGCGGCGCGTTGCGAAGGGAGCTCACCCGTGGAGTCGGCGCGGAGCGGACGTGCGATCTGCGCGGCGGGGTCACCATCAGGGAGCGCTGGCAGCATGCCGCCGCCCCGGCGCCAACCGAACAGGTCTGACCCGGGTCCAAGGCGTTCATGGCCCTATCTCCTCCAGGCTCGGCGGTCTCCTCGTCCCTCTCGCCGGTTCGCTCTCCGGGCAACCGTGTCGTCCAGGGGCTGCTGTTGAGCGGGGGTGCCGCGTTGTTGGCCGCTACCGCTGGAGCAGACCGGATCCCGTTCTACTGGACGCCGTTGATCCTCGGTCTCACCTATCTCGTGGCGGCGATCGTCGACGGCCCGCGCGGCGGGTACTGGGGGACGGCGCTCGGGCTGACGGGGTGGGGCCTCGCCGTTGTCTACATCGGAGACGTGCGACCGCCGGACCTCGACCCGGCCGGGGCGTATCTGGCCGGGGTCGGACTGGCCGGAGTGGTGGCCGCCGTGCTGCGCCGTCGCGGGTTCCTCATCAGTGATCTTGGGTTCGCCGCAACTGTGGCGGCGGGCGGTCTCGCGCTGGCGCTCACACCCCGTGCGTCCGGAACGCTCGACGACGCGGTGACCTATGCGATTGCGCTCGGTGTGGTCGGCGTCTTCAACGTGGTTGGCGGTGGGTACCAGTTGGTCCGCAGCCGACGGTTCGCGCCGACGCAGGTCTGAGTGGAGGCGGCCCGCTCACGGTTTCGCGATCGTCGCGGCAGGCAGGAACGCGGCGACGGCAAACCAGAACTGCTCGTCATGTGCGACGGGGCGCAGGCGTTCTCCCGCCAATGGGCCGCGGATGGCGCGCCCCGTGATGTCCCACGTGCTGCCGGTCTGCTGATCTACGAAGACGCCTGCTCCCGCCGGTGCGAAGGTGAAGGATCGCGTCCCGGCATGGGGATCGAACGCAGCCGCGGTCCCGACGTCCCGTGAGTCGGTGATCACGCCCGCATCCAGCGCGGAGAGGACGCCGCGCTTGAACAGCACGACATAGGGCTGAGACCCGACACGCCCGGCTGCTACACGGTGGCGCTGGAGGCGGCTGAACGGGACCACGGTCGCCGCGCCGGCACTGCGGATCAGGACGACCCGCTCCTTCGGTGGCAACCGCCGGTCGGGCGCCCCGTCAAGTGCGAACGGTTTCCCGTTCGGGTCGGCATCGTAGCCCTCGTACGGGTTGCGCCCGTAGTCCCGGACGAATCCCGTGTCCCGGGAGAGGACCGTCCCGTGTGGGTAGATGTGCTTGAAGTCGCGCCAGCTGAGCGTCTGGCTCGCGAGCATCCGCAGGCGTCTGCCGGTCAGCGTCCCGACGAGCGCGCCGCCGCTGAACTGCTGCCACCAGCTCTGGGTCTGGCGGTCCCACATCACGAGGTCCGAACGGCGCAGCTTCCCGGTGGTGCCGAACGTCAGGTCGCGTCCGTCCACTCGCCGGTCGAAGACGACGCCGGAGTTGCAAAGCGGGCAGTAGGTGACCGCGATCGGACGACCAGCGAGGCGGTCGTTGACGATCTCGTGCCACACGAGGATCTGGAGGGGGTAGGCGCGAGCCGCCGCTCCCTCCTCGACGACGATCACGGGTTCGCGCTCGTCGAGGAACCGATCGCCTTGCCGCTGCGTCACGACGCGCGGGTGGTCGATCGGCGGGATGCCGTCACGAGGCGGCCCTCCGTCCTGAAACTCGTTCAGTCCGACCGAGTGGCGGGCGAAGTCGGTTCTCCAGCCCGGGTAGCGCGCGTCGGCGCGAGCCGCAGCGCGGGAGTCGCCCGGCGCGCGCCCGGGACCGCCTCCACACGCGGTGAACGTGGCGGCGGCCGCGATGAGGAGGATCGTCGTGAGGACCCGAGACACCATCTTCTACGACCTGCGCGCGGTCAGAACGGTTCGGCGAATCGTCCGCGTGTCGGGTGGGTCCAACCCACCATGGCGAGATCACGCACGCGCTATGAGGGGGAGCATCCCGATCTGCGCGCGGACTGGCGCCACGTGCGCCGTGCGGCGCTGTTCTTCTGCGCCTGCGTACTCCTCGTCTTCGTGCTTGACGCCGTGGGCATCTATCACTGAGACGGCGCGCCTCTCGTGAAAGCCATGATCGCATAGTCCGTGGACATCGAGCACGCCAGCGGGGAGCGGGCGCCGCTGCCGGCACCTGGGATGAACACGCGACGAGGTACGCCGGCCAGGAGCGTCTTGAGGCGCGCGCCATCGAAGCGGCGCTGCGGCTCGCCGATCCGCTGCCTCAGGACCGGGTGGTCGATCTCGCGACCGGTACGGGCCTCCTGCTTCGCGCCCTCGCGGCGCGAGACCCGCCGTGTGCTGCGTGAGGCGCGCCGTTTGCTCCGCAATGCGCCGGGCTCTCGGTTGTGATCGTGACGGTGTGGGCAAACCCCGACAGGGTCGGCGGCCGGATGCTGAGCGGTGTCCTGCCTCGCCTCGCGGCCGCGAGTCCCAGCCGGTGGGGTGGGCTGAGGCCGTTGGACCCGACGGCCGAGCTCGGCCCCGCCGGGCTGGTCGCGACCCATCGCGTCGTTCTGCCGCGCGGCCGCTATCCCTCGCTCGTGGTACGTGCGCGAGTCGCATGAGTTGGCCCGGTCAATCCCGGCGGCGGTCCAGCGCAGGCGTCTGGTTCCTTGTCGCCAACCTTTGAGGATGTCCGGATCGTCGTGGAACTTCGACGGCGGTCCTGTGGGTTGACGGTCAGACGGTAGCGGGCTCGGCGGTGTCCTGACGGGTGTGGTCGTTGGGGGCGGCGGTGAGGGCGTGACGCTCGACGGCGATGATGAGCTTGGCCAGGTCGCGGTAGCCGATGATCCGCCGGAACTGCTGCTCGGCGACGAGCATTCCGGCGGCGGTCCAGCGTTTGCGCATGTCGCCGTCCTGCCAGCGCTTCACGTTGCGCTGGGTGTAGCGGACGATCTCGATCATCGACTCGCAGGGGTTGGTCGAGCAGAGCGTCTTGGCGAGCTGGCCGCCGATCCCGAGTCGCATCAGCGTCAGCGTGTCGTCCATGCTTCCCTGAGCGAGCCGGCCGCGTCGGGCCACGTGCGTTTCTCGCTGGCGAGCAGCTCGAGCCGCTGGCGGGCGAGTTCGGGGTCGGTCAAGGCCCACGCGCCGCGCATCCGGGTCCGGACCTGATCGCGGTCGCGCTCGGGCAGCAGGTCGGTGACGTTTCTCTCCTTGTGGCGGTGGCAGCGGTGGACCAGCGCGTGTTCGCCGAAGACGGGTCTGTCCGATGAAGTGTGTGTGGTCGTGGTGATCGACCAGCGGCTGGCTGCCCGGCCGGTCAGGACGGGAGCCCCGGAGGGGCGAGCGTCTTGGCCGGCGTGGCGGGCGGCCCGGAAGGAG
>JAABUL010002549.1_pt1 | contig 29762 bp, 54 predicted proteins | sample 5559151 | NCBI WGS metagenome assembly JAABUL01 (sample SAMN10711876, study PRJNA513368) | rock metagenome | isolation source: Antarctica rocks | place: Antarctica: Victoria Land, Pudding Butte sud
ACGGGCACATAATTCGGCTCAGCCCACCGGCCCGTGTTTGCAAATCGGCACAAACATCTTTTGGAAGATTTCCAGAAGCAATAGTTGCTCCCGTCGCTTAGTATTGCTCCGCGGCGCCACATGCACGTGATCCGGCTCCGCCCACCGGCCGGTGTCCGCGCCTTGCAAGCATGCCAAGTCAGGGCAAAGAGCTCACATTCCAACTTGCCTTGACTTGACGCATTTGCACCTTACCAATGGCTGCTTGACGTGAGAATCACATGCAGCTACCCCCAAAGTGGAAGTTTATCGCATGCACATAGTGCACATAGTGCAGAGCAAACAGGTCTGCACTGGGGCGGTAGCGTGAGCAGTCATGGCCCTTCTCTGTTTGAGCATTCCTAAGCCTGATTCAGCAAGGGAGACAACAGGCCTGTTCAACGAAACTTTGAACGGCTCGATGAAGGAGGCTCTGGCATATCTTGCTGACTGCTTTGCCTGTGACTTGGATTTCATGATATCATGCATTACCTGTGGTAAGCCATTGAAGCGGGAGGAGCGCTCCGCACGCGTTGCTCCTGAGACGCTGTCATCATGTCATCCTGTCACCATGTCAGGAACTGCGCTACATCTACTGATTTCAGGACCTTTTGAGGTGAAATGCACCGTCTAGGGACAGGCGGCCGGCGGCGGCGGCGGCGCGCATGAGGCGGAAGCGAGAAGCGCCGACCAGCGGCCCCAGCGCCGGGCCCCGGAAGTAGGACCGCCCGCCGTGCACGCTCGCCGGACGCTTTTGTCCCAGCAGCTGCAAGAAAAAACAAGCCCGGTCAGCAGAGAAGGGAGCACTGGAAGTACGACCGTAGGACAGCCCGCCGTGCACGCTCGCCTGCCGCTTCTGGCCCAGCTGCTGCGGCGCAGAGGTGAGTATGGTTGGAAATGACATATGGAGGACACGACTGCACTTGAAGAATTATTGCTGGGGGAGGGCATGCCAGGCAACCACATCTGCCGCTCTGAGTCGCCTACAGTCGATTAGTATCGGCCTTCTCATTCGATGCATCACGTCAGCAGAAAGCCAGTGCAATCTTCGGGTGTGTATTGCTACAACATGCTTGGGACGTTGTGTGGAGCCAAGTCAATCCATTGCCTGGCCCTGAGGGCTGCCGACCCCGGTGTGGCGGCCGAGAGACGTGGTCGCGCCCATAAACCCCTCAATGGGGCGGTAGAACTCCATGCCCGCGTGCGCGCTGCCGCCGGCGGTGTTGCCCAGCTGCGCCTGCGCCTCCTGTACGCGATGACCGACACAATACATAGAATGGCAGATGTGTGATGCAACAACTTCGAATGAAGTTGCGTGGGAAGATGCCATGGGTGCGTGCGCGCTGACGACGGCGGTGTCGCCCTTGCCCTTGCCCTTGGCCGCCTGCGTGCGCAATACGTCTTTGAACTGACGGCTGCATTATCTGAGGTTTGCTGTCGTGAGCTTGACAGCCAGCTTCCATGCTGATGCAAGCCAGGACGCCTGCGTGGCAGCCTTGGGTTTTCCTGCAATGCGAGTCTCCTTGAAATGCAAGTCGGGATTCAGGCTTGATGCAGCGTGCCAGTGGCTGAAACAGATCATGCATACGCCGATTGAACCACGAACGCAGCGCCGGGCCAAAGGGCAGACCAGAGGAGTTCAAGCGTGCCATGCCCACGTGTCGCAGCAGTGCAGGTAAATCGGGACACATTACCCCAGGCGCGACAGCTCGCTGTGCTGATGCAAACGGCCCACTGCGATGTCTTCACTGCCAATAAAAACTTGCAAAGCTACATACAATGTCATACCTCGAAAAGCCGGCGCTGCCGCTCTGCTCGTTCCCTGTCCTCCTGCTGCCTGCTGCCGCTGCCGCCGCCGCCGCTGCTGAACGGTCCGCCGCCTGAAGCGCTGCTGCCGCCGCCGCCGAAGCGTGGCGTTCTGCCGGCTGAGGCCTCCACGGATGCCGACTGAGACTCTGGCAGAGCGTCGAGGCCTGTCGTGAAAGCCAGACCATCAGATCTGGTCGGTCAGGATTAGTCAGCATTTCCACTTGATGTTGCATGTGTGTTGCGCCTGTGCCCAGCCCGTCCTTCGATCCGAGCCCCATCGGCAATGTGGCCATGCACAAATATCAGGACCGCAGACGTGATGCTGGATCACCAATTTCTGCATATGCAACACGAGGGTAGGCCCTGGCGCCTCGTTGCGCAGGAAACGGCAAAAAGTGGGAAGCCTATGGCAGGGCACGGTCAAATGTGCACCGCCTTTTTCCCTGTTGACTCCGTGCTAATGACAGCAGGCTCAGCTCTGCCTCGACGAGACACAGGAGACGGCGCACCGGTTTCACATGGTCTGTTCCCAAGCTCTTTGCGGTGGACTCTTTTGAGGGATATCTGTATCCTCAGTTTCATGTGTCTGTTGTCAAACTCCCTACAATTTTGTTACGTTGGGCCCCTTTGGAGGATATCTGACCTGTGCCGGAGTCGCTGCCGCGGGCGGAGCGGGGCTGCGGGAGGCCGTGGCCGCTGCCGCTGCCGTGTGCACTGCCGCCGTGGGCGCTGCTGCTGTGCGCGCTGCCTTCTGGCGCCATGCGGTAGAGCGCCTCCCTGCAGGAGTCAACAAATGCAGGTCAGGGGGTTTGGTGACCCATGTCACCCCGCGGAAGCAGCACGTGTGTCGCCAGTCATGTCTGGGTCTGTCGCTGCGGGCGCTTCCGCTGCTGCAGAACCTTGCCGTCACCGGCGCCGCCGTTTTCACACAGCAAATTATACCAAATCGTCGCAAACATGCAGAATCCACCTCGCGCCTGAAGTGGCGCATGCCGTGCCCTGAGCCTGTTGCAGGGCTGGCCTTGCCGTCGCCGCTGCCGCGCTGCTTTCCGGCGCCTCTGGTACCGCGATTCCTGGTTTGACTATGAGCGATGATGACAGCAGGACCAAATTAAGCACCTGAAGTGGCGCATGCCATGGCCAGAGCCCGTCGCAGGGCTGGCTTTGCCGTCGACAGCGCCGCCGCCGTTTTCCGACGCCTCCGGCACTGCTGCAGCCTTGAGCAGCTCCCCGGCAATGAGCTCGAAGATGGTCTTCTTGAGCACGTTGCCTTGCGAGAAGCGCTGCACGGCCCCAGTGACACACATCCTTCGAGCTCGGCTTCAATTTTCGTAAATTTTGCACGGATTGTTTGGCGACACCCACGACGACCTCGCGCAGAGCAGGGCCGCCAGCAGTCAAGTAGGTTCAGCTGGGAGCCGACGGCGCAGCCTGGCTGGCCATTCGCAAGGCAGACAGCTGCCACTGATGGACGTGTGCAGAAGAGCCTTCTGAAATAAACATAGACAAGCACGGCAGCCCACCTGCACGCGCTGCACAACAGTCTGGTCCAGCGGCTTGCCGGTTGAGCGGTCGGCGGAGGTGCCGCGCAGCCAGGGGTGCGCCAGCGCCTCGCGTGCCGTCGGCCGCTTCGTCGGGTCCCTGTAACGTGATATCAGGTTTTGTACAGTGCTTGCAGAACAGTACAAGGCCATTGCAGTCATTTGGTGCAGCGCAGCCAGGGCTCCCTCGCCATCGCCGCTTTGTTGGCTTTCCTGCAGGTGCAGATCTGAGCCAGCTTGAGATGACATCGTGACTAACAGGCTCTGATCTTGAGACGCACAGCCAGGGGTGTGCCATCGGCCGCTTTGTCGATTCCCGCCGCCGCCGCCGCTGCCGCCGCCGCCGCCGCCGCTGCCGCCGCCGCCGGAAATGCGGCCTCCATTCGACTCTGAAGTCGACCTTTGTCAGCATCTGCACTTGTGTCAATATCACCGCAGCATGCAGCTGGGCATTCGAGCAACATCTGCTGGTCACTGAGCGAGTGACGCCAAGCAGCGCCCAAATGTTCTGCAGCATGTGCCGACTTCGGATGCTGCTCGACCACGGCTGCCCCAGCCATCGGATCTCGCAGCGACCGCAATGCCCAGAAGGTGGCGCCGCCGCAACGCATGCATGATTGTGGCCACACCGGCAGCAGCAAGAACATCCAAGGGTCGAGAAACAAAGGGCGCAGAACAGCACATCTTGCTGGTCATGTTGTTTCGGAGCTAGTTGTCGGTGCGCACTTGTCTAGCAGCCGCCGCACGAAGTCCTTCGCCTCGTCCGAGATGTCGGACCAGGCGTTGCCCGCCATCTTGGGCTCCTGCCCGAAGATCGCCTGCCTGCGGCGCATACATGGAAGAGTGACATGGAGAACGAGTCTCAGCACTGGGTGCATCTGGTGATCCAGAACCCTGAGCCACTGAGGCGGTCCCCAGCGTTGCCCGTCAACTCTGGCCCTGCCCAAGGATCGCTCGCCTGCGACGCAGCACTGATCAGACAGTAGGCAATGTGTAGACATTGCTGTGCTTGCCTGTCTGGGCCTCGGACAGGATAGCGACACTAGCGACACTAGCGACACTTTGCACGAGCATGGGCCGGCAGAGCACCCGTCCATTGACAGCTGCCCAGACGCCGGCAGCTGTTGACCTGCTGCTCAGGTGGAAGCAATGGCCCCAAGAGATGACACTTATTTGTTTCTCTTTGGAGGATCGCACCAGATCTTGGACACGGCGGGTGCACGCGGGTTGGTGCGATCGTCAAAGGGCAGGTAGCCGGACAGCAGCTGGTATGCCATTACGCCCGCCGCCCACACATCTGCCGGCGGGCCCACCTCGCACTCCAGCACCTCCGGCGCCATGTACCTGGGAATGGTCGATTTCAAAATCACCGCACACTCTCCTTTCTCAGGTCGATCTGAGAGCGGCACAGGAGGACAGCTGGACAGGACGGCACTGTCCACTACGCTTCCGTGACGGCTGTGGCGCTGCACACAGACCGATTGGCTGTGCCTTTGCATGACCATCTTGCAGGGCAATTTTGCAGGGCCACAACAGAGCCACTGCAGGGCCGTTACAGAGCCATGATCGCGGGGACGGCGCACCAAGGGGTGCCCTCTAGGCCCAGGTCGGTACGCGGCAGCGCCTCCGGATTGTAGAACACCGCCAGCCCAAAGTCTGCGCAAACCATTCCGAGACCGGATTGTGTTGCAAGTCGTCCGCAAATTTGGATGCCTTTCTGGCTCCAGGCCCGGCTTGGTACACGGCAGCGCAGGGCGCCCCAGGTGCCGCAACCAAGTACCTGATTCCAGCGCAAAGGCGTTTGCGCCTGTGCAACCTTGTCGAACAGTATGGCTGCAGAGGCCAAAGTCACCTATTCGGGGTGTTCTCAAGATCCCAGCTCTGCAGCAAAGCAACGGCACCTTACTGCCATCAAGCGCTGTCTGCCGATGGCCAGCATGGCTATTGCATTTCAAAACGCAACCAATCTACACGACGCACCGATGGCCTTGAGCGGCGCTTTTGGAGAGTCGGACAGCAGCATGAAGTTGCCGGGCTTGATGTCGCGGTGCAGGATGCGGTGGCTGTGGCACTGGCTGATGGTGCGCATTGTCGCCCGCATGTAGCTGGCCACCTGCGGTGGACAGTGTTAGGGTTGAGGCATGGTAGAGCTGGTGCATTGTGGCATGTGCTAAATCTCCATAGTTTCGTTGTTTGCAACGCCTTTGAGAGCGGACGACTGCAGGCCTGAGATGCGGAACTCACACTTATGACTGTACGCATGGATCCGCCCAGCTCGCCGCCGATGCACATTGTGGTCAGTGAGCAGGTGGCCAGGGGCGCACTGCCTTCTCGGAATAGTGCGCACGGCCGATGCGGTGACACAGCTCGCCGGCGGTGTCCGAGTTTATGGTGGATGAAGACGTCCATGATGAAAACAGACCAAGAACTCACCGTTTTCTCGGAGTAATGCGCGTGGCCGATGCGGTGCCACAGCTCGCCGCCCTTGCACCACTCCATGATGATGTGGATGTCTGTATCATCTTCGTACGCCCCCTTGAACTGCGCAACATTCAGGCTGCCGCGCAGCCGGCGCATCACCTGCGCAACATGCGGTGACGCAACTTCAGGTGACTATGAGAATGGGTTGAACCGCCACTGCCGTTGTCCGTGTCGTCTCGTATGCCCCCTTGTACTGCGCCACATTCAGGCTGCCCCGCAGCCGCCGCAGCACCTGCGCAGCGTGAGGCGACCGCCAGCCACAGGATTGACCGTCACCCTCTACGTCAATTCAGATGTCAGCTTCGTCTCTGTGCGACCTCCTTGTACTGCGCCATGTTCAGGCTGCCACGCAGCCGCCGCAGCACCTGCGCAGCACGAAGCCGCCGTCAGCTGCTGGATTGACCGTCAGCCAGAATGCCGTTGCAGAAATCTGTTCCATCTTCGTACGCCCCCCTGGATTGCGCCACGTGCAGGCTGCCCCACAGCCGCCGCAGCACCTGCCGAATGAAAAAGGCAAACAGATATGAGAGATAAAATCAGCTTTATCACGATCGATGTACCGGGGATGGAAGCTGTATCGGGAAGACGCGCCGAGCTCATCGTAGAATGGTTTCGCGAGCAAGTGCCGCAGCACTGGAAGCTGCCAGCTTGCAGACTTGAAGCAGAAGCATGTGACATGCATGCGGCACCACACATGCTGTACTGCATGCATGACAAGATGTTTAGGTGACCGCGTGCTTAAAGTGGCCACTGCGGCTGCCGCTGCAGCGCAGTCGCAGCAAGGAAGAATGGCGGCTTCGTCAAGCCCTCACCTCCAGCTCCCGCTTGACCTTTTCCAGGTGCTGCGCCTGCTTGCCGGCCGACAGATTGGGCACCGCCAGCCGCTTGACGATGGTCTTGCACGCCAGCTGCTCCCCAGTGCTGCGCTCCGTCACGACGCGGACGACGCCAAAGCCGCCGCGGCCGAGCTCATCGCCAAACGTGTAGCGCTCGCGGAACGTGCGCGGCAGGCCGATGGTGACCTCCGAGTCGTCATGGGTCTTGATGTCCCAGGCGTCGACCCGAGGCATGATGCTTCCTTCGCCCCGCCTCTGCAGCGACTGCAACAGCTAGTGTCGCAACAGCTAGAGTCGCTTGACGCTGCAGCGGTCTAAGCACAGTGATGCGTGGTACCGACGACAAACTGCCGCAAGCCAAGCCTGCCGCCTGAACAGGCGGCAGGAGCCGGTGGGACTGCACAAATCCTTGACGAAATCACTCCGACACCTTGAATGCGTCCGACTTGCAGCGATGGACGGGCAGTCCGGTACGGTATCATTCAGCAGGTCGAAAAGAACGAGAAACTTTCTGCTGCAGCCAAGGTTAAAGCAAAGTGCTGAAGCGGCACATGGCCTGACCAAGCGGTGCTACAGGGGGGCTGGCGGTACATGGCGTGGTCCAGCTGAGGGCAAGTCTCTACCCCAACCACTACGATTCTCTGGCAGCACAGTCGAGCCCAAGCAGTGGAAACGAAATCCGCGTCGTTGGTTACCGCGCACTCATGTGAAAGCGTTTGCACGTGCAAGACTCTGGTGTCCAGAAACAGTCCGGTAAGAAATTACTCGTTTGGTGTGGGCTGCTCTGTCTCCGCCAAAGCTGTGCGGCGGAAGTGTTTCTCACAGGCTGTGGCTCCATGTTTGTCACCAGATCAAATAAACCGTGCAACAGGAAACGCTCTCAGGTTCTGACTTCAACATCGACACAGTCAACACACACTTCAGCAGTTGTTGCAGTTCTTCGCCATTGGTTCGCCAGCGCTTGAAACGTCGCCATTGCACACATGCAGCACGTCATCCCAGTCCCCCGCCAAGATTGCTTGTCGCTCCACCCAGGACCGAGAAACACTCAAAGTTCTCCAAAAGGTGCTGCCAGACAAAAGGTCAGGTCGAGTAACACAATTTCTCCGCCCGAAAAGCATGACGCCAGCCAACATGACTGAGACCGGCGCCATTGTTTGTGCCACACAGTGGAATGCCTCGGGTTGCCACATCCATGTGCCTCAGACGCGTGGTGCGAGACACACCGTGGGGACTTGGCAGCACTACCAGATCTCCACTCACATGCTCAGTCAGTGCACCGACATCACGGGGTGGGCGTGGGCAAGCGCGTCGCACGGCGCATGTGCCATCGGCATCATGCGGTGCGACATGCCTCCATGCGATAAGCCGTGGCGACTGGCGGCGCCGCCCCGGCCTCCGGCATGATCGCAGGCGGCCGCATCCGCCAGCCGCAGCTGGCGCTGGCGCCGCCGCAGCAGCAGCGCAGGCCACGCGGTCGCGGAGGCTGCCGCTGCAGCCGCGGCGTTCGCTGCCGCCGCCGCGGCCTTCGCCGCTGTCTCGGCTTCGGCCTCAAAGCGGTGCGGCTGCTTGTGGGCGAGGGACGTGTCAGGCGCCGCCGCTACCTCCTGCCGCTGCTCTGAGCTGGCGTCAGCCATCGCCTCCAGCTGCCGGCGGCTGGTTTGCGGCGGCGTCGGCAGCATCTGGCTGAAGGCATGGCGGCCGGCGCCATCGCGGTGCGTTGCCTCAATGTCGAAAAACGGCTGCGCCTCCAGCAGCGCGGGCAGCGCGCTGCTGCTGCTGCCGGGCCGCGCCGTGGACTTGGCCTGCTGCGTGATGTGCACGCCCTGCCGCTGCTGCGGCGCTGGCCGCCGCTGCGGCGCTGGCCGCCGCTGCGGGCGCGCCTGAGGGTGCATGGCCCGCGGGCGCATCGCGTGAGGCCCTGGCGCCGAGCTATGGGCCAGCGACAGGCCGTCCTGCTGCTCCATGAACGCCTGTGGCGCAGATGAGGAGATTTTCAGCTACCTTGTTGATCAGCATACGGCATCATGTAGCCGAATCAGCCTATGGCAAAATGCTAAGACAAGGGCCGTCCTGCTGTTCCATCAACGCCTGCACATCCAGACAACTCCTCAGCGACACTTGTCGAGTAGACACAGTGCAGGCATGACGCAAGGATTTTTGTGGGTACCATTGACTCATCGAGGTCATGGACACATGCGTGCCTGACCATGAGTGTCAAAACCAGTTCAGAAAGCTGGTGGCCTTGACACCCGACGCCCTAAGGCCACGCCTCATACCGAAGTTTTTCGAAAGTGCAGGTTCTAGACGCACCTTGTACAGGCCGGCGCTGCCGCGGCGGCCACCCTGCTCTGTCTCCAGCGCAGTCTCCAGCGCCGCTGGGGCGCGCCCCTGCGGCAGCAGCGGCCACCGCTGGCGCAGCACGCCTGCCGCCGCTGAAGGCCTTGCACCCTTGACACGTCCCTCTGCGCCGGCCAGGTCGCCGCAGCTGGCGGCACACGCCGACTTGCGGTTTCCAGTAGGCTTTTTGGTGGGGGTTGCCGCCACCACCGCCATCGCCAGGCCGCCGGCCAGGCGAGCTGACTTGGGGCCCCGCACGCTGCCGTCGCAGGGGGCGTGGTCTTCCTTGGCGCCAGCGGCGGCGGACGGGCCGCCGCGCAGGACGCCAAAGCGGGCGTTGCCCGACGGCGGCGCAAGCGCCGGCCCGCGGAAGAAGCCCATGCCGCCATGCGCGCTGCTGGCCGGCCGCTTCTGGCCCGTGACCTGTACACAGAGAAGACCGGTTATCATTACAGAGCCGTAGGCAGCTTGTGATACATGATCCGGAGGCATTCATCGAATAGTTGAGTGATGCAGATGCAACTGCTGTGCCAGCTGAAGTCAAAGAACAAAACCAAGCTTGCCAATCTTGCGGTTCCAATTCTTCCACTATATGAGCTCCCATGGCGAAACATGCAAAACTGGACTGTCGGCTGTTTGCCAGCCTTCCAAGTCACACCTGGCTGCCAGAGGTACGGCGGCCGAGAGAGGTGGTCGCGCCCGGGAAGCCATCGATCGGGCGGTAGAACTCCATGCCCGCGTGCGCGCTGCCGCCGCGTGTCACGCCCAGCCGCGCCTGCGCCTCCTGTCGGGAGCATGAGGCACGCAAGTCAGAATGAGGACACTCCACAGTAACCAGTGGTTCGCATCCATCATCGCTAGCGCTGGCCGCAGGCTGACGTTGCAGCTGCGCCCAGTTTGCAACCATCCACCCCGGCCCTGCGTGTTTCTGGACGACTTGGGAACAGGCGCCCATGCACTACGATGACCCGACTCGGCCGGCGATATACTGCATCACAGACTGCGGCGCACCTCGAACATGCGGCGGCAGGCGGCGGCTCGCTCTGGGTCCCCCAGCGGCACTGCAGCGCGCACTCGGGCATCAGGAACGCCGCCGCCGCTGCCGAATTTGCCACCAATGCCGCCGCCGCCGAGCGCGCCGCCGTACGCGACGCGCCGCGGCTGCGGCAGCAGTTTGCCCAGGCTGCGCTGGCAGCTGCTGGCTCCGGCGACCGCCACAGCCCGCGCGATGACGTCCCTAAGAATAGTAAAAGCTGGTTGAAGCTGTTGTGCCAGCAGGTCGCATAAGGGTTTTTGACTGCAGCACTCCGGGTTCCATGCCAGGTGATGTACTTGTTCAGTGGCATCCTGACCTGCTTGAATGTGCATATGCAAATAGCACACACGATAGCAGACATTGTAGGCTAGGCCTCTTGCACCCAACGCTGGACGTCGTCAGGGAGCTCAGCCAAGATGCGCCATTGACATTTGGAGTGCCGCATTGGGATTCACATACCTGGATCGGCGCGCGCGGGCCTCGGATGCCTCGGCCGCCTGCCTGCCGACCAGGATGCTGTCGTCGTTCCAGAGGGTGTCGTCATCAACGCTGTCGCCTGCGGTGGAGGCCAGTGCCGCCTGCAGCGCCCTGCAGCTTTTTGGCGGGCTGCGGGGCAGGATGTTGCCGTGCGGCATGGTGTTCCCGTGCGGCATGGCCTGCAACAGAGACGGAAGCTGGTTCGTTGTAGTAAACACTGCGACTGCAACTCAGCGCTGATCTGCCAATGTTACCGTGCAACATAGCCCTTGCGCGCAGCCAGCAAGTCAATGAAAGCTCGGTGGAATGCAGATGCACGCCCTGCGTATGCGCAGACATCGGCATATGTATCCGCCAAGGCACCATGAAAGGCTGTGTCGACTCCGAGACCAACGGCAGCACATCATTGAGGATGCCGAGCCTACTGAAACTTTCCAGGTTTAAGATCAATCCGCACCTGGGTGCAGGGCACCGCGATGGAGGCGAGCGACTTGGCCGTCGTCTGACCACCGGCGCTACCTCTGCGCAGCCAGGGGTGCGTCAGCGCCTCCCTCGCCGTCGGCCGCTGGCTAGGGTCCCTGCGTGCGGACATGGGGCATTTGAAGCCATCCCTTGAACTTGACCGCTCCTTCCGCTGGTTGCCTACGCTGCTACTGGTGCCTCCTGCTATGTATTCTCTCTACCAGTTTGCTCAAATGCAAGCATCTGGACCCTCTGACCAGGCTGGAACAAACCAGACAGCCACGAAGCGCCGGAGTGAGGCGCACTTGTTCAGCAGCCGCTGCACAAAGTCCTTGGCGTCATCGGATATGCCGTCCCAGGTTGCGCCCGCAAACGATGGCTCCTGCCCCATGATCGCCTTCCTGTTTGAGCACACGATGCAGACTTTAGTTGAGAATACCTAGAGCGACTGAAGGTGCGATTCAAGGTGGCGCCCCCCATCGACAGCTCCTGGCCCGTCATCGCCTTCCTGTCGGGCATCACATTCTCGTTCGGACACCACTTATCCCAATTGACATCACTCAGTCGTCAATAGAACATTAGCGTCTGGTGAGACGGTGTCCCGCCATTGAGCGCTTCTGCTCCGTGATCGCCTTCCTGTTGCACAGCAAATTTACAAGTGTCAGTAGGCATGACTCGCGGTCAAGGCACTCCTCCAAACGAAGTTGAGCGAACGGACTTGAGTACCCTGGGTAGACAGCAGTTTGCAGGCAGGCCATCGGAAGCACGGATGGAGAACAGTGCGCGTACGGACATGCCCCATGACCTGCGGTTTAACACTGTCTGATGGACAGACATTGGATTTCAAACCTCAACGCACCAGATGCGCGCGACGGACGGGCCCCGCGGATTTGTGCGGTCGTCGAAAGGCAAGTACCCGGACAGCAGCTGGTAAGCCATTACGCCCGCAGACCACACATCTGCCGGCGGCCCCACCTCACACTCCAGCACCTCCGGTGCCATGTACCTGCAATCCACAGACAACTTACTAGTCAATACATCTACTGGCGTTGGTAGATGTACTGGGAGAGATTCGTCATTGTGCTAGAGGGTTCACCACCTCGTACTCCAGCACCGCTGGCGCCACGTACCTGTTGCGGGCAGGAGGCCGAGGACTACATTGCGAAAGCACAGGGGTATTGCAATTGCTATTTCAACTGGCAGTCTGACGCCATGTACCTGTTGCGGACATTGCAAGGCCAGACATCCGGCAGATGTGGATCCCTGGGGGCTGTCACCGTGGCCTCCACACGCACAACGATTCGACACAATGTTCAACACACGCTGTGTCAGCTGCACGTCGCCTCCTGATGAGGCGACGTGAACAAACCACACACACCCAGTGCTGTCGTACGACACGGACAGCATCGTGTAAGAAAGAAAGGGTAGAAGAAAGAAAGGGTAGGCGCCGCACCAGGGGGTGCCGCCCAGGCCGAGGTCTGTGCGCGGCAACGTCGCCGGGTCGAAGAACACAGCCAGCCCAAAGTCTGCAGCGGCAGACAATGATGCGGTCAGATGGTGTCGGCAAGCAATGACTAGTGCATCTGCCTGCTCTGATCACACTTCTGCAGAGATGCCGGGCGACTCCCAACCCGAGCCTGCGGCAGCATGGTGCTTTGTGCCAGGCACACGATCAGCTTGCACATCAGGAGCATCAGAGCTCTGCAGATCGTGGCTTTCCGCACCAATGGCCCTGCGGGGCGCCTAATCCTCAGACATGAGGTGCATCAGGACGCAGCATCAGAGAGCTCCGATGTTATGATGTAAATTGCACCGATGGCCTTGAGCGGCGCCTTGGGGTTCCCGGAGGCCAGCATGAAGTTGCCGGGCTTGATGTCGCGGTGCAGGATGTTGGCGTTGTGGCAGCGCGCCACCGTGCGCAGCACCGCCCGCATGTACCGCGCCGCCTGCAGGTGATATTGGACGAAGGGAGGTTGAACATATGAAAGTGTCCTCCAAAAAGAATGGTGGATGTGCACAAGTTGCAACAGCGCGCCACCGTGCGCAGCAGAGCCCGCATATACCGCGCTGCCTGCGTAGAATGAGGGAGCTGCGGTCAATCTTCCTTCACAATTGCCTGTCGCAAATTGCCCCGCCGTATGCAGCGCACTAATCCAGCAGGGCTGCTGGTTGAGGCCTGGCACGAGGACGGCATGCCTACTGGTACAGTTGAGAATCATGTCCAAGCCCGGCAAAACATGCAGGGTGGCGGCGCATGCAGGCGTCGCGCTGTTGAATTAGAAGTGCGCTGACTCAACAGCAGGGTCTCACCGTCCTCTCGTTGTAGTGCGCACGTCCGATGCGGTGCCACAGCTCGCCGCCGGTGCACAGCTCCACGAGGATGTGGATATGCGCGGCATCTTCGTACGCCCCCTTGTTGCGCGCTACGTGCGGGCTGCTGCGCAGCCGCCACAGCACCTGCGGGCACCCAGAGAAACAGAGTCGAGAACCTGCCTTCTGCGACTCCAACGGCGTGATCGGCTGGCCGAGGCACGGAGTGCAGGCGCTAAAGGGTGAGTGTGGCTACTGACGGCCGCATGTAAGTCCTTGGCTTTCATGCCGCTGAGAGCGCGCACTCGTGCTAAAGGACGGCTGCACGCATGTCTGAGTCGAAGCATACTGACTGCAGTCTCTGCTACTGACTCGGCGGTTGCTCCTGCCTGCCGCCCGGCAATGAGCTTGAACAGCGCTGGCTTGTTCACAGTTTCAGGCAAGCGCAGGACGCTGAGCGGCTGGGCACCCGGTCAGCTGCAGCACCTCACCTGCAGCTCCCGCTGGATCGTCTCCAGGTGCCGCGCCTGGTGCCGGGCCGTGATGTGCAAGCCCGCCGGACGCTTCGGGATGGTCTTGCAAGCCAGCCGCTGTCCTGTCAGGCGGTCCGTGACCACGCGCACGACGCCGAAGCCGCCGCGACCCAGCTCCTCGCCGACCACATACCGCTGGTGGAACGTCCGCGGCAGGTCCAGCGTGACCTCTGAGTCCGGGAGGGAGGATGCCACCCAAGCATCGATTCGAGAAGATGTCGGCATTGCGGCGCGGCCGGCAGTGGTTTCCGAAGCTAGAGCACCATCTACTGCGAAACTGCAGCGACTGACTCGCTGCAGCGGGCCCCAGGCACGGAGCTGGCTCGAATATCGAAAGGATATGCGGTTGCGTTGTCACTGCAGGACAGGACCTGAGCCGCTTGCAAGCGCTGGAATTTACGGCCTGAGTGTGATACCGGAAAGGATATATCAAGCGTGCTTGGAAAATAGAGAAACTGTACAAGAACAAGTGGCGGGCGCCTCAATTTGACTGGTCCGCTGACTGGTGCTTCATGCTTACGTGGCGACCTCGAGATCACGCAGTGCCTTTCCGCGAAAGGAGGGGGCACGAAAGGCAAAGCGAGAAAGGCGAAGTAAGGAAAGTGATAGGCGCCGGTGTGTGACGTCGTGCATGCTTCAAGCACTGCATACCTACGTAGAAACATTCGCAAATGAAGCACTGCATCTGATATACCTACGGTACTAATAATGCCATCTTGTGGGTGCGCTCGTAAGGCGCATCATGTGAAATCTGCCGCGCCACCAGAAAACACTCATTTATCAATCATGCACACACAAACCATATCAGACACCGCCGCATACTGCCGGGTATGCCTGCTGAACCTCTGGTCGGCCACTCGCCCGCTCTCCTCCGACTTGACTCTCATGCTGTGGCAGGCTGGGCGCCTCCCAGAATGTACTGCTCGCGTTCTCGCGTTGGCAGAGTCAGAACATGCATGTACCCTGCTCAGCACGAAGCCTGCCGCCGGCGGGCATCGATGGGCGGCCGCGCGTCCGCTTGCAGGCGTCACTGCGCCTCCGCGCGTTCTGCCGCCCTGCGCATGGCAAGAACCCGAACGTCAAGCTGGGATGTTGTCACATCAGAGAGCAAGGCGTCATTTAAAAATCTGGGACAACGGTGGCATGCACACGCTGCGGTGAGGATGTGCACGCAGGGATCCATGCACCAGGTCAGGAACTCTGAAAAGGGACAGAACAGCGCCAAAAAGCGCACCGGAGGGCGTGCATAATGTGCGTGTGCCACGGCGGGCCGCGCAGGCGGCTGTCGTGCACTAGCAGGCTCTGCCGCAGCCAGTGCTGCATGCACCTGCAGAAGCGGAAAAGTAGTGATGCTGAGAAAAGAGGGGGTCACAGAGCTGTAGATCGAATGACCAGCCACTGAGCATGCCTTGCTGCTTGTTTGACAAGACAAAACTGCAGTCTTGGGTAGAGACACGTCTGCGACGTGCAGTGCCGAGAACACCTTCAGAGCAATTGGGTGAGGCAGTACCAGTGGTCGCGGCAGAAGGCGGTGCCGCGCGCCGCGACCGCTTGCAATTAGCAGCTTTGAATATGCGACACTGCGTTAATGCCCAGATCACAGAGCGTAGTCGACAGGGGACGCACCAGTAGTCACGGCAGGAGGCGGCGCCGCGAGCCGCGACCGCTCGCAGAACGTGCTGCAGCGGCAATGCCGCCAGCTGCGGCGCCCACAGCTCGTTGCTGGACGCTAGTGCGCGCCTGCACCACTCAAATGAGCCAGCTGTGAAATGGTGCTTGGAGCGTGAGCACGAATGCATACCTGATTGTATTCCACAGCAGGAGCTACGCATTCGAGCCACGAGCCAAAGCGCTCGCAGCAAATCTGAAGTGGCGCATCAGTTTGACGGTGCTCCCTCAGCGTGCACGCCAGATAGATCGTGTGCCAGATGAACAAAGGCAAATCGTTCCAGACACAAATCTGCGCGGATCAGGGAAATGCGCACCAGCGGGTGCAGACGCAGGTGGCCCGCAGCAGGTCGGGAGCAGGCAGGCGCGTCAGCACCAGCCGCAGCGCGTCGTCGGGCAAGTCTTCGACCCGCATCGAGCCGCCGTTGATTTCCGTGCAATTGAAGCCTCCGCAGCGAGCAGCGCTGTCGCAAGTGGAACGCAGTCCGCTGGCCGGCGAAGCGCCAGACTGTGGTCACGAATGCAAACAGGTTCATCAGCAGTAAAGGTTTCAGGTCGTCGGTGGTACCATGCAAGTCTGCCATTGTTGACAGCGCAGAGCCAGAGGTTGCACAGCATTATATGCGTGTATGCCGCTACACGCATTGGGGTTGCATGCATTGGGGTGGCGCATGCGTCAATCTGCAACCGCCTGCAGGAGGCGAGGATGTCGACAAATATCACGAGCAGCTTTGATGGCTTCAATACAAGGATTGCCTGCGGTTGATGGTGCCGTGCGTGCCGAGTATGACTCAACGACGCCGAATGCCTTCAGCACATTTCCAAGGATGTTGATGAGAAAGAGAGGGACGACCCTCGCAGAGATACACAGATGGTTCGTTCGCTTCTTTGTACTCGTGGTGTCTGCGACTGGAATCTTGAGCGTAAGGGACCCGTAAGCCAAGTCAGCATGAAGCTGTGCGGAAAGACTGGCGAGATTTGGTCGTCACACGTTGCCGACAACTGTACTTCCCGAAACCCAGCGTTTGGCAAACGTTTGGCTGTGCGGCCCTCAGGCGTCATGTCTTTCGGCAGGAACGCCACCCAAAGCATGCCAGCCCACAGGCCCATGTGTTGCATTCCAGCGTACTCGGGCAGGAATGCCAGCCGGCACCTGGCCCTATTGCATTTCGGTATCCTTGGGCAGGAACGCCACCCGGCGCCGCCCATAGTCCAGCAGCAGCGTCCCTCGCGCCATGAGGTCCGCGCACAACAGGCCCCTGCCAGGCCACAGACAACAGGCAAACAGTCATTGGTAGTATCAGGATTGTTCCACGATTTTAGTCAGGAATAAATGCCATGCGGCGCCGCCGTCGTCCAGCAGCAGCGTCCCTCGCGCCATCAGGTCCGCGCACAGCAGGCCCCTGCCAAGTCACCAGTCTTGACATCAAATCGCCAGTTACTCTTTCAAACGAATGCATGATGCTGCATCTTTGAACGACTTGAAGGTGTAAAGTGGACAGGTGCATACAGTGATGCCCTTGCATTCTGCCGTATTTCAATGCGTGCCATGTTGTCCAACATGGAATTTTGCTTTCTGGCACGCGCCTGGAGTAGCAGGACAGCTCAAAGCCGGTGTGTTCACGGACAGGATTCATTTCTGGTTTGGTGACACTGCGATAGCCACAGGTGACATGTGTCTTTTTCTTGAGTTTTCTAGAGCGCGCCTGGAGTAGCAGGACAGCTCGAAGCCGGTGTTCACGAACAGGCAGCCGACGTCGGCCCAGCGCCGCCCCGAGAGGCCCGCCCACGGCAGCTGCCCTGTGGTGGCGCGCGTGTTGGGGCCCGCCTCCCCGCCCACACCCTGGTTGAAGCAGATATGTAAAGAAAACCCTGTGCGATAAGTTCAAAGTGGCCGGCCCGTGGCGGCGCGCGTGCTGGGGTCTGCCTTTCCGCCCACGCCCTGCAATGCACACGAGACGAGACGAGCTCAAGGTCTCATGCCGGAATGGAAATTGCTCATCGTAGGCCATCAGCATGACAACAGAGCAGGTCGGGCGCGTCTAGGGAGCGGGTACGCCTGGGATGCAGGCTCCAGAAGCCGCGTTCGCAGCTCAGACTCGGGAACTACCTGGCTCAGATTAGGATTACACGGCAATGCTCCTATACTCGCTGCACTCACCTTGATGATGCGGTAGCTGCTGCTGCCGCTGCGAGGTGCCGCCAGTGCCAGCATATTCTGCGCCCGCAGCGGCAGTATCATGTCCGTACCGCCGGCGCCTGCACCCAAATAATACATCTTCAAACACTCTTGTCATCCATGAAAGATCACTGCAGCGGCAGCATTCGCTGCCTTGCAGCGGCAGTATCATGTTCGCACCGCCGGCGCCTGCGCGGAGGAAACGCAGGCATGATGAGGCAAACTGACGCAAGGTGACTGGCCACTGACGCTTTCGATAGCGTTACATGGTTCAAGCAGCAGCAATTGCATGGTTCGCGCCCCCAGCGGCTGTATCATGTCTGCACCGCCAGCGCCTGCACGGAGGACACATTCAAGGGTCCAGAGACTCGATCACAAGAAAGTGACCCCACCACTGGTGTGCATTCTGCGCCCAGAGCGGCAGTGCTGTCGACGCGCCGCTGGTTCACAAAGCGCCCAGCCATCGTTGCGTGCCACAACACGCTGATGAACATGAGCTGGCACTGCAAATGGAATGCAACGCTGCGCCAATTCCCACATGGCAACGGTGCCAACAGCAGGTGACAACGCTGCCAGGGTCACACCAGAGTCCAGCAGCAGCAGCTCGCTCTGCTCCGCTGGGCTGCTTTTCGGCTCGCCGCTGCTGCCGGTTTCCGGGACTGCGGCTGCGGGGGTCACCTGTGCACACAACGAGAATGACTTCTCCACTGTTGTTCACTTCATTGATGTGGTGACGGCAATGCCGCCGCACCGCCGCTTACGCGCAGCAGGCGTGACCTGAGCATTCGCCAACTGCCAGCAGCATTGGGACAGTGGGCACACTGCAAGGGCACCTCTGCCAGAATCCCTCACCAGCAGTGTGACCAACACATGCAACATGCGGCGAAAGAGGCCATAACCCGATATGAAAACGGGAAAAGACCCAATGAAAAAATGCCGCACCGGCAGCGTGACCATCACATGCGGCAGCGCCGACACCATGTGCATGCGCTGCCACGCAGACGCGCCCATGCCGCCGCCGCCGCCGCCGCCACTGCCTTCGCTGCCATCGGCAAACGAAGCCGGCGGCTTCCGAGGGTCGTGCAGCAGGATGTGGTACGGCGCGTTGCGATCCCGCGCAGGCGGCGGAATTTCCACCAGCGCCCTGGATGCAACATTCTGGGATTCAGGAATTGGGATCAAGCCTTGGGAACAGCCGTCGGATGCGGTACAGTGCAGTCCGATACCCGCGGAGGCGGCTGAAACTAAGCCACCGCTCTGAGTTGAAGCTCAGGAATGGGACTGTTCCCGACAGTTTAAGTTACCTCCACAGTTCCATGCAGGCACACGCAGCATGCCCGCTGACAGCATGTTGTCTCAGGACATGCAGCGTGGGACAGCCGCTGATGGAGGCCAGCATGAAAAGTCGCCAGGCAATCAAGAAGCGGCAGTGAAGGAGCGCGGCTGCCGAACAGGCGCACACCTCAAGGAGCAATACCCTACATTTTTTTCACCGATGCAGGACATCGTAGCCAATGACGCCAGCCACAGGGCGCGGCGGCACGCAGGCACATCACGCCCCTGCACTGTTCATTTGTACTCAATAGAGTTACGTGTTGCAAGAGAAAACCTTCGCAGGAGGTCGTAGCCGATGACGCCGACCACGGGACCGGGCGGCGCCGCCACCAGGCCGCCCAGCTCCATCTCCATGAACAGCGGCGCATCAACGGTCACCGGTCCGAGCTGTGGTGCAGAATAGGGTTTACTTTGACCGCAACTCGAAGTCAAAAAATCAAAGAATGTCGAATATCATCAAGGCCTTTGCAGCGCCGCCACCAGGCCGCCCGGCTGGTCCCGTGGTATCCGAACACGCGGCCGGCCAGCCCGCAGCGCCGAGGTACGGCTTATATAAAGACATGCAAAATCTTCGGCACTCAGTTATGGGTCTGGGGCAGGCCCATATAAACCCAACCTATTTTGCATAACCGGCCCCAGCTGTAATATAAAGAGAATTGAAAAACAAACAACATATCACATCAGAGAGCACCAGTCCGCCCAGAGCTATCTCCATGAAAAGCGGCGCCTCCACCACCACCGGCCCCAGCTGCAAATCGTATTTAATGTGGCCTGACCGCCCAGCGCCACTCTTATGAACTTCAACATGGCCGGCCTGCATTTGGGTTTCATCAGCAGACAGCGCCAGTCCGAGCGCCTATCACAAGCTGCGGATGACAAGCGTTTGTTTGCGAGGCGAAGACACAAGCGTGTGCATGGTACAGCAAGTGCGGAACTCGCAACTGGATGATGTAAGCGTGGGGGGAGCAGCAGCGCGAGTTGCCGGCGACGTGGCTGACATGACTCAGCCAGCAGCGCATTGGACTCTTTGCTCTTTGGATTTACTTCTGGTGTGTGATTGATGCCCACCTGGATGCTGGAAGCGCGGCGGAAGCAAGAGCGCGATTTGCCAGCGACGCCGCTGACGTGGATCTCGCCAATATGGCGAAGCCCCAACCGGTTTGCCGCCGCCTTCTCGATGACTAGCCCACTGGCGCCTGTTGCAGAAACGTGGTGAGAACGAGGAATGATCATATCATTGCGCATTTGTGGACAGTGATACGGCGCAGGCGGTATGCAGCCACCTTCTCGATGGCCAGCCCGCCAGCGCCTGGCGACATATGGGGAACGGCGCGCCTCAAACTGTGCAGTATATACATATATGGAACACGCATGCAGTGTGGAGATCGCAGTGTGAATGAGCAGGGTGGCAGCAGCGCAGCTTGGCAAACTCAAAAATCGCCGAAAACTTGCCAGCCTGTTACCGCTCAGATGTCGATATGATAGTTTCTGAACCGCACAGTAACGCACCTGTGTCCAGGATCATGAAGCCGACTTCCTGGCCATCCACCAGCGGCTTGACCAGGATGTGCCCGCCGGACGTCTTCCACGCCTGGAGATGCACAAGCGCAAAGGACATCAGTGAACGCAGGAACCACATGACAGTATATCGCCGAAGAAACAAGACACATATGTGACCAGAAAGTGCCCGCCAGAGGTCTTCCACGGCCGGAGATGCACAGCAGCTGTCCAGACAGCCGGTCAGAGTCGAAGGTGATGGGTGCTGCCTGCATCAGGCGTTTGCAAGAGATCGGTGACGGAATGCCGAGCTGCACCCACCTTCGTCTCCGGCGGCAGCGACGCGTCAAAGTGCGTGCCAGGCGGCAGCACAGGCCAGGGAGGTGCCCAGTATGCTGCCTGTCTGTCTGAAATGCTTCCTGACGTACCGCCACTGCTGCTGCTGCTGCTAAGCAATGCCGCGTTGCCGCTGCCTTCTCTGCTGGTGGCGCCGGCTGCACTGCTGCCGCAGCCGCTGCCCGCTGTGCCGGCATCGCCACTGTTGCCCCAGCCGCTGCAGCTGGCGGCGGCGGCGGGGGCGGCAGTGGCGGCACAGGGACTGGAGCTGGCTGCGCCGCCGCTGCTGTTGCTGCTGCCGCCGCCGCTGAGGGGGCGCACCACCGTGGCGGCTACCCGGAAGGTGTTGTCGCCTCCGCCGGCTGCTGAGTGCGCCACCACCTCCGGCAGCAGCACCCTGCAAGAAGCAAAGGATAAGACTTGGACCGCGCACCATGCTGAGGCCAGAGCAGGCTTGCCGGTATGGTCTGATCGTCCTGAAAGTGAGGCGCCTGTGCTGTCGCAGTTCTTGCTGCGGGCCTCGAAATTTCTGGTTCTGTACGCCGTTCGTCATCGTGGGAAGGGCAGCCTCCGCCTGTTGCCTGAGGATGCGACTGGCAGCAAACTCTACGGACAACCTTTCGACTCACCCGGGCGCCGACGGCTGCTGCGGCCAGTGGAAGTGCCAGGTCTCCAGGTCCCCGCAAAGCTGCAGCGACAGCGCCTTTGGCCGCCAGGAGCGACCGCATACCCGCAGCTTTGCCACTACCTGCATGCCACATGACTGACTGACGAGTGTGTAGTGTACACAGCTGACCATGAAGGCGATTGTGATGGCGAATTGCGCCCTTGCCAGTCCATGATCTGGCACCCCCATCTAGGATCACGACAGCCTCTGCCTAGGGCGGCATGGCAGTGCAGCCGACTGGATGATCAACACAGAAGCCTGCATGGCGTCTTGCTGCTGCTTCGCAACCTTTCTCTGACATGCGCATGTAGTAGCTCCTGGATCACTGTCGCCAGCTAGAGATGAGCACGAAGATGCGGGGTCCTCACCCGAGCATCCAGCAGACTAACGGCCAAAAAGGCATCCTCGAGGTCGCCCGCACGCCATGCCGGCAAGGCCACGCCGGGCCTCGCCGGCGCTTCCGATGTGCCGCTGCTGGCGCTGCTGCCGCTGCTTCCGGGCAGGCCCGCCCACTGCTGCGGCATCGAGTGCGTCGCCACCGTCTTCTCCTGGGCGGAAAATGTCTCGCTGCTGCCGCCGCCGCCGTCGCCGCTGTCGCAGCCCCTGCTGGCCCACGCAGCGGCGGCGGAGCTGCCCCACTGTGCATGGTCCGCGGCTTCGGCGGAGCTCAGCCGCCGCACTCGCAGCCGCCGCAGCAGCGGCGGGCTGAGCCACAGCCCGGTACGCACCCAGGTCGTCAGCAGCGCCGCCTGCCAATGCGCTGCCTCTCAGTGCCAGCTTGAAAAAGTATGTCGACCATACCGCTGGGTGCTGCTGTCTTCGCGCTGCCCTGTGTGTGCGCTCGCCTTGCTTGATTGCTCTGAGTGCATGGCAGGCACTATGCCTCTGATGGACGTCGATGCTGCTGTGCTGGCGGTCGATGATGCCATGATTCAAATGCCGTAGAGAACAGATGCGTGTTTTTGACAGGAGGTTGGAAGAATCACCTCAAAATCGTCCAGTTCCTGGGGCCTCGCCACACCGCTGTAGTCCACCTGCCGAAAATGATGCCCAAGCTAGTACAAGGACCGCGACTTCTCTGGGAGTTTCCTCTGCCAAGCACAGATGCAGCATGTGCGCTCTATCACGCTACCCTGCTATCGCATCGGGCAGGCAGCCGCAGGCGACAGGAACTGATGGATGCAGTGCAGGGGCGGCGCAAAGTCCCACCTCCCACGCCTCGGCTCGCGACTCGCCGTCATAGCCGCCGCGGTGCACGATGTCTGCCGAGGCATACTCCTCGTGGAAGGCGCCGTTGGCCTGCGGCCACACAAATATCAACGTTGAATTCATGTTTTCACAAGACGGCCCCTGCTGTTTGCCGCTGACCGATGCGTGAACACATCCGCTGTGCAGGCGGCGTTTCAGAATTCTATGGGAGCCTCATCCACGGGTTGAAGCATGGATGAGACCTGTTGATAACAAACCTGTTGATGGCACTGATGCTGTCACAGAATGACGTTCCATTCTTACCTGTACGCAGAGGCGCCACTGGATCGCCATCCCCAGGTAGGTGCCGTCGCCCGACTGGCACACCTCGCAGCCCGCCGGGATCTGCAGCCCGCTAGCGTCTCGAATGCGCTGCAGCATCTGCGGCAGCGATTCAGGAGCCTCGACACCGGCCGATGCGCCGGCGCTGCCGATCTGCTCGGCGGGTCCCGCTGCCGCCGTCGAGGCTGCGCTGGCGGCATTTCTGCCGAGGCTGTGGCACGCTACCAGGGACCTTAGCGTCCTGAGGCTTTCCAGGTGCGGCTGCGTGCGGCTCTGGAGGCCGCTACTCCGCTGAGATTCTACTTGGTGACATGTGCACTGCGGAAGCGAGCGGGCGTGCAGCGCGCATGGGGCAGCCAGGTGCTGTGCCGCTGGCGCATGGTGGACCTGGGGCCCCCCGTTATGCTGCAGCCGCATCCAGGCTTTGGATGCGGCCAGCCGGCGCAGCGCAATGATGTTGGTGTACGACCGATGCCCTCAGGATTCAAGCGCTGGTGGCAACCAACAGTGGGCTGGCAAGCCGTTCGCGATCAGTGCGCAGACTATGGGAAACCACAGCTGAGGTGCAATGTGGTTGCAAAGCAGGGTTGGACGTTTTACGGCACTTGCGCGTGCTTTGCCGGCAGCATCCTGAAGCTGACCGGATCAGCTTGACAATCTTCTGCTCGCTTCGCCATTGCAAACTGTTCAACGTTGTCTCTTGCTAGCGCTACAGAAGCCATACATATTGCCGCTCGCTCGCGCGTCACTGAGCACCTACCTTGGCCACCAATCTCGAAGAAAGCTTTACATCCTGAGAGTACCGCCACGGACCTCAGACCGTCTGCTCTGCGCTATGGAGGACAGTGTCACATAGTATATGGGCGGATCCATTATCAGCAGGTATCGATCCGCAGCCATGGGCGCCACGTTCAAGCTGCTGCGGCTCGCGCGGTACCCAATCTTCAAGCAGCTGCAGTTGGAGCAGGCGCTGCTGCGCTGCACCGATAGCAGCTGGCTGCTGGTCAATGATGGCACGCCGGATCCCGCCATCGTGATGGGCATCTCCGGGTAAGGATGTTTACAGTATGCCGTATGCTTACAGTATGCTCGCACCGCCCTGCTGCTGGGAGCGCAATTGCTGCTAGCGAGTGGGCATCTGCCTGTCTCGATGCCGAGCTGGATAGCTACAGTGTGCTCATGTGAGCCTGGCATGCAGAACATACTATTCCACGATGCTGCGCCTGCACGGCTCGGGAGGACTCAGCAGCGGCGGGATGCCCAACGAAACATTGCATTGACTCACGATTGCTTTCTCAATTTCCTCAAATGCCCGCAGGAGGCTGCACGAGCTCGTGCACGCGGAGGACGCCAAGGCCGCTGGCGTGACAGTCATCCGGCCCTTAAGCGGCGGCGAACAGTCCGCCGCCGCTTAAGGGCCGGATGACTGTTCGATTCCTACATCAAGCTTCTCTTGGCTCCATGGTCTCTGCCCCTTTCACAGGAAGCTGCACGAGCTGGTGCACGCCGAGGACGCCAAGGCCGCCGGCGTGACCGTCATCCGACGCTTCAGCGGCGGCGGCACCGTCGCGGTGGACTCGGATACCGTGTTCGCGACGCTCATCTCGGATGACCAAGCGCTGCCAGAGGTGCGCCTTCTGGCAAAAATAAACAAGTACGTAGATGATCATTCTGGCATAAGACTACCTTGCCTAGATGCAGTCTTTGCGCGCTCACTTCAGATGAGCGACGAGTGACGAGTGACGAGTGACGACCAGGCACAGCCAGTTAATCAGCTTTGTGGTAAGACCTTGGGTGCTGTCTTCGCGACGTTCATCTTGCACGACCAGACGCTTCCGGAGGTGAGCAGCCTGGCCCGCGAATTGGATTTGTCTGGGTTCATCGAGTGGAATCCGCTGAGCTCGTCGTCTATATATGGTTTGCAAAAGCAGCGCTCTGGTAGGTGCAGGAGTGCTGCGACGGGAGCCCTTCTGATCTGCACGCGGAGGCCATACTGCCCGTGCCGCATGCGCAAGAGGAGGTGTCTCTGCGGCTGCTCATGCACTTCACAGAAGCAACAGCAAACAACGTCAGGCGCCCTCATTCTTCGTGCGCAGGTGGAGGTCTACCCGCGGCCGCTCATGCGGTACACAGAGGAGCTGTACCGGCATGCCTTTGGTCGGTATGGCGACTTCCGGCTCAGAGAAAACGGTGCGCCTGCTGTGTTTTTTGTTGCATTGCAGATTCAGCCTGCTGCTGTGTTCACTCCCTGCTCATATGATGGTTCTGCTCTTCAGGCTCATGCGTGGGCATCTGATAGACTCCCACTGAAGCTTGCATCCTGTAAGCTTGCATCCCAATACCATGCTGGTTTGGCAGCTCTGGCGAAGATGTTCCACCCTACGCTCAACGAACTTCACACTTCGAGACCAAATCGTGCTCACCTTCCCATTGCAGACTACTGCTTTGGCGAGAAAAAATTCGGCGGCAACGCGCAGGCAATCACGCGGAAGCGGTGGCTGCACCACACCACCTTCCTGTGGGACTTTGACGCTTCCCGCATGGAGTTGCTCAAGCACCCGGCCAACGCGCCAGACTACCGAGAAGTGCGACCTGGCGTCCCTTTGCTGCGGTTGATGATCGCTTGGTACTCAACTTCGATTGAATACACAGCATCAGTGCTTTAACGGGAAAGACAATGTGCAAGTTCCCAGTACTGCGCGCGAGTCTCGTTCTGCTTGTAATCGACCAGCAGCATGCAAAAAGAATGATTCAATCAGCACTTGTCGTCTAGGGCGTGTCTGACACCTTGCAACATGCTGCCGCAGGGACGCGGCCACCTGGAGTTTGTGTGCCGGCTGCAGGAGCGACTGCCGACGCGGCGCCACCTGCTGGAGGCCCTGCCGCAGGCACTGCGGGACGCTGGTTACGAGCTGCAGGCAGGAGTTTCACCCTGTCGGGGGCTCTTCTTCGAAGGGCAAATGAAACCAGAATCGCATGGCTGGTTCAATGCTGGAGGCGCTGCTGTGACGGGTGTTGCAGCATCAGCGGGTCATATTGCCCCTTCTTCAGCATCCTCACTTGATGTTCAATGCAGAGCTTCTGCTGTTTCAAAACGTAGGAGGCTTGCCTGGAGGCGCAGGAGGTGCTGCAGCACATGTGCATGCGATACATGTACAATTTGGCCCTAGCAATCAGCAACATGGTTCTGCCGTCCCAAAAGGCAATGTCGTTTCTAATTGCAGGAAGCGAGCCTGAAGGAGGCGCAGGAAGCGCTGCGCATGAGCACGTGCAGGAGGCAAGTAGAGTGCGCACACATCACAGGCAATGCATCACCCATTTATGCTGCTTTCAAGTGCAGGAGGCCAGCCTTGAGGAGGCGGAGGAGGCGCTGCAGCATGAGCACCTGAAGACGACGCGCCTCGTGGACCTCTGAGCAGGGCAGGGCACCGCGAGGCTGTGACCAAGGGGTCCGTCAGGAAGACTGTGGCCGCATGGATCATGGATTATCAGGAGTGCTGTCGGCGTCGCACGGCACTCCGACAGCTAGGCTCACAAGCGGCCGTCTCCTGTCACGTCCAAGCTGCTCTCGGCTGCGACAGAAAGGTGACTCTTTCCAATCAAGCGTCTTAGTTGATGCTGATGTTGCACGATCGGAAAAGTTCTGTCGCCCCTCGTGGCCTGCTGCCGCGCAGACGCAACCTTGCTGGATACAGATCCCGATGTGGTAGCTGCTCAGCACGGTGTTTGTGGTCATGCACACAGGCGGTCAAGACGACGGGTGAAACGCCGCTGCCGCCGCCGCCATAGTCATGCCGGAGGTCACAGCGCATGCCGGTCCTTGACTATCGTGGCGTTGTTGAGCTGTGCACAGTAGAAATCGCTCCTCTGCTTCAATCATTTCCGGGCGAATCGCCCGCTAAGCCTGCGATGATATGGCACAAGGATGACCCCAAAATTGACAGCGGGGACATTAGTTTGGGGCAGAATCGTTAGGCTTTGCTTTGGCAGTCTAGGCCACGCCTTGAAAGGAGCTGCTGGGTTTGCTTACTGCCAAAATCAAAGGCGCAAAGCAGGTACCGCATTTTAGGCAGCATGCATGGCGGCACCAATGGATGGTGGTCTGACGACAGCAGCCAGTCCGGGTGGTCCTGTGAGCCCTGCAGCAGCACATGGCCTGGTGGTGCAGCGCCGGACTGGCACGCCCTGCTGGCTGCCAGCCAGGACCTTTTGATGGTCTCGGCGACAGTATTCACTATGATCCTTCCATTCACATGGCGGCTCTGCTGCGCGTCTGGCAACGGGTTGACAGGATCGAGCAGTGCAGCCGCGAGCTGTTGCAGAAAGGCGCTGCCAGCAGTGTCAGTGACCTTCGTTGTTTGTGCTTCAAGACGCGACAACATGGATGCACCTGTGCATAAAACAATTACCGTTGAGGACGTGTGGTCGCATGCGCGGAATGCAATGTCAGGCAAATTGCATGGCCAGTAAATCTGACATTACAATAGTATTGGGTCGCTGATCAGCCTGAGTGAGGCTGGAACAGTGTAATACCTCCTCTCCCTTGGGTTACTCTGTCGTGTATGCGATCATTCACGCCCCAGCTGGACCCCGAGCGACATCCCCAGCTGTACTGCATCTCATAGAGCTGCTGCTCGTTCAGCCGTTTCGGCAGCGGCGGCAGCCCCCCAGCCGGCGCATCTGCATGCGGCAACAGTCCAACCTCGTCCAGACAGCTCAAACGTCGTTTTGCAACCGACACCATGGTCTCTAGATGTTGCCTTGCACAATTTTGCAAGCCAATTTGGCATGTGAATACAGATGAGCTCCAACATGGCATGGCGGGTCAATGCATGGAAAGACCGTGCCATGGCCTTTCCAAGCCAGTGGCTTGCCTCGCAGGTCGTAGATCGTGACCAGCTCGTGAAGAGAGCCTGAGTCCATGGATGTCCATGTGGCTGGAACATCGAGCATGGCAGTGCTGCTCATCGCTGGTGTAGCACCGAAACGATTCTGGGCAGCAGGATGCCAAGCACGGTTGCTTCTCTTGCTCTTCGGATCCGGTCGACTTTTGAGTAGCGATGTGTGCCCTGAGTGTAATTTGCAGGCCTCGGATTGTTGAACTGCAGTACTCCCTCCTGTGGTTGCCGTTCCCTCGGGGAGGAGCAAGATGACACATGATGGTTTATTAGTGATCTGATGCCTTATCAGCCTGAGTGAGGCTGGCGGCTATAATCTGTCTATCTATCCCTCGGAACCTCCGCCGATTATTCGATCCGCGGGGTCAGAGTCTCGATCCAACATGTGCGAGCTGCCGTGGGCAGTGGAATGGAAGCGGCAGGCGCCGCGAGTTTGGAGTGTGCTGACCGCTCTGCCAGAAACCTCCATCTTCAAGCAGGCGGCCGTGCACGATCTTGCGGCGGCGCAACAGTCCAACATACCAAACTGGGCAGCTGGACTGTTGGCATGTGCGAAGCAGCATGGCATGGCGCTGACAGGGGCTGATGGCAGCATGATGGCAGCGGCAGAGAGGGCGCCATCGCAGCCGCGGCGGCTGCCGCGGCCGCGCTGGAGCAGCGGAGTCTGTGGACATCAACCCGAGGACAGCGCTGTCAGGTGGCCTGAAGCGGACGACATACCCAGCATGGTTTTCGCCCCCTGGCTGGGCTCAGCGAGTTCTGGCAGTTGGAGTTCTCGGCGCCGCAGCTGCGCGCTGTTCAGAGGCTCCGCTTGGGATCGCGCTCGTTGCCCGGGCCGGTGGAGACCGGCAGGTTTGCAAAGATAGACAGGCAGGACCGGTGCTGCACATTTTGTGACAGTGGCGCGGTCGGGGACAAGAAGCATGTGTTGATGGAATGTCCCGCGACATACGTTGTGCGGCAGCGCTTTTCTTGCCTGTTTGATCTGGCGGTGCCGCCATGCATGCGTCAGCTGGCCAGCGCCACCATGGTGTGGGGAGGGGACAGAATGAGGGTTGCCCATTTCATATTGGCATGCTTGGGGGAGGTGGGTCTCATCGGTTCCTCCGCTCAGTGAGTGTCATCAACAGTTTGCGACATGATGACACACGATGGTTTATTGGTGATTTGATGCCTTATCAGCCTGAGTGAGGCTGGCGGGTGTAATCTATCTGTGTGAACTGTCACCAAGCTATATGGCATCACTGATGTGCGGCAGGCCCGGTTTCTTCACAGGCTAGGCAGGGCGGCAGCAGCATGAGCGAATGTGTAGCAGGCGTCGAAGAGCAGACTGCGACCTAATAGTCATCCAACACGTGGACTGGACGCTATGGGGCATTCAGCAGCTACGGGGCAATCAGCAGTAGCTGGTTGATTGTGCACGGACAACGCCGCTTCAGCGAGGCGCTTTACTTGCAAAGTGTCGGCGTTTTCATTGTGAACACGGCTGTCTGATTACTTTTATCTTACATGCATGCAGCACTTCTTAGATGACATATTTGCATGAATTATGGGTGCTCGTTTACCCATAACTGAAGCTTTCTTGCTACTAGAACTGTGATGACATATACAGGGTAGAATCCAGCATCCTGGGCCCCAGACACATCATAACAACCCAAGTCTAAAGTCAGGCCCGGAGTGTCAAGAGAGCAGCCGACAGACTTACTTTTGACTTGCCTTGCTGTGTAGGTCTGTCTTGCGTTGTGAGGTCTGTCGGACCACTTCGGAAAGTAGGAGAATCACGTCGTATCTCAAGCAGGCTTGCGAGGC
>JAABUL010002550.1_pt1 | contig 29762 bp, 53 predicted proteins | sample 5559151 | NCBI WGS metagenome assembly JAABUL01 (sample SAMN10711876, study PRJNA513368) | rock metagenome | isolation source: Antarctica rocks | place: Antarctica: Victoria Land, Pudding Butte sud
CGCCGATTTTCGGCGCTTCGGAGGCACCACAGGCGACGCGGTACGCTTTCGCACAAAGGAGCACGCGTGTCGCATATACGGGGACCGCGCATGAACTATAGGCTTAAGTACTGGCTAAGTACTGGGAAACTCTCGGTTCGGGCTTTTTTCGTGCGCATTGAAGTGTCCTGGGGGCAACTAGTGAGTTGATTAGCACTGATGGGCTCGGGCAGGCGGGCAGGAAACCAGGTTGTAGCACTACAAGCGTGCGATGGTCCTCAGATAGGCCTGTGAGCTTTCGGATGGCCGGTTGTGGTATTTTTCTGCAAAAGTATGGCTGTCGGCGGCAGAGACTTGTATAGCGGCGGCAGCGGCGGTGAAGGTTTCGCGTGATCCAAGCCGTAGGCGGAACCTGCGAAACCGTATGCGAAACCTACTACGGCGAAACCCTGAGGTTTAAGCACGAACCCTGCCTCATTGCGAAGCTACAAAGGAAGCAGCTGCTTCCTGCTGCTCAAAGACGTTACAATACTCCCAGAAAAAAGCGCAAAATGTCAGCAAAACGCTCCTTGCAGACCCAGCTGTGTCGCTTGCGCGCCTGCTCGATGCGCAGCGCATCGCAGACGCTTGCGTACCGGAGGCTCGTCGGCACCGCCAGGCAGCTGGCAAAGGCGGGCGTCGAGAAGGAGCCCATCTGGTTGGAGGCCCTCACCAGGTGCATCCACAGGGCTCTCGTCGTGCGGCGGAGCATGCTGCTGATCTCAGCTGGATCAAAATTCAATGTTAGCGACTGCAGCAGCTGCAGGTCATCATTCAAACTTGTCAAAATGCATGCAGGTGCCCGCCCATCCCGTCGGAGCCCGTGCGCAAGCCCAAGCCCCGCAGCATCGTGTTCCCCGAGGACCGTTTCATCCAGTCCTTCTACGACCGCTTCCCGGCCGCGCAGCAGGCGCCGCTGGACCTGGCCTCCGCCGGGCCGCCTGTGGCGCGCAAGTTCGCGCTGCGACAATTGGAGCTCGTGGAGGAGGGCAGGACGCCCAAGCAGGCGCGGTCCATCGTCGACCGGGAGTTCCGGGAGGCCGGCCTGCTTGACCTGCCGGTGAGTCTCGTAGGTCTTGTGGCATAGTAGCAGTAAGAGGTGTCGGGCACTGTGGCGGTGTGCATATGTGTGCATCAATCCCCTGGTGCTCGCATTGGCCCGGCATGCAAGACGATCACAGCCACGATGTGTCACGCCTGCCGCAACGGCATACATCGGTTGATGAGGACCATCCCTCTGTTTGGAAAATACAGCAAGGCAAGCAACCATGCCGCCAATTCAAGGAGGCCTGGCCTGATCGAAGAGTGGCAATGCACCGCAGGGGGGCCAGGGGGACAGCGCCATGAGGCATGTGCAGCTGGAGGAGGAAGCCGCGCTGCAGGAGGCCATGTCGGAGCTGAATCGATAGCTTGAGCTGAGGGAGGAGGCAGCAATGCAGGAAGGCATGTAGGTAGTGATTGGTTCCAGATGCGATCGCCAAAAACTGCATTTACGGCGGCTGCTTGGCTGATCAATCCGCATGCCTGAATCTGTCCAAAACAACTTTTCGGCAGTGTGGACGCTGCCGCAATTCTGAAGCTGCTGTAGTTCGAGGTTGAGTGAGTAGTCTGCCGCTCAGTCCTGAGAAATGTGACGCGCATCTCACCTGCCATGCACACGCCTAATCACAACCACTAGCAAGCCACTGCTTGGAACGCATCACCCTTCACACTGCAATCATGCCGCAGTTCGACTGGCATGAATGAAGTACTCCTTGTTCTTGCTGATGGCGCCTCGAACGGGCGACTCGAAGATGCCGTGGCTCCGGAAGCCAAGCGCCTCCACGCCCTCTGTGATCCTGCTGATGACCTCCTGATGCACGGCGTCATCTGTGACTACCCCGCCTGCCTCCACCTGGCACAGCATGATAGTCTTTAGCCAGTAGAGGCTCTGCAGCAGCCAAAATCAACCTGCCCGGAATGAGACGTTCAAAAAAACCTCAGTTCTGGATGCCCACAGCTCAAAAGGCACAAAGTGAAACACAACTATGCAAGCAACGCGCCTTCTGCAGCGCGCGCACGGCATGCTGTGGTACTGATGCAACCGGCCCTGAGCTAATGATCACTATTGACAATGTCAAAGTAGGTTTCGAAAAAAGGGTGTTGGAGACAGGTTGGGGAGGCGCGCGCCTGCTCCCGGCGTGCCTCGAACTGCGGCTTGATCAGCGAAACCAGCTGTGCGGCTGGCGCCGCGAGCGCCGCCACCGCCGGCAGCACCGTCAGCACACTGATGCAGGACAGGTGCCGAGGGTTTTGAAAGACGTGCACTCGAGCTGGCGGCGGGTCACCAACGGCATGTCCGAGTCGAAAGCTTGTTTAGATTTGTGAGTGGCATTGCTGGACCCAAGCACGTAGATGTCTGTGCACCTGATGCAGTGAATTGAATGGAATCCGACGAACGAAGTGGAAAGGAGCTGGAGGAACTGAAGCAAGCATGCGCACACAACAAACCCTATCAAGCCCCTACCTGATGAAGGAGAGGTCGAGGGTGACCAGCTGCGGGCGCGCCGGCAGGTCCGCAGCCGTCAGGTGGCGCAGGTTGGTGCGCTCCATCACCAGCAGCCGCGGGTCGCGCCGCAACGCATCCGCAACCTGCGGGTGAAGCACTTGAGTGTGAGAAAAGACGCTTGAGATCGGAACTGTCATCGCTCGGGATGCGCACTGGCCTTTTGGCACATTAACAGGTGTCCACCTGAGCATTGCCGACGTCAACGCCAAACACCCGGGCGGCGCCGCGCTGCAGCAGGCAGTCCGCAAAGCCGCCGGTCGAGAGGCCTGCATCGAGGGCGGTCAGGCCGCTCACGTCCAAGCCAAAGTGCTCGAGCGCCGCGTCGAGCTTGAGGCCCGCCCTGCAATTGACGCACAGTGGGTTTGATGGTGGGCGCCTGTGGTTCCTAATGCTCATTTGTGCGCCGCTACAGCTGCGCAACTGGTCGACAGTAGACCGCTTGCCAAGGCAGATGGCGCGCGTGCGCGCCGTCATGTGCCGCCAGGACGACGAGGTGTGGACACACTGCGAAGCCAGCAGATTCGAACCACAAGGGATTGTGATCTGACACGTGTGCACCTCGAGGCGAATCTGCAGGGCGCGCCCTTGATGCGCAGGTCCGCCGCGGGCGAGATGAGAGTCCCCACCTTGAAGACCGGTGTGTCATCCACCAGCACCTTGCCCTGTATTGGTAATGCTTTTAGGTCAGTAGATGGCGCGAATACCACCTGCAGTCGCAGCTGCACGTGCTGCGCTGCATTCCTCTGTTGGAACACTACACACTTTATTGAAGGCATGCAGAGAGGCACAAGCACCTTTCATAAATATAGTTTGTTTGCTCGATGTCTGGGGAGCACCGCTTGGGCGACAAACGGGTGCACCTGGATGATCAGCGATGATATGACCCGCCGATCGTGCTCCGGGAAGCGCTCCGCGCAGATATCCAGCAGCTGGCCCCGCCGGCGCGCCTTCTGCTGCAAACACATGAGAAGCATGTTCGGCAGGTTTTGCGCCATTGCGCTCTGACAGAGCAGGGCGCGTCATTCATTGAAGGAGTCTCATGTTCGACAGCATGCGAAGGTGTCTGGCCCTTGCCTGTCGTGTGGTGGGCTGCTGCGGCTGTGGCTCAGCGGGAGCGGCCGCCGCGCAGTGCAGACGCGCCCCTGCATAACAGCGCAGCACAGCTTGCTGGCAGCACAACCATAACCTGGCTCAGAGGAGCTCATCTCACCCTGCTGCTTGATTGCAGAGCACATCTGGCATGTTTGGCCAGCAGACTAAGCCCCGCAGACCTGAGATTGCAGGGCTGGCGAGGCGCCGGCACAAGGCGCGGCGCAGCGGCAGAGCAGGAAATCTGGCAGTCCAGCAGGGCTGCGCCCACATCAGCTCCTCGCAATCTTCCTGTTGCGGTGAATTATCCTTGCAGAAGTGGCAATTGCATTCTGTCGATCGTTCTGCCAAAGTTTCCGACACCAGCGTTCGGGAGCGTTTGTCTTCAGACCGTCTCCAACAGTGATGGAGACTCGTCCAGTTTCCTGCCAGCTTCCGATACCGGCCGCTCGTCAGCAGGACGGCGAGTGCGGCAGCATAACCTCGATCCCGCACTCATCGCTGCTACCTGGAATCCAAATCAAGACGTTACTTGCTGATTGACACATCGGCATCGCCTCGCATCCATTCCCTGCTGTGAACAGTACACAGTCACTAGTAAAGATGCTCGCACGGTTCAGCAGGTGAATCGCAGCCTCCCCTGCCCTTTTGATGTCTCCAGCGCCCAACTCCATTCGCCGACATCTGCATGCCATCAGTGCTTTGCTCGTGCATCCCCTGCTGCTGTTTTTGATGCTTATGACAGTCAAGGGCATCGCAAACACTTCTCTGAGCTTATCGCTGCCGATCAAGACCAGCGCATACCAACCTCGAATTATGTTCTTCAGGAGCGTTAGTGGCTCGCGGCCGCAGCTCGCGCGTGCTTTCGCCGCCTCAAAGGATGACCAGACAATCGTAGAGAAGATCCAGGAAAAGGCCGGCGCCGCCATGGAGAAGGTAAGTACAGTCGAACACGAGCTGGAACCTAATTGATCGAGTCGTCTATTCAAATTCGGTTTATTCAATGCTGCCTGTGCTGAATACAGGTTGGCAAGGCCTTCGAGTCGGACGGCAAAGTCGGTAAGATGACCACCTCATCGGGCGCATGTCATGGCACTCCCATCGTGTTGCCACCGCGAGTTGTGATGGGGCCGTGCGTTGTGTGCGCTACTTGAAACCTTGGTATCCCTGACTCTGTCGGTATTTTGGTTACGCAGGCGAGAAGTTTGAGGCTGATGGCAAGGTGCAAAACCGTGTGCCATGTGTGCTTTGACACACGAGACAGTTGTACAACTGCAGCACAATTGCGCTGCTCAACGGCAACACATCGGGACCACCTGCCTGACCAGTGTCCCTCTTATTGCGTGCAGGTCGGTGGCAAGATCGATAAGGAGACCAGCCCGAACAGCAAGCTCGACGAGCACGGTGAGGTCGGCTCCAAGTTCCGGTCTGACGGCGAGATCGGCGGCAAGGTGGAGGAGAAGTTGAGTCCCGTCAAGCAGCCTGGACTAGCCGCTTGGTGCTCTGATAGCTGATATCGTGCTGTACTTCTGTCTGCATCATCGTCGTTATTGCAGACGCATCGCAAGTGGTCAGCAGGCTGGTTAGTTGCCTGTGTTGGTGCAGCTCAGCTCGCAAGATTCGCATGCTGAAACCACATTTTGCTCGGTTTTGACAGGCAGAGAAGTTGGCGGACAAGGGGCAGGAGCTCAAGCAGAAGGCAAAGTAGACGATCGACCATTGTCAGTTCACCGCTGGCACGGACGGTTGTCTCTGCCCGACTTCTAGTGCTGCAGCAGTCTCTTCCAACCCAAAGGAATATCAGGTTTAGCAGCCCAGTGATCCGAAACTGCTTGTAACCTCAAGCTGCAAAAGTTCCCTTCCTATATGCCTTCACATATGCCATGCCAGACAGGAGGGTTGTTCCAGCCGTCGCAAGTGCAGCTGCATCCAAGATGCCACCAGTGGGCCAGCCCACGCAGGCGTGCAGCAGAAAGCCAGACACCGTAGCCAGCTGCAGGATCGTGTTGACCTTGCTGACATACAGCGGCTTGACTGACCCCGCCCCGTGCACCGCCGCAATTTTTTGCCCACTGTCAGCAGCTCCAGGCTCCTGCAACGATCAGCACAAGCTCGTTGAGTAGCTTATACTGAGCTCCATCCTGATTTCCTCCGTGAATTTGCATGGCAAATGGACGATACCATTGTGGGGCTGTACATATAAATGATTCTGCAGTCCCAACCTGTTTGCTGTCCGAGGCGATGCGAAAGAAATCTGCCGCACTGACTCGATTCCAGCCCAGCGCCTTTGCCCGCGCCGCAAGGCTGGCGCCCACCAGGAACACGTCGCGCCCGATTATGACTGCCGCAAGGTATGCCGGCAGCGTCCCCTGTGAGAAACATGATCGGACTATCATACTTTTATGCAGACATGCCTGAAGACATTTCAGCAGGGAGGCGAGGTGCGGCAGATGCACAGGGCATGCAGGCCAACCCGAAACAATCAAACACCCGATGACCGCTGCAGTGCCCTCCCATCAAAGTAGCCGGAGGCCCTCGTGAAGGAATTTTAAAAGCATCAGACACCAGGATGCTAAGGGCGGCAGCTTGTCAGAGGCGTAACATGCTCTATGAGTCTTTTGTCCTAGTCAACTGAAGCAGTAGAGCTTCAACGATGTGTATGCTGGGACAGGAGAGGTATCTGGATGCCGAGGGTGGTGACGACGCCACAAGCGTGATGAATCATGCAGAAGCGCTTTCACAATGGGCTTTGGTGTTGCGTTGTGTCGGAAAAGGCGCACCTGGATGCCGAGGGCGGCGACGACGCTGCCGATGAGGACTTTATCCGCCAGCGGGTCCAGGTACGAGCCCAGAATGGACTGCTGGTCGAAGCGCCGCGCCACGTACCCGTCCAGCCAGTCGCTCCAGCCTGCACTTCAAGGAAACAGGTTAGGACTGAGCAGCGGTGCATGTGGAGTCAGCAGTCAGCGCAGCGGGTTGCCTCGCAGAGGTCCAGCGGGCGCACAGCAGGCAGCTGCGTGCAAAGCTCGTAAGTTTGAATGAAGCATGGAGAGGACATGAAGACGGCTCTAGCGCTTCGTACACCTGCATCGCACTTGCAGCAGGGTTGGCAGCCGCTAAACAGGATGAGCGCTCTGCCAGCAGTCTCGCCTCCGCGGCTTGTACGAACCCACCTGAGATGACCAGGGCCACGAGCGCGGCGTTCAGGTCGCCGGCGACGATCCAGGATGCGATGACGGGCCCGGAGACCAGCCGCGCGACCGAGATGGCGTTCGGCGCGTTCCACACCTCCCGCCGCGTCCACCCGGAGCCGCTGGCTGCTGACGGCTCCCCGCTCGCTGCTGACGACTCCCTACCGGCTGCGGGCGGAGTTTGCGACTGGCGATCCGATCCCTGCGGGGCCGCAGCATCCGCGGCGCGATGCCGCTGATCGTGAACATCGCCGTCCCTGCTGTCGCTGGCGAAACCGCGCCAGCCGCCGCCGCCAAGCGCTGCCGCTGCCGCTGGCCAGTAACGGTGGCTGCCCCTGACTGTATGGCACGCCTGCTGGAGTTCGAGCTGCTGGCTGATCGATGTGCTGAGCTGACGCTCGCTGGAGGCTGCTGCGGCTGGCTGCAACGAAGCGCCAGGCGGCTGTTGGAAGCCGGTAAGGCTGACCAAGGGCCTCGCTGCACGCAGGCTGCCGTGCACAGAATCAAGCCGCCAGCTGGACGCCTCTGTGGTGTCATGGACGCTGCATGCAGCGCTGCAAATCGCCGCAGAAACATCTGACGCGCCGCCGACAGCGCATCTGCCTATATGCACGAGGACTGATTTTTGCCGCAGGGCTCGCATGCTGACCTATCGACGCTGAGCCTGCGCTCTCTGCCCCAGGAATCAGAACTCACAGGGCACAACGAGTTGTGATCGTCCTGTTCCGGAACACAAAGCTCTTGCAATGCACTTCGTGTCCACCATTCATCATTTGCGCTGCACGAGTTGCAATCAACACTTTGACATCCAGCTGGCTGTCGCGTACTGCGCGGTGGATGCCCACTAGTCTAAGGCGATCCATTCAGATCAGTTGCAACTCTTTCGGTAACATGTTTGTGTGCGCAGCCGTCATCGGCCAAACGGTGAGGAGTGAACGTGCAAGCTTCAGATATAGCCTGCCTTGCCGCATGATCGTTCGCATCGCAGCTGCCTGCACACCAGCCATCCCCGCGCGCCGGGGCTCAAGCTGCGCCTGCAGGTCGTGCCACAGCCTCTCACCTCGCTGCAGTGTCAACCGCTGTATCTCGAGTCGTTCCAAGACGCCCAGGCCGCCTCTGGCGACGCGCTCACGTTCCATTACCTGGTGCACTGTGCGCTCGACAGCGTCGAGGAGAAGCGTGCGCTTTTCCGCTATGTGACATTTCCCGCCAAGCTCAGAGACAGCATGTGTGCTCGGGTCCTTCAGCCATGAACCGCTTGCTAGGCGTCCACAAGAGTGCATGCCATTGCAAGCTGCTTCTTGCTGGTGGCAACACTGCTGCCGGCGAGCAATGCGGCATGCCTCGATTCTCACTTGACCGCTTGACTTTGCAGTTGCATCGAAGAAGCCGCCGCAGCACGCGGGCGACTCGTACCTGGGGCTGCTGTACTCGACTGAGGACTACCACGTTTACGGGTGCGCCGGTTTTGAGATGCACTGTTTTCTGCGATACGGCAGGAGTGAGGCTTCTGCATGACCCAAGGCCGCTCTTCTGCCTGTGCAGGTACCTGACAAACACGCGCATCAAGCTCATAACGGTGACAGATGACGAGTCCGTGAAGGAGGAGGAAGTGCGCCTGGTGAGTCAAGCTGAAACAAATTTGAGTCCATGACAAGTGATTTGCCTGTGGTGACACATGGATCTGCATCTGTGTCGAAAACGTGCGGCTATTCTGCGCGGCAGGTGCTGCGGCGCATTCACGCAGCGTATGTGGATGCGGCATCAAACCCCTTCCATGACGCGGGTCAGGTGAGTTCGGCTGAAGTGGTGCTGTCTTGCTGGCCATGCAAGATACAATTGCGTCTCTGCTTGCATGCACCTCATCAAGGCATCGAGTTGGGCACAGATGGCCGTTAGGTGACTTGGGCATTTCTGCGCACGTACAGCCGCTGACCTCGCGACGCTTCAGCGAAAGAGTGAAGGGAATAGTGGAGGCAGCAAACACGAGCGCGCAGACAGCATGACGAACCCAGCCAGCGCGCCGCGGCTTTGAATAATTGTCAGTATTCGTCCGATCTAGCAGCCATTCTTTTTGCAGCACATCGTGTGCTGCGCGCTCACGCACACTCGGGCTCCCTGCGTGCTCCTGCAACAATATATAGAACCGGACAGCGTCGGCAGTGCATCAGTCAGCGGACAGCTCGGACATGCCAACTTGTATACCGCTGTTTGGCGCAGACATATCAAGGTGCGTTGGTCGCTGCCGTGACGAGATTGGTTTGTGTCCTGCTGTAGCCTCATGTTGAGTGCTCTCTGTTGTCCCATCTGCTCGATGATGATGTCTGGCACGCTCGCAGGCTGCGTAAACGCGATGACTGATGCGGCATCGGGCAGCAGGGCGGACAGTGTCTTTCCAGCCATTCGATGAGTTTTGCACCCAATTCTGGCTGGTGGCTGACCGTCCACATCGACTTGAGTGTGGATGCGCCTTGTCAACTGCCAAGCCTGTCCGCGTTCACGCCCTTTGGACAAACTGCCATACACATGAGCGCTCTGCCTGTCTACACCTGCCGGATTGTCTCGTCTAGGGCAATCCCGTGGCGCGCCTGGCATCACTGAGAACTTTGATAGACGGAGCTCGGTCAGTTTGATGAGTTGGCGGATGGAGAAAAATCATGCACGCGCACCCTGCTGACATTCAATTTCGTTGTATGATGCGTCCGCCGCATCACATGCGATGCCAATTGACAGGACGCTTGCGTAACATATCAGCTATCAGCACGGTGGTGCGTCTCCGCAATTTGGTCGTCAAGCGACACCGGCGAGCACAATTTTGCGGCAAAGTCCTTGCACGTGAGACTCTAACTTGATCCGTCCAAGAATTGACTGCATGCGCTGCAGCCTCCTGATGTCCGATAACATGCGGGCCAGCTGATGCTATTTGCTATCGCTTAGCAAACCTACAGTGAATGGTCTCACAATGCGACACGCGGATCCCAGCTGACGCGCACCCAAGGCGAGGCTTTAGCAGCACTGCGTTGGGATGTCATCGGCGTCGCAGCATCACACCTCGTGGCAGCTGAAGCGCGTCTTCAGTGTGGTTGATCCTGGCATGATTTATGGCCTTTAGAATCAGTCTCCAGCCTAGCAGCGCATCCCGTATGCCATGCCAGGACGCCAGTCGGACTGGCTGGCGTGAAGGACAGTATGTTACCCGGACCCTCACCAATGGAGCAAGCCTTGTTACCGATTTACCGTAATGTAATGTAACGTAGTGTAATGTAATCACGAGTCTCGTCACGCGTCTGACGTGCGCTAAATTTTGAAAGCCGTACACAGGCGTCAGTCTGTCACACCAATTTGCACCCTACCTCACTTGTCGCTCTCGTCGCGCACGACTTTACGTTCTGATCAGCTCGATCAAACCACATATTGACCTGCAAATCAAACCTCTTATCACTGAGGGACCTGGCTAGCTCGTCGTCAGCCCTACACGCACATCTCTCTGCGGTCTTCAAGATACCAGCAGCGTCCGCACCTCGTAGTCTTGGTGACTGACGATATGGCGGCCAGCACAGCTCGATTTGCGGCTGTGGTGATGGTTCTTATGGCACTCGCTGCCGGCTGCGCGGCAAGGTGTGCACCTGCACCTCTTGTCGATCCCATCAATGTTCCGACTGAGGCCTGCTCTTTCTGCACGGACTTGCAGCATATCCTGCGACAGCCAGCCTCTTATTGAAAATACTACTTGGGTTTTGATGCTTGTTCAGAAATCAGACGGTCTGTCGCTGTGACGCACAAGGAGCGTCCTTTCCGAAACCGTCCTTTTCGTACACGGACCGCCGTCGCCATCGGCCGCACGCTGGCGTCCCTTTGCATGATTATCTACTGGATTTCACATGTAACGTGCATTCCAACCAATGCTGCGCAGGCCCATGGCGGCCGAGCCGCAGCAGGCGCGGCAGCTGGCGCGTGCGGCGTCCTCCCTCCAGCTGCAGCTGTCCGCGGTACAGGACCGGCTGTCGGCATTCGCCACCGCTCTCACCTCGTCGGGTACCACGCCGCTGACCGCCGCCCGCCACCAGAACCTGCGCTCCAAGGGCCCTGCTGCGTCCCCACCCACGGCAGCCTCCCCTGCGCCAACAGCCCCGGAGCAGACAACCGCCGAGGGCTTTGCCGCCGCCAAGGCCGCCATCGCCTCCAAGCTGCGAGACCACACCTACAACCCTGCCGCTCTCAAGGTGCGCGCACTTCCGTTTGCTGTGTGACTGCTCCAACTGACGACTCTTGAGAGCTCTGCCCATAATGAGATTCAGATCTTTAAACACACTATGCTTATCGTGTTTGGCCTGGCATTGAACTGATGCAATTATGCGCCTGCCGCAGGGCGAGCACACGACGATGCTGCTGAAGCCGGACGGGAAGGTGTTCACCCGCTCGTGGACATGGGATGGCCCCACCGCCAATGTGGACCTACCCGCCGCTGCCGCAGCGCTGCAGCCGCAGTCCGGCGAAGCGTACGCCAGCCTGCCGTCCCGGGGAGCCGGCTGCGACGGCTGCATCGGCGCCGACACGCGTGCACGGGTGTCTGACGCTGCCGCCGCCGCCTTCCCCCAGACCGCCATCGGTGCGATTCGACCTCCTCTTTCTGGCCGCAAAACGCTGCTCACACGCGTGCCGCCTCAAAGGGCACGTTGCCTTGAAAATTGCTGAACATTGCTGCAACGCATGAAGGGCGGGCGCATTGAAGTGGGATCTGGAGCGCATCTCAATGTCTCGCCAAATGGGCATTTCCAATAACTGTTTCCAGGGTTGTCTTAGCAAAGCCTCTGCTTGCTGCACCACTGATAACTTCCTTTTTCTCCTGCTTTACAGGCCAGCTGACTGCCACAGCGCCGGCGACGCCTGGATCCGCTGTGCTCGCCGATGAATGGTGCACCGGCGCCATGATCAGCCCGCGCCACGTGCTCACCGCCGCCCACTGCGTGTTTGACGTCCAGGGCGCACACGCACCCATGACCGACGTCGCCTTTGCGCCCGGCCGCAATGGTGCCGCCACGCCGTTCAGCACCATCGCCTTCGAGTCGGTGCACGATCCGCTTCAATCATGCACCTGCCGGAACATTTGTCTCCAGCACTGACGCAGCAGAATGCTTTTGGCGTGCTTTGATGTTAAGAAAGTGTCGGCGATCAATGGCCATGTGGACTGCTGCGGGCTGCTGGGCCGGAGCCGATGCTGCAGCTGGAACCTCAGCATGCGGTGACAGTGCTTGTGTGTCATGTCAATGATGTGTAAACAAAGAAGCGGATACCGCTGTTGATCTCCTGTGAGAAGGTATTGATTGGCGCAGGTGCGGCTGTTGGACCAGTTCCAGTCGCAGACATCATATACCGACACCGCCGCCAACAACGACTTTGCGGTCATCACGCTGGCGCAGCCGGTCGGCCGCCGCACCGGCTGGCTTGGACTGGCGTACTCCAGCACCGCCCAGGAGACCGTTGACCTGACCACCATTGGTGCGCCTCATTCGCATGTTTGGAGGCGTGCGTGACCAGGAGTTTGCTGATGCACCCTGTGACTCTGACAGAATGCATGCACGACGCCTCGCCTGCATTCCCCGTGGTACATCCGAACATAATGGTCGTTTCCTCTGGCCACTTCTCACTGATGATCTGTCATAGCTGCACACTGACAGCCCATCACACCTGACTGCTTGTCCTGTGCATAATGCAGGCTTCCCAGACGACAAGCCGCAGTACACCATGTGGGATACCACTTGCGCGCGCACGTCCTTCCAGAACGCCGCCGACCCGGCCAACAACATCGTGCAGCACAACTGCGACTCCACCCACGGCCAGAGCGGCTCCCCCATGTTCGACGCCTCCCGCAACGTGCGCGCGGTTCTGACTGGCGGAAACTCTGGCGGCATCAACTGGGCCGTCAAGGTCGACGAGTTCGTGTTCTCCACGGTGCTGGGCTGGATGCAAGAGGACGGCGAGTTTGCCGGTGTCGGCGCCGCCGCCGGCGCTGGCTCGCCGCCAGTCATGGAGCTTGCCGACGTGAGTGGCGCCGCCGCTGCCACGGCCGCCAGCGGCCGCTGAGCGGCTGCACCAAAGATTTGGATGCTGCCGCCGGCCGCTTCGCAGGGGCCACTGTGAGACGGGGCAACAGGTGATTATCGGCACTTGGGACATGGAATTACGCACCCTCAGCTCGGCTTCGATTCCGCCGCCTTGGATTTGTCAGCGTAGCCGGGGCTTGCTGCTCGACCCGCCAGATTTCGTTTGCATTTTCAGCTATAGCTTCGGTTCGGACCAGCTGCCCAGACATTGGGGTCAAGGTGATGACAGTGACTGCAGACAGGCCATCTGTGATGCACCGAAGTTGGGACTCAACGGCTGCGTCGTAAGGGACGCGCATGCCGGTATTGTGGCCACACCCTTTGATTGCTTTCGTTTGTTGAGGAGTTGTAGATCACTCTGCGATCTGAAATTTGCTTGCCAAATAGTTCAGCAGGTGTAATCGCCATCTTCCTGTCAGTCTGGGTGTGCCGCGTCTACATTCTCTCATCCTGCCGATGCGCGGCGCAGCGGCACGAACATGCATTCATATTCAGCTCCCTGCATGCTGTGCGGCCTTGCCAGCCTTGAATACTGCTGGATATAGATTTGAAGTCGGCCATGCCAGCTGCCCACTGGCACTGGGCTCAATTGCGTGGCGTTAGCAGGATCCGGTGGTGTTACTGCCGCCCGGGCTGCTGTTGCTGCCTGACCACCTCTTGTAATCTTCACCCGCACCCGCCTGCAACAACGGATCCTCCAGCTTTGCTACCCTGACCAGCTGCCTCCGCCGCGCTGACAGCGCCGCCACCTTCCTCAGCTTCCTGTGCTGGCATCAAATACGGGATTGCATCAGCTTGTCGTTGATGCTGCTCGATTCTGCTCTGCAGCGTTGGAATACTTCAACGATGCCTGCAGCTGGAGTGAGGCTTCTGCCGCGGCGCGTGAACAAATGTGAGTAAGCAAATGTTTGAAACAGATTCTGTTGGCAATTCATGGCCGAGGACGTCTTGAATGTGCTCACCTCAGCTCGAGGGACACCGGGGAATGGCAAGCGGATGAGCTGCCAGGCGTGCCGAGATCCGTCGACACCTTGCTGGCAATGGACGACGCAAAGTCTGGAGTGCCGGTGCTGCAGATGGGGCTCAGCGACACATCAGAGGCGCTCGAGAGGTCGTCGGCTGTGGGCGCCTGCCAGCAGGGATCGCCTTCCCGCCACAGGATGTGCCGCTGGTGTGCGGAGGGTGTGCCTGCGCCTGGTGAAGACATCAGTCCCAATGTCGTGCAGCAAAACCCATGGCACCAGAAGTCTTGCCTCTTTCGGAGTGCACGTATAGAGGCACATTTCTGTACCTGAAACGACCTGTGGCGGGGATCCGGCGGCGTCCGCATGCCTGACTTCTGTGCCAGTAGCCTCGCTGATTCCTGTAGAAGATTATAACAGAGACTAGTGAGCAGGTTGGCCATGAAATCGACCCAAACAAAGGATTGTGAATGTTCTGTCAGAATTATTAGGAGCACCGCACCTGCTGCTTTTTCGGGCTGGATGGATACTGACTGGTCAGCGCCCAGGAAATTCCTCAAAGGCCCGTCATCTGCCCCAGAGTCAGCCTGCAAAGGGGCTTCGATGTCACCAGCTTCAAACCGCAGATGAATGCATTCATTTGACAGGTGGCAGGTGCGCAGGATGCAAGATGCAGCGGTAAGCAACACACCTGAAGTGCAAGCCGGGCGCCGATCTCGGCGGCCAGCCACGCTGCGGGCGGCAGCCCCTGCATGGCCGACACAGCCGCTGCAGGCGCGCTTGGCGGCGGCGGTACCCCCAACTGCCAATCCGATTGAACTGCAGGCTTTGTCATTGCCAGCGGGAGCTGCACGTCGACTGCTGCGTCAACCAGCAATGCGGCCGCCTGTGGGCTGGCCGCCACCGACTTGTCCGCCACAGCATGTGCCGCCTGAGTGCCGGCGTCGTGCAGCGAGTACGAGCAAGCGGCACTGCTCAGAAACAGCTGTGCCGGGTCTGGAAGCGCAGACTGGTCGGCGGCGTTGCTGATGGAGTCAAGCCAGCGCTGCAGCTGGGCCGCTGCCGGGTCTGAAATATTTGTGCCTGCGGTCATGTAGGTGAGATTGCTTGGTGATATTGAGAATGGGACCGGAGCCTTCAAGGCATCCAATCACAACCATGCAAGCTGTGCGGGAGTGGCTGTGCCGCGCCTCTGAACCATGCTGGCAGAGTTGAGTGCCGTCAGACCGTCAGACCTGCATCGCGCCGCAGAGAGCTGCGGGTCTGCGGCTGTGGCGCAGCGACGGGCCGTGCTGGCGGCCGAGCCTGAGCCTGAGCGTGGTGTGGAGCTCCTGGCGGGGGTTTGGCCGGTTTCGGCCGTTGCGGTCCTGCCACCCATTCTGGCGGCGCCACCTGGTGCAGAAGAACAGGCATGAATTAGGTGCTGTTTGATCGCCGCCAGCACTGCTCCAGGCTTTGCAGGCATAATGGATGACACACATGGTAGACATGCTTCATGCAGCATACGGATGGAACGTAGGCGGTTTGAAGCGCGTCGATTGCAGCATCCTGTATGCAACACGAGGTGCGAAAGGCGAACACTTCGAAGCCGCACTTGCTGTGCTGCTTTTGCGGGCATCGCTGGCGGCTGTGCCGGGCGCAGTGTCCGGCCAAAGGCGATCTGCACCTGCGGCCTCGGCGGCGCCGGCCGCTGGTAGGTTCGCTGCCTGACTGAACGCCCAGCGGACAGCTGCGGGTGCAGCAACGGACAGAGGATCACTTAGCATCTGCGCATGAGTGTCTCCAGCCACAGAACGCAGGAGTGATCAATCAGTTGATGGGAGAAGCACATTGAATAAAGACAGCGCTGCTGCCGGATGCGGACACACAGGTGCTGACCTGCGGTTGCGCAAAGCTGCGCTTTGCTCGAGGGGGCTGATGTGCGGCGACGTGCAGCCGTGGCGGCGCCTTTCTCCTGGTGGGACCCGCACGCGCGGGCGTCACGGCGGGCGCCGCGGCCGGCACGGCGTCTGTGCTGCCGCCGTCGCCGCCGTGCGGCGGCCACTCGGCTGCGTTCTCGCCGGCACAGGTGATGTAGTGGGAGGCTGCGGCCGCTATGCCCTGCCGAAACCGCTCCACGTCCTGCCATGCGTGGCCTGCAGCGCACATGCCAGCTGCTGTTTGTAGCCAGATTGTGGTTCCGGACAACCAGCGACTTGACTTTAGTCAAAGGATAGCACTTCAAGGCACTGCTGTGTCACCTTCGAGGCTGTACTTCATATACAGCCTGGCTTCGGCAGCAGGCTCGCCGGTGCGCCGCTGGTCTGCCTCTTGCCGCGGCCGCAGCGCCGCAACAGCCTCTCGAATGCCGTTGAGCTGCACCAGGGCTTTGGCGTAGCTGCAGCCGCTGTCGACGCCGGCGGAGTCCTCTGGCATCCTGCGCAACTACACATGTATGTACTTCAAGACTGCTTTGGAAGGGACGGGCTTTGCATCCTCTGATGAGAGGACAGAGCTCGAGTCAGCAGCATGCCCGCCTCCAAAGATCCAATGCTGGGTCTGGGCTGACCTGGGAGAGGGACAGGACCAGGGCTGCAGGGCGGCTATGCACTGCACGCTCTCCTCGACTGCCTCACTCAGCCATGCTGGCAGCTCCACCTGCGGTCATGCATTTGCATATTTCTCTGAAATTTAAAATCTAAACCCAGGCCTCCAGCATGGCAGGCGCATGTCACCCAGAGTGGTTCCATTGTTAGGGTTTTCTCAAGGGGAGTTCTACAGAGTCAGCAGCCACGAATGCACCTTCGGAGGTTCCCACGCTGGCAGCGGCAATGGCGGCTGGCGTGGCCGTCCCAGTGCCAGCAGCGGCGGCGCAGTTGCAGCCCTAGACGCAGGCGCATCCGCTGGAAGCGGTGTTGCGTCGGTTGCTGCGGTCTGGGCAACACTTCCATCTGCATGCGCCTCGGCAGGAGCAGCAGCCACTGATGAGCCTGCGGCGTCTGCTGCCAAACCGCCTTCTGCCGCTGGCAACAGCAATGGTGGTGGCGTGGTGTCCGCTGGCCCCGCTGGCGCCTGTCCATCATCACCGTCACCATCACCAGCCGATGGCAATTGCTCATGCGGCACTGGGGCTGGCAACGCCTGCACCACGTCAGAATCGCTTGCCGGCGGCTGGCTCTCTGGCTGGCTGTCATCACCACCGCCGCCACCGGCAGAGCGTGCGGCAGCGGGCTCGGGCGGCAGCTCGGCGGAGGCTGCCGTCGCCGCGTCCCTGGACGTGAAAAGGTCGCTCTGCACCGCTGCGTCTTGCGGCAGCGCCCACACGACCTGAGTCTCCTCGTCCCGCTGCTGCATCCTGCTTCCGCCGCTGCCGGCGGCGGCACTGCCGCCGCGCCCGTTGCCGGACCGCCGTGCGTGGACGGCGTGCTGCAGGGGGCTCGGCATCATGGCGCCGGCATGAGCAGATGTAGGTGCGGCTGTCGCAGCTGAGGGCTGCCCGTCTGGATCTGGAGGCTGTGCATGTCCCTCGCTGTGTCGACGCTGCAGCAGGGACAGCAGCTGCGGCTGCGAGGTTAGCAGCGGGAAGGTGACTATGTGCACGCCGCCGCCGCTGCCGACCCCGCCACGGCCGCTGCCGCTGTCTGCCTGCTGCGCTCTTGCCTCGCTGGCCGCAGGCTGCTGCGAGGGGCATTGTGTGTGCGGACGCTGCAGCGGCGCTGCGCCGGCCGCCTCCCGCCGTGCAGGCGGTGCGAGGCCGCATATGCGGTTCACAACCTGATAACGCAACTGGTCAACTTGGGCCCCAACCTTCATGCCGTGACTCCTTGAGTCCCTGGCCATGCGAGTGACGCTGCTCTGCACCAGACTGAAATACACAAACAAATACGAGGTTCCAAGTTTGGTCACCTCTGCCAGGTAGCTGTGGCACTCTGCAGCATCGAGGAGGCCCTTGCCGGGCTGATCCGGCGGCTGCGCGCGCCGCAGGCACAGCTGGATGTCCTCGCCGCGCACGACGTTGAGCTTGCCGTCTCCCTGTCAGCATCAAGTATGTTTGGGCGACAAGTCCGGTGTAACGATGGGGGGCGACAGGATGCATGTGTACCCTGTCATTGCTTTGATGCGCCAGATAGAACGACGACGCACATATTGGCGCACTAGCTGCTTGATCGACCGGACGGTTGAATTGTTGACGTCCATCAGCCCTCGGAAGACTCTCGAGACGTCAGGAAATGTTTGACAATGCAGTAATTCTTCGCATCTGACAAGTTTGTTCCGGTGTTTTGCGTGAATTCACTAGTATCACGCTTTTCGGCTCAGGGTCAGCGTGTGAGCGCTCCGCGTGACATGACATACAGCGGCTCATATTTGGACTGAGTAAAGCTTTTTATTGCTGTTGAGCATGGCGCAGCGCTGAGACGCTTGAGCGCGCGAGATCGATGCAGGGGTTGATGTTCGATCGTCCAAGATTATAATAGCATCGCCCAGCCTGGCTTCCCAGCACAGCACCCGGTCATGTTGCCTGTTGTGCGATCGTTCCATGCCTTGCAAGTACTCGCTCATCAGTTGTGACAGCAGAAGGCCGCGTCGCACATAAGACCACAGGAAATGGCGTTGACGATGCCCATCTCATGCAGCGTGCATGCGCCCAAGCGTGTTGCCGCAGCTGCTCCAGGGTGCAAAGCCATCAGCACAAGCTTCAGGCATGTTAGCCTGCCGGTTACGTGCCTCCGCCGGCAGAATCGCGCACCAAAGGGTCGGGTGCAACAGCATATTGTGGCGGCAGGTGCGGCTTGACTTTTTCATGTGATCACATGTCTGCAAGCCATGCATGATGGGGATGATGCTGATGTTGGTACGCTGCATATGACCTGCATTTCGCACCAGAGTCCCAATGGCGGTGCCCTTTAGAACAGCAGCCTCACGAGAATTGCTGCGCTGTGCCGCCGCAGCCAGCGTGGAGGCGGACGCGCCACCTGCCACCACCAAGTGGTTTCAGAAAACCATCAGCTTGCCATGTGAGGCCACTGCTGCAGTCGCACGGCACTCCATGGCTTCTGCACATCTACCATGGTGACTGCATGGCCCCGCGGCAACGCCTTTTGTGATCATGCTTCGAGCAAACACATTCGGCCAACCACAATGCCATGCCTATGTTATGCAGCCATGAAGCGGGGCTGCCACGTGATGACGCGCGATGTCGCTGACAAGCTGCCTGAGATCGGAGAGTTTGAGGCGAGCATCAATTCTGCCTGAGTATCAAGGGAAGCTCACCCTGGTTTGCTGGCCGCTCGCCGGTCGGCTGCCGCTCTCTCTGGTCGCCTGCGCATTGCCCAACAGCCAGGCATCATGGGAGCCTATTGGGAGGTCCTATCACTCATTCATTTGCTTTGCTTTGCAGGTGGGCATGGCCAACTTCTTCCTGCTTCACACGAGCGCCTCGCTGACCATCAACGAGAACGCCAGCCCCGACGTGCCGCTGGACCTGAACGATGCGCTGGACAAGATTGCGCCGGAAGGTACTTCGGGCAGTAACTTGCACGTTTTTAAGTTTCGAGACTGATTGCCGATGTCTTTGCGTCGTCGTCGCATCAGGCAATGCAGTCATTCAATTCCCAAGTACAGCATGGCGCGCTCCTTGCAGGGAGCCACTACCGGCACCTGGATGAGGGCTATGACGACATGCCAGGTGCGTGGCTTTCGATCCTGTGTCCAGCGCGCCCTGTGGCAATGTCCCGGTGCTGCTGCTGTGCAAAGTGGTATCATGCTGTCTGGTCGCGAGCTCGTGGCTGAAATTGTGTGCCGTTTATTCAGCGCATGTAAAGTCGAGTCTCATGGGCGCATCGCTGGACATCCCCATCTCGCGAGGCCGACTTGCCCTGGGCACCTGGCAAGGTTTGTTGCACTTCAGACAAGCTGATCTGCTGATCCCTGGGTCTTGGCAGAAATTTTGTTTACGCTGAGTCATTCTATTCGTGGAACGCACGGCTGCTTTTGTGTTGCAGGCATCTACCTGAACGAACATCGCAACCACGGCGGTGCGCGCGTTGAGCCATGATTTTGCAGTAGCATTCCAGCTTTTTCTGTGCCAAGTTCATTGATCACTTGATCCGCAGCCAATTCTCTACCGTATGCTCGTGCTCGCAGTGTTTAAAGCCTGAATATGCCTCCATTCTCTTCAGGTTCGCGGCAAGTGGTCGTCACCATCCAGGGGCGCAAGCGAGCAGACGGCCAGACGTACGGTCGGTACCGCTGAGCATGCTGCGTCCGTCATGACGAAGAGTTCCCTGCTTCATGCTGAAAGAGCATTCGCTTTTGTGGTTTGACATTTATTTGTACACTAGGTACTTTGGGGGACGCAACCATTGGAGTTCTCTGGTGGACAACATGTTGTATGGTACTGGTTGTGAGAATGTGGTATGCCCGCCCCGAGAAGCCGTGATCGGGCATTGCCCCGCTCGCTGCTGCTGATAGGTAAGCGACCACAGCAGACTCTCCGGCCAGGCCAATCACCAGACCATCTGGAAGGCAGCGTTCCTGCAAGCGTGCTCGTTTTGACATGCATCTCGCCTGCCGAAGAACAGGGCCCTTCCAAGGACTGCTGCTATTGCTGCTGTCGCTGTTGCTGCGCCGGCCCCCGCGGAAGCAGCACCCATGTGACACCTCAGTCGAGGTCGCGTCGCCCCCGTCGCCGGCTTTTCGTGACAAGGTACGGAGCCGCATCAGTGGTGGCCGCCGCCGCCCTCCACCCGCTTCATGATAAAGTACTCGCCGTCCTGGACGATCTGCTTTGGCGGCTGGTTCTCCTCCAGGATGGTCCACCTGCGCGAACGATACAGGCTGTGGGATCGCATTAGCAAGACACACAACATACACAAGCTGCTGACCTGTGCAGCTGCTCGGCACACGGTATCACAATCTATGTGAGATGGCTACAGGATTCCAGTTTCGATCGCCGAGCTACAGTGGGGTCCCAAAAAATAGCTCACCAGATGAGGGAGTCGTCGTCAGGGTCCGGCACGCCGATCACCCTGTGGTCGAACATTGACGGCACCTCCACCGGCTTCTCTGCCGTGCCAAAGGGCGCGTCTAGCCTGTAGACAGGAGACACGGGACAAGTTTGAATTCAGCGGAAGATTCAATGAGATCATGTGCACATGGTCATGATGACAGCGTGATCAGAGTAGATGGTGCATAGTGCAAATTGTGAGTGGATGCGCAGTGAACAAGAGCGGCAGGCGCACCAGTCCTCGTGCCACGGGTTGATGCCCTTCATCGTGGCCTCAATCTCCTGCCTGCGCGTGTTGCAGGCAGCACCGGGTCAACAACCGCCTGCATAACCTGCCTGTTGCAGGATGCTCTTGCGGCAGATGCATATCTGGAAACCCGCACCATGATGTCATGTTTCATCGTGCTATAGCCACCAGGTTCGAGCGTGGCATGCGAGGGGCGACTCACTTCTCCAGCCCTGTCGCGTGCTCATACTCCGTCGCCAGGTCGCCGGTGGTCGTCGCAGTCGCAGCCGACAGTTTCGAAGCACTCGTCTGCAGGCTGCGCCACTGCGCGCTGAGTGCTGCCGCCGGGCCAGCCTGTGCCGGCAACAAGCTCAAGCTGTCAGCAACATGCCTACATGGAGTGTTGAATTGCAAAGCTGGGCCTGCACGCAGTCTGGGGTGAGGCGCAGGCGGTGGGCGCCTTTCAAGTGCGCGCACAACTTTCGAGGGCTGATACGCTGGGCCCGGCCTAGCTGGCTCCGCCCTCAGCCAGCATTCGCTTGCTCTTGGATGCATTCGGCCTGCATGTCCGGCGCAGCTCCGCAGGCGTCGCTTGCTGCAACGCCTGGATGACGTTCTAGGGGCGACGATCATGTTCAGGCGGTCCTGATGCTGCACAAGAGCTTCACCTGCTGGACAGCAGCTGCTGGCGCGCTGGTGGCGAGGCTGCCCGCAATAGCCTCTGATCGCCCGACTTGGCTTGCGAGCCTAGCGAGTCTTGCGAGTCCCCGCATTTTGGGCTGGCCCCGCGCAAGCAGACAGCGCGCTATCTGCTGGCTGGTGCGCCTCCTATCGACACTGATGAGCAATCAGGCAGACGAGCAAGCAACTGTCCACAGCCTGTTGCGCAACAGCATCGCGATGGCTTTCAGGGGGACGTGCAAATGTGCCATTACCGAGGGCCGCTACCTTCACGTGCACCAGCAGTGACGAGCCGTTGCACGGACAGGAGACAGCTTTTGCGGCGTGCAAGCAGGAGCTCATACGCGTCGTTGTCGAAATCACTACTTGCAAACGGCAGGGCCAGCGGAAGCTTCGCGCAGCCTCTGACTCTGTGATCGTTTGCATCGGTTTACATAACTGCCAACAGGCAGTGCAGGTCGAGTTGGCCCTGCCAGAATAAGCTGCCACACAAGGCTCATCGCACAGGATATTTCAGCTAGTAGCAGACGCAGCACTGTACACGATGTCTGACTCATCCGAACAGAGCCTGGCGGCTTGGCTGCGGCAGCACGGCGGCGGCACGCACGCCGGCCTGCTGCTGCCGCACGACCTGAAAGCCGGCGGAAGGGGCGTCGTGGCCTCCCAGGCGTGCAAACGTGGCGCGCAGCTCATCTGCGTGCCGCCGGCGGGCTGCCTGCACGCCGCAGCCGAACCGCTGACGGGTTCCCATGACGTGCGCTCCTCAACTTTCCGCACTTGTTGCATATACTGCGCCGACAGCCGGGCATCCCCACGCAGCATCGCAGAAATTGAGCCCAGCTCGAAAGTCAGCCACCGTACGTCTGTGATTCCATGCCGCCTGTCAAAACGCCCACCGACAGCTGAGCGCATTGCGTTTCGCGTCGCAGAATGGCGAAGCCGGCGTGGCGACATGGCTGCAGGAGGCCCACGCCGACCTGGGTCCCTTCCTGACCACCGTGCTACTGCTGATGGCGGAGCTGGTGCGCGGGGCGCAGTCGCTCATGCGGCCGTGGCTGTCGCAGCTGCCCGGCCTGCACGACTGCCTGCTGGCGTGGACGAATGCAGAGCGCTCAGCGCTGCAAGGCAAGCGGCTTTTGCTATGTTGCTTCTTCATCATCTAGCCCTGCAGCAGGTCCCCTGCTGCCACCTGCCAAGCCCATTTGACAGGGATGGCCATGGCTGTGATCAACCCTGCAGCGGCGAAGGAACCAAGGAGACAACAGAACTTTCTGCCTTGACGCGCATGGAGCCGCGATGCTCATGTTTTTGTTCAACATTTGATGCCAGCAGGCACGGAGATCGGCGGCGCAGATGCAAACTACCCGGATGTCTTCGAGCAAACGCTGCTGCCGGTCATGGCGCAGCAGCCGCACTGGTGGCCGGAGCCTCGGAGGTGCTTGCTTTCTCCACTGCTGGTTGTGCACCCTGATGAGCTGCGCCGGACACGTTCTGCATCCTGCAATCGCCACATCCTGGTGCACAGGCGCATGCTCCCCAGCGCTGCCTGTGCGCCTTGATGTGCTGCCATGCACACTCCGTTCCCGCATGGAGAGAGAGAAGCTGTTCTTCGCCAGTAATGTGGCTCGCCCTGACCGTAACACAGCCAATCGCAACCTGATTACACATGCAGGTTGTATCGCACCTTCGAATACGCAGCCGGCATGGTGCAGTCGCGGTCGTTCCACCTCAAAAAGGCAAGGGGCTCACAAGTGAAACCGCATGGTCAGCTTCTGCGAACCCGTCTCCTGTGAATGCTGCCCTGGGCGCTGGGCATTGACAGGAAGGCGCTGCTGCTGCAGGGCAGTGCTAGCATGTCTATCTTAATGCGTCGGGGCCTGGACCTGTCATTCAGCCACCATTCAGCCCGCACCACCAACTCTCTGGGTGCATGCCAGCTGACCTTCCTGGCTGGCCGCAGGTGACATGGGCCGCAGGTGACATGGGCTCCTGCGAGGGTGAGCAGGAGGATCTCTACATGATCACGGGAATTGACATGATGTTTTGTCTCGTTATGTCTTCTATCAACTTATTTGTAGGTGACATGGGCGGCGGGGAAGCGTAGTGAAGAGGAGCAGGAGGATCTCTACATGCTGGCCGGCATCGACATGGCCAACCACTCGTCGCACGCCGGCGTCCGAAACGCCACGCTCAATTTGGCGCCCGGCGGCGACCAGCGGTCGGGCACCTTCATCCTCACAGCAGGTGTATCTCGCTGCTGTGAGACGATGCGAAGCGCAGACATGTCAATCCAGCCTGCAGGCATCACGGTGCTGCTCCTGCTGAGGCGCACACATAGCCGAGAACCCAGCGCCCGAATCAGCAGTGGTCAGCCTGTGATGCTGACCGCGTGGCGCTTCTGACAGAACGGGACATCGCGGCGGGGGAGGAGGTGTGCATCAGCTATGGGGAACTGAGCGATGCGGAGCTGCTGCGGGTGTACGGCTTTGTGGAGGCGCGCTCGGAGGGAACCGGCGCCACCAACCCCCACAACTTCGTGCGCATCCAGACCTCGTCGCTCATTCACGCCTGCCAGGTGCAGGCATGATTCCTGCGGTTCTATTTTCAGCACCAACCCTTCAGCACCAACTCGCACAGCTTCGTGTGCATGCAGACATCGTCGCTCGGGGTCCACGCCTCTAGGTGCGTGCGATGCTGACTATTCAGCACCAATCTGCACAATCGTGTTGATCAACACGATTGCTCATCCCACGCCTGCCAGGTGGACGCTGCTGTTACATTGCTGTCGATTCCTTCTGCTGCAAATAGGCTGTGTTCACCTTTCACAGAAGCATGAGAGCGAGCTAGGGCGCAATCTGCAGCGGTGGAGCGCAGGCGAGCTCCGCATAGTCACATCAAGCTCGTTGTTAGCCAGCAACAACTCCGAAACCCCTGGTCCTGACCCTACACCCCAAACCTGGCTATGTGCAGGACCACCTGGCGGCGCGGGCGGAGGAGGATGCGGCGGCGGGCGAGCCGCCGGACACGGACGCGGCCGCCGCCTTCGAGGCCGCTCGCGCCTGGGTGCAGCGCCGCGTCGGCAGCGCCTTCCGGCTGAGCCACGCGACGCCGCTGCCGCCGGACCTGCTCACGACCGTCATGGTGCGTCATTTCCCATGTGAATGTTCCGTGAATGTTCTGCGTCAATCTCCCACCTTAGACATCCCTCAGGCGCGTGCAGCGTGTGTGCAGCCGCTTCCCGCTGCCATGTGCGCCTGCGTATTTAGGTTATTTCAGGATCAGCCTCCAGCCCAGGCCGTGAAGGCCTGGCGGCAGCCCTTTAGCCGGCGAGGATTGCGGCAGAGGACGCCAAGTCCAACTTGAGTATCCCCTGGATGTGCCTCCTCAGCTGCCTCGAAAGACAGTCTGCTCCGGCCCGAACCAGTCCCTCAGGCCGAGCACACAAAGCAGCGGCAGTTCTCATATCATGAACCCCCCAAACCCTATGTCGCAAGTGCTGCTGATGAGCAGGTGGGACCTGGAGGAGTACACAGCATTGGCCGGCGCGGCAGTATCGATAACGGTTTTTGGTTTCTTGAATCCAATAACAGGTTACAGCCTCTGCTTCTGGCGTGCAGGTGCTGCTGATGAGCAGGTCGGACTTGGGGGAATATACAGCCTCGGCCGGCGGCGGCAGCGGCAGCAACGGCCGGCCATCCTTCCCCAGCCTCCTGGACATGACGCTCCTGGTATGCAGCTACATGAAGCAACAGAGCCTCTGATTTACATGGTTCTCTCAAAATCCGTTCGTTGTGGAAACGAAGAGCCTCCGGTCTCGAGATTCATCAGAGCTACGTCGAAGCTTCGACACCTTGTCAGCCAAAGAGAACTGTGGTGAAAAGTGTGGCTGTGCACAGGAGGCGGCCGCGGAAGAGGACACGGAATTTTGCAGCGAGGTGTGCAGCGTGCTGCCGGCGCCGCTGTGGGAGCAAGCCAAGGCGCACATTTCAACAAGCGAAGTGCTCAAAAGCCTCAAAGCCTCAAAACCTCAAGAGGTGCACCTAAGCTTGCATTTTTTCCCACGGCCTTTTTTCTGGCATGCACAGGAGGCGGCCGCAGACGAGGACACGGACTTTTGCAGCGACGTGTGCAGCGTGCTGCTGGCGGCGATCTCGGAGAGGGCCAAGGCGCACGCGCCGGCGGAGGCGGCGGCGGCCGCGCTGCCGCAGAGCGCCGCGCGCTCCCACCGCCTGCAGTATGCGGCCCAGGTGCGGCAGAAAGCGGCAGAACCGCTTGTGTGCGATAGTTTCTCAAGCGCGCTCCCACCGCCCACTGCAGTGCGCCGGCCAGGTGCCGCGGCGCGCCATTCTAAGCCTGCGGCGCCGTGCCGTATCACTAGGCACTTATCTTGGCGGCAGATGACAGCTCGCAATCGTGCATGGTGGACGAGATGCTGGCCACCAAAGAACCTTGTCGAAAAACTTCTAGTAAACACACGGCCGAGGTCGCGCTTTGCCGTTGCAGCGCTATACAAGCTCCATTCAGCCTCGATTTCCTGCACATCAAATACGAACATAGAAGTCAGATTCCTGCTAGCTGTTGCAGGTGCTGCGCGGCGAGCTGGCGATCCTGTCGTGCGCCTTGGCTGGTGGCGCAGCTGCTGTGCTGCCGTACCTCCGTCACGTATCCACCTTGTTTGCCACATACAAATCTCAGGGATTTCGCTGATGGCTGCTGTGCAGGTGCGGCGGGGCGAGCTGGCGATCCTGTCGCGCGCCTCACAGCTAGTGCTTCGGCTGCTGGGGCGCCTGGACCATGGGTCTTCGGACGGTGACGACTCCGGGACCGACGGCGACGGCGGCGCCAGCGGGGAGTACGAGGAGGAGGACCTCAGCGCGTCAGATGGGGAGGGTTTAAGTGATGACGACCCGGGGGCGCTGCGCGGCGCGAAGCGGGCGCGGAAGTGACGACGAGGCATTCAAGCCGGGCAAGGCGTGTGGCCGCTTCATAAAGGAAGGGGCGAGAGCGAAGGGCGACCTAGAGATGTAGAGATGGCGAGGGTCTCGGTACAGTGTGTCGGGAGGTCGTGAGGGGTTCGGTATAGCACATCAGCGGCGGCACATGCTGACAATTTATCAGACAGCGTCATGTCTGCCCGCCCAACACAGGATGAAGTGCCCCACGATGGTTGAACGTGGCAGAGCCGGTATCTTTCAAGACTGAACATCTTTTGAAACTGTGCACCCGAGTGCACTGTGTCCAGCCTGCACCGCGGTATGCGTTTCTGATGGTGTGGGGACAGCGGCTTATATTGTGCACCACCTAGAGGCAGCTCAACAGACACTCGGAAAACTTCGCCCCGTCACGAGCTGTGACACTGTGCCGCATCAGCGCTGTTCCCGCCCTCCAGTCGCGGCGGGCGCCGCCGCCGCTGCCTGCGCGCCGCCCGCCGCCGACCCCTTGGCCGCGGCGATGAACGCTCTGACCTTTGCGGCATCTTTCACGATACCATCAGGGCCCGCGACGCCGCTGGAGACGTCCACGATGGACGGCCGCGCGATGGCGGCGGCCTCCGCCACGTTGTCAGGGTGTAGGCCCCCGGCTAAGAGCCAGCCCCGCTGCGCAAAGTCCAGCGGCGGCTCCAGCGCGTGCCAATCCAGCGCCTCCCCACTGCCGCCCCTGAGCCCGTCCACCAGGAGCCAGTCGGCTTGCCTGCGGCGGCAAGAATTGTCGTGTTGAAATTGCGCATTCACCGTGTTGCTCCTCTTGAATGTCTCTTGCTGTTGACGGGCATGCTGTGCTGCTGGCTGCTGGACTATATTGGTCGAGTTTTCACGCAGCCACCATGCAGCGGCAGTCCAATACCTTGCTTGCAGCGAGCTGCTGCCTGTTCGCGGCCGTGCCAAGTTGTTAACGACTGCCGACAGGACATGCTGTTGAAGGCGGCGCGGGCCCACCTGCCAGACGATGTAGGCGACTGGCTGCTGCCGACCGGCAGCGGCGTCTGAATGTCGCCCTCCGGCGTCGAGTGCAGCACGTAGATGACCTGCAAGAGCCAGGGGCAAGATGACGTCTAACGAATGATCAAACTCTGGGTGGCAGCAAGCCTGCGGAGGGTGCTCGCCGGCTTTCGGTGAGACCTTGAGCTTGCCACCAGGTGTGCCACTGCACGCGTTGAAGCATCACATTCACTGTCCTGTCCTGAGACTGCGCACATGTGCATCATCGGCGTTGAAGCTGCATCGCCCTGTAAACTGAACTGAGTTGTGAGGCAGCTGCATGGCGATGGCGCGCAACAGGCGCACGCCGACCTGTCGCCGATGCTGCAGATGCGGCTGCGCATGCACTAGTAAAGCCGTAAGGTTTCTGAATTCACTGGTGGTGTGGGCCAGCTGCACGCGGCGGCAGGTCGGCGTGCGACGCCCGCGCCGTGCAGCTGCCCCATAACACGGTGAAGACTTCGAGCTTCACGATGCTCACTAATACATGCACAGTCCCACCTCCAGTCCCACCTCCAACGTCGGCGGCATGCCGGCGTGCGACGCCCGCGCGCCGTCGCCATGCAGCTGCTTCGGGACACGATCAGAGTTTGGGGGTCTCCCAGTCCTGCTGAAACGTCTGAAGTGCCGGCTTGTACCTCCAGCGTCGGCGGCAGGTCGGCGTGCGACGCCCGCGCGCCGTCGCCGTGCAGCTGCCCCAAAACACAAGGGAGATTCAGATCCCGGGCTTCACTGGTGCACTCGCAGTCCCACCTCCAGCGTTGGCGGCAGGTCGGCGTGCGACGCCCGCGCGCCGTCGCCGTGCAGCTGTGCAATGGAAATGCCGGCCTCCAGGCACACGCGGGCGATGGTGTCCGCGTCCTCGTCGACGAATACCGCCACGGGGCGGGCGCCGTGCTCCAGGGACGCCTGCGCGATGTCCGCCGCGGCCGCGACGGTGACTGACCGCGCAGCATTGGGCCACAGGATCATGCCTGCGCATCATGCGGAAGGCTACTCACGTGGGGCAACTCACACGTAAGAAGTTAGAGCTGAGCTGAACGCGTGACGAGGTCAGGGACGGCACAAGAATGCATGTAGTACGTCATACTTAAAGTTACGAGAAGTGTTCGCACCAACGAAGTCGGCTCCGGCGCTGGCCGCGAGTGCCGCGTCCTCGGGGCTGGCAACGCCGCAGATTTTCACCAGCGGCGAGTAGGAATCAGATTGGGCGCGCGTCAGGTGCCCGTGTCTGCAGTTGAAGGAAGAGAACGTCGTACCTGCAAGCTTTCACGGCTCTGCAGTCACGATTCACCAGCTTCTCGTTGGCATCGACTCACCTCCGAACTGAGCTTCGTAGTCTGCACACATGGCTTGAAGCAAGTGATGCTCGCTGCAACCGCAGGCCAATTGCAGGCTTTGCACCCAGGATGCTCCCGTGAGGGTGCATGCTGCTGACAAGGGATTGACAATTGACAACGGACTGGCAGACAGAGTGCCTGATACAGCTGCTCGGCGCCTTGCGAGCCTTGACAGAAGCTACGAGGATTCGACTAAGCGGCTCTGTTGCTTTGCAGAAATCTATGAAATTGAGCAAATGTTGCAGGAATGATGGAGGCATCTTGGCAGTGTGGGCAGATTAATTCACTCGGTGTGTTTGTAATTAATTAATTAAAAACACGATGTTATTAATTATGTTACTAATCCCTTCCTGACCGCCACTGAAGCTGAAACACCTCGGGAAAAGTCGGATTAATTCAAACGAAGAAGCTGGAAAAGTCAGAAGTCGAAATTACGAAAAAAAAAATTCACGCCAGGATCGAGTTCAGGAATGCGTCGGGGTCGACGCACTCCGCTGGCGCGGCCGGCGCTAAGTCAGTAGCCACTGGCTGCTGCGTTGGCTGCGCTGCGCTGCTGCCGAACACTGCCTTGCTGCTGTCGCTGCTCAGGTCGTAGTCCTGCAACACCTCCAGCGCCGCCAGCGGCAGCTCGCCATCGACC
>JAABUL010002551.1_pt1 | contig 29755 bp, 57 predicted proteins | sample 5559151 | NCBI WGS metagenome assembly JAABUL01 (sample SAMN10711876, study PRJNA513368) | rock metagenome | isolation source: Antarctica rocks | place: Antarctica: Victoria Land, Pudding Butte sud
TCCAACAGATCGTGCGGCCTTCGAGACTGTCCCTCGGCGGGCCGCAGTGCCCGGGGTTGTAGCAGCCGCCGTGCAGTGCTGCATACCGCGAAAAGCTTGCCACGGCGACACTGCAGCCTCCGCCCGGGCTGCAGTGTGTACGAAAGCGTCACCCAGTCCTGCAGCTACGTTGCGCAGGCGCTCGCAGGCAACCGCCGCTGATGTGGCCTCGCCGCCATCGCAACAGGCGATGGCAGCAAGGTCACCAGGCAGAATGCAGCGCGCTCGGGTCACCTTGCAGTCACTATGCAGACAACAGATGCCTGGACCCCTCATCTGTGTTTTGAGCTACGCTGGCTGCTGCCTTGCCCCGCCGACACCCCTGCCTGACGCTGCACAGCAGTGTTAATTACTTGGAGCACACTGCCGCACAACGATGCGCAGGTGGCGGCAGGCCAGCCTGCTCAGATACTGCCCCAGTCCGCCAGCTGGCGGTGCTTCACTGCCGTCATGGTGCGGAAGACGCTCTCCGCGGTCATCACCACAGCCGCCAGGCTCCTGCGGGAGGGTGCGAGGCATGGAAAAACGTCCGTGGAGATAGTCACAGCCACGAAGAAAGATGCAGCATTGGGACACCATGATAACGAGGCACTTGCTGCAGTCCGCTGCGTCTCAACAGACACATCTGGGCCAATTCCAGCAGTGGACTGAACGGATCTCCGCAGGCAGGCAGGCAGAGGTGACAGCAAACGCACATGAGGGCAGCCATGCAGAAGATGACAACTGAGCGCCGGCGCAATTTCGTCATCAGGTAGTGCGCAGCCCACTGGCCGGCGAACGTGACCGTCAGCCCGATGATGAACAGCGCGATGCCGTAATCGGCCCTGGAAGGTCCATGAGCAATGATCACGACATTGGTTTTGATGCTGTGAATGTGACACTATAAGGCTCCCGAGGAGTAGCAAACACACGATGATCTTATTGCTGGCACAGCCAAGCCACAAAGCGCCGTGTTGCCAATGATGCATGCTTGGCAGAGGACAAGAGTGTGCAGAAGCTGCTCACTTGACAGCGCCGATGTAGAGAAGGCGGATGCTGATGCTAAACCCTAAAGGCTGTACATACCTGCTGCAGGTTCACATGTGAACCTGCAGCAGGCGCCAGGCAGCCAGGTCACAGCTCATGGCCACCGCGCCTCAGGCATGTGCCCTGCCTTACACAGTAGCCTGACGGCACTTGACCCACGTGTGCGCGCACCTGTGACCGGCAGCTTGCAGCGAGACAGGGCTCACATGATCATGGTCGCGCTGGTGGCGGCGGCCACGTCCGGCAGCACCCCCATCTCCAGCATCAGCGGGCCCTACAGCGGGCGCCAAGATGCGGTGCTGGTTTCGAGCCGGGAGGTGGGTCTCAGGTCTTGGTGCTGGCCAGGGCTGAGATCGGTGGTGCACACCGCTGCCTGGTGGTCACCGCAGTGTCATGCCAACAGGATGTTCCGCCAGTTCCGGCTTCCTTGATGGACGCAACAGCCCTGAACGCCGGCCCAACACGTGTGCAGGTGGAGTTGCGTGCGCAGCCAAGGACGCACCTTGACGATGCCGCCGCCGATGCCAAACATGCCCGTGACCAGGCCCGCCAGGCTGCACACCGCAGAGTAGACGACGGTGTTGCGCTTCGTCCACGACACAAAAGGGATGTCCAGGGTCGCATGTGACACCAGCGGCAGGCGGCAAAGGAAGGAGAGCAGGACCGCTTTTCAAGGACTAGAGACAGCTCTGGGAGGCTGTTGCTCACCAATGCACCACAGTCGCTGGACAGCGCACCTCGCCCCAAAGCATCAGTGCAGGATGGCAGCGTTGAGGGCTGAGGTTCTGAGGGCCACACCTCGCCCTTGAGCAGCTCCCGGCCCGCCGCCGTGTCGAGGGTGTACTTGCTCCGGATCTGAACGTATAGAGTTGAATCTTTGTCATCTAGGAGCCCGCACTTCGCCTCTGGGGAGCTCCCGCCGCGCCACCGCCTTGAGCGTGTACTTGCGCGTGAGCCACGCCGCCGCAATGGCCGACGCCAATCCTGTCAGCGGCACCAGGCTCAGCGCGATGCCCCAGTAGGCGGGCCCGCCGCAGGGCACGTACTCCTTTGCCGCTCGCGATGACGGCTGCGGCGATGGGGAAACAGACGCACAGATTCACATCACAGAACTCAGCGAGATTGCTCAGGTGACTGCAACGCTGTCTGCTCATGGATCTGCCGGACGTCGAGTTTGCGCGGCCTACTGTGTGCGCCCACACCGCGTGGCGCAGATGAGACTCATCCAGATTGCGCTGCGTCACTGTAGCACAGCGGCTTTCTGCGTGCGCCTTTCCTACGCCTTCTGCAGGCTATGGACAAGTGGATGCCTGAGAGACTGCACTGCTCGATGCGTGCCGCCCCAGTTGCCGTTGCTGCTCGTTCTCGGCACCAGACGCTTTTGGAGCTGCGCACCCGCCAGCTGCGCCGAGCAGTTGTGCAGCGTCTCGAACAGCATTGTGTGGGTTCCGGAAGCAGCGAAGTGCGGGTCTCAAAACTCCAGAAGGTGAGAGAAACCGAGAGAAAACGTTTTCATAAGCAATATGCGCACCCGCCAGCTGTGCCGCGCGGTCGTGCAGCGTTTCGAACAGCGTCGTGTGCTCCGAGGCGCTGGCGAAGTATGCTATGCGCGACATCAGCGACAGCGACTTGCGCCTGGCCATCACCGGCGCGCCTGCAGATTAAATAGATTACATGAGGCCTGGCGGCCGCCGGCGCCCTCATCTTCGCCCAACTCTGCAGCCGCCGCCTCCTTGAGCTCTGCAGTCTCGGCGCGGTAGGTTTTAAGGCCCCGCACTATGAGCTTGTGCGACAGGTAGAGCAGGAGCGCCGCCAGCAGCACCGTCGTGACCCACGCTGGCAGGAGCTGTACGGCAGCAGAGGGCAGATTGTGAGTGGCAGTTCAGGAAGCTAAATGCACCGAGTGGAGCCGCCAGCGGCACCGCCGTCGCCCACGCCACCAGCAGCTGCACGGTAGCAGAGAGCGAGCTTCCAGCGGCAATTCAACCCACTGGATGTACTGCACAGCATGGCACCGCAGCGACAAACAGAAAGAAGCAGCTCACCTTGTTTGCATAGCTACCCGCCAGCGGTCCCAGGATGGATGTGGGTTCCATGACCTGGATTGAGTTATGGGTTGGAAGGTCAGCACCGCTTTCAGACACCGAGCTGCAGTGAGGCACCGCCGCGCATGTCCAGAGCTGCCATCGCCAGGTAGACAAGGAGCAAATTTGTTCCGCCCTGGACTCACCAGTATGAGATCCCTGCTCGAGATTGATAGTGAATGTGGTTGTTGCAGAGAACCATGTGTCAGCGTCGCCGCATTTCCCTGCAACACACGGATGCGTGCAGTCTGCGCTCATCCACATTGCGTGTGCTTGTGCTTGACCCGGAATTCTTACAACGGCAGAAAGTAGCAGGAGTGCTCACCAGTCCACAAGTGATTTCGCGCCAGAGGGGTGCCTGCGACGCACGTTGTAAATGAAATTCGCGGCGGCACCTGCACAACTCAGAGATATCTGTCCATTACCTGCAAAGCCATCTACATGTGCCATGTTTCGAGAGAGCATGAAACCATGTGGCAGGGCGCACCTCCAACAATAGTGACGGGCAACGGCATTGTTTGGCTGGAAGTCTGCGCACGCGGACGACGATGAGTCAGGTACACTGTCAAAATCTGTGCGCTGGGAACCCTAAAACAGAAGATCCGCCGCGCCGCTGCAGACAGCAAAGAAGGACCGGCGAACGTACTCATGACGATGAGCAGTATCGGCACCAGCAGCGCTCCACCCCTGCGGTGTTGCACCAAACACAGATCCTCAGGGCCATGCGCTCGTGCGCAGATTTGCGAATGCCGCCGCATGACATGCACGCTTCTATGCGGCGGCTCGAAACAGCACGCCATGGAGCTTCGCCTGCATGACGATGATGGCACCCGTCCACCAAATTGCAGCAGCGTGTGCTGCAGCAGTTGCACACCTGATGCCGCCGCCGGCCGCGACGAATAGGCTGATGGCGGCGAGCAGCATTTCGCCTATATGTCGCGCCCGTCCGGCGGAATGAGGTTCTTGTGTGCGCGCTGGCGCCCAGGTACCGATGAACCGCCGCCTGGGCAAGCAGCAGCAGGGTACCGGCGAGCGCGCCGGCCGCTGGGCCGCTCTCCGTGAGGTGCCGCATCACGGAATACAGGTATCAGGATATGCGCTGCTGCCCGAGGCTGCGGGCCTGGCCACTGCAGACGGATTGAGCGGTATGATTCTCTGCAGATAAATTTGCACTGATAGCCCAAACCAGTGCAGAGCCTTGCGCAGCCGATTGCCAAGTGGGTCACCCCAGGTCTTCACTTCTCGCACAGAATGAACAACGGGAAAGGTGGACAAGAAGAATCGAATGGCCGCTGACCACTCAATATGAGCGGCCTACAGCAGGCTCAATGTTGGTCAGGCAGGCGAAAAAGCGGCCTGACCTACTGCACCAATGCTCACTCAAACACGCTCTGCTGCGACACCCCAAATGCCGCCAAAGGCTCGACGCTCAGGCTGATGTTCATTTTAGTGTTTCAGCAGAGACTGTTTCTGCTGCGCGAGACTCGGACTCGATCAGGCAAATGCTGCTCCCCCCCCGTTCCCAGTTTGTACTAATTTTGGGCACGTGTAACCCGAACGCTGGTACATGCCCTGGTGCAGATGCCTTCCACCCCTTTCAAGGTACCATGCCCTGTCCACAGCCGCCGCTGCCGCTGCCGACGCCGCCCCACTGCTCCTCGTGCCATTGATGGCGGCGGCCGCGATGCTGTATAGACATCCCCAGTGCCTGCCGCGTGCGCAGCTGTGACAGTGCTGGCGCCAATCAGACGGAGGCCGAGCAGATGTTGCGCCAGTCCCAGAGGTTGTGGTGCTTTGCCGCCTGGAGAGCAAACACGCACATGTAAAATCCTTTTTCAGAACGAAGTTGCGCAGGGATTCATCGTGTGCAGACACGAACTCTTCCTTCACATGCTGTTGGCGCCATTCAAATGGACAGCTGAGAGGTGTCTATTTTGACGCACCTGTACAGTGCGCACTGCCGCCTCGGAGGCCATCACAACTGTGGCCAGAGACCTGCAGAACATGGGACGAGGAGTCAAGCGAAAGGCGACCGCAACCACAGAGCCGTCCTGCATGGTGCCCATGCCCGCCGCTGACCGTCACACATGCATCGCCACAGCAGCGCAGGTGCTGGGACACAGAGCATTGCGGTGGGTCGGAGAGAAGGTGACATGCTGCATGGCGTCTGGCAGGTGCTGCCACGATTGCAGGGATGGCGCTGCGTGACGAAACGAAAGGTACTCACAGCAGGGCCGCCATGAAGAAGACGACCACCGAGCGCCGCTGCAGCCGTGTCATCAGCCAGTGCGCACCTAGCTGCCCGACCAGCGTGGCGGCAAAGCCCATCAGGAAGAGCACCACCCCGTAGTCATACCTGCACGCATCCGCAACACAGTCAGCAGCAGCAGCAGCAGCAGCGGCTGCGGCGGCGGCGGCAGCAGCAGCAGCAGCGGCTGCGGCGGCGGCAGCAGCACATGGTGCCCAGGTGCTCGGAAGACATGCACTTACTTGACGGTGCCGAACGAGATGTACACTGCAGAGGCTGAGGCGGCTGTGAACCTGCATCAAACAATGAGCACGTGAACGATGTGATTTGCCGGCACAGTCCGTGTTACTGCAACTGTGTTCCCGAGCGAGCAGATCAACATGATGCAGTAGTACGAACGATGATGCATGACGATTGGGCATTGTGTCTGCTGTCAAAGCAAGGCAAGTCTCACATGATCATGGTTGCGCTGGTAGCGGCGGCAACGTCCGGCAGCACCCCCATCTCCAGCATCAGCGGCCCCTGCGGCAATGGAGCACCAGCTTGCGCTTGATCGTCGTGTCTAGGACCGAAGGAAACGCAAACGGGACAGCTGCTGCTGCTGTTGGTGCCAGCTGGCAGGTAGACGTGCCGCATGTGCATGACATGAGGCATGTTCAATTTTAGCGGAAACATCTGCGTTCGCACTTTGACAATGCCGCCCCCGACTCCAAACATTCCGGCAACGAGTCCCGCAATGCTGCAGGCGGCAGGGTATAGCACAGTGTTCCGCGGCGTCCACGCCACCTGCAGCACGATTAGCACGACCAACGTGATGGCAGCACATTGCAGAGTCAGTCATTGTTTTAGCCACTCCAGCACTGAGATGACGTGCCACATTTTCGTCCTTCCAGCACATCCAGGATCCAGCATCGACTTCCAGCATCGTCTGCACGCATGCAACGGGTGCATTTGTGAAGGGGATTGGCGACAAGCCATACGCCCACCTCGCCTTCCGGCAGCTCGTAGCTGGCTGCGGCCTTGATGTTGTTCTTCCACACCAGCCAACACGCGACGCCGGCAGACACCACCAGGATGAGCGGCACGAGACTGAGGCTGATGACCCAGTACACAGTGCTGCCGCAGCGGACGCTGACCTTCAGCGTGTCCGCCGCAATGACGGCTGCGGGGCAGCACGATCAGCCTCCTCAGTCATGACCACTTGACGAATGTACCTGGCTGCGGGGTACGCTACTTCCTTTCTCTAGGCAGCAGGCACGTGCAGCTCGATGCAGCATCAGAGGGGCCGAGAGGCTCAGCGCTTTTGGGCAAGCGTAGCTGGGGACAGCCGTTCATCTCAGTGTCCACCAAATGCGCCGCTTTCATTGTGGCCGCTTTCTCTACAGCTGGACATGCAGGTTTATCGTGGGGGCTGAGCTGCATGGTGCAGGCCATTATCCCAGTGCTTGACTCCTATATCTGTGCAGATGGCGAGACGCTCAGTAGCATCAGAAATGCAGTCGTGTGGACCTGCAAACCGGCGGCAGCGCACTGCGCACCTGCCGTTAGGAGGATGAGAAGGGTTACATGCTTCCGTGGGATCTGCCGCCCCTCCCGCTCCAACACCTTCTCCAGCCGCGCCCGCTGAGCCTGGACCAGCTGCATTGAGTCAGAAAGCGTTGTATTCAAGTGTCACGACTGCGATATGCTGTATCAGCTGCAAGCAGCATTTGGGTCCCATCAATCATGCCTGTTCTGCTATTGACCGCTGAGCGCACGATGAAAGGGAAGTTGGGAGCGGCAAACAGGCCAGACCTCGAAGTTTGACGGGCTGACTGCAGTCGACTGGAGGCGGCTTGCCTGACCCGATCGCGTCGGCGCGGGCGCCAGCTTCGGAAACGCGCCACGATCTGATGGAGACAGCACGAAGCTTGTCATGCCCATGCTTGAAGTAGCAGACTGCAGTGCTTCTGTTAAATATGGATCAATGCACGAGGGTGCAGTTCACGAGCCAGATGTGTTGCCTCCAGTGGCGGCCTCCCGTGGCGGCTGCACATCCTATCTTGATGTCTCTCATCGCACTTGGGCCCCAATGCTCCTGTGCAATTGTCTTGCAGGTTCCCTTCTGCAGCCGCCCGCTGGTGCACCGCCGGCCGCGGGCTGGCGCACCACCGGCAGCACTGCACTCTCTCGAACACAAGCGCTCACCCCCGTCGTCGGTGGTGTCCCCGCGGTCGGGGCTCTCGAAGAAGCTGGTGTCCTCGGACGCGGAGGCGCTGCTGAGCAGGCGGCGGTAGGCGCGCCGCCGGGCGGGGCCGCCGCCGCCGATGCTGCCGGGCAGCGATGCGGTGCGCAGCGACCCGTCCGACGGCGAGGCCAGCAGCGGCCCATCGGGCGCATCTGCAGGGTGATTGCCGAAAGGGTTCAGCTCTGGGACAGCTGTAGGACAGCTATAAGAGTCGATTGAGGGGTTATGCTTCTGAATGAAGCAGGGGCAGATTGCGTCAGCAATTTGGGCAGCCAATACATGGCTGCAGTTGGCAGGCGGAGTGATGACTTGGGCGCTCAAACCGACTCGGCAGGCAAGGTGACTCGGACTGCCAGCAGCCGGGCAATGCCGCAGCGTCCAGCTGCTTCAGCACAGAAGGAGGCAACCCTGCTGCGCTGCAAAGTTCACACGCGTCTGCTGTATTTTGCCAGTGAGCAAAGCTGCTGACCAGACTGGCGGCGCACCTTCCAGCAGCGGCGCCTCCAGCGCGGCGTTCAGCTCCTCGTTCTCTCGCGCCGCCAGCGCCAGCGCCTTGGTTTCCGAGCGATAGGTCAGCACGCCACGGTGGATGAGCTTTGACGACAGCAGCGCCAGCAGCGCCGATAGCAGCACCGTCGTCAGCCACGGCGGCAGCACCTGCGTGCAGTTGTAGATGCTACTGTGTGAAGCTGTGGAAGCGTGGTCGAGTTTCGAAGCCGTCACAGGCGCCAGGGTCGGCACTGATGACATCAACAACTGTGGCCGAGGCATACTCCCATGGCGCATGGTTCAGTGGTTAATTCGGCTGCAGGTGGGATGGTGCGCCACTGCACACCTTGTTCAGATATGATCCAATGAGAGCGCCCAGTATGGTGCTGGGTTCCATGACGAGAATCAAGTCCCTGCACGCACAGCAGTTTCACATTCGTAATGTATGGTTGACGATTGACCGTGACAGCGACCCGCGCTGCTTGTGCGCGCGTGTATAATGTGAGCAACGCACCAGCTAACTGCTGCTTCATATGTCACCCCAGAATGCATGTGCCTGACCCTGGCGCTTACCAGTCGATGAGGCTCCTGGCGCCGGAGGGATGCCGGCGGTTGAGGTTGAAGATGAAATTGGCCAGCGCGCCTCCCACGATGGTGACATTTGATAGCGCCACCGCATTGTTCGGCCTGAAGCCTGCATCAAGTTCGTATGCACATGACCTGGATGTACGAAAGGCCATCCTTCTATGGCCGTTCTTACTGGACTTTGAATGCGGCGGCGGCAGATGCGAGCGTTTTGCATCTGTCGTGCCGGCGTGGCAGTGCAAACGAGTGGCATATCATATGCATGCGCCTGCCGCATAAAGTGCACTATAGGATGAGTTTGAAGTCTTTCTCTGAGTCGCAGCGCACCGAGAACGATGATCAGTATGGGGACGAGGAGCGCGCCGCCACCTGCGTGCATGTCGGAGCAAGGAATTTGTGGCGTCCAGTACCGCAGTTCATCACAAGCGACTGCATCCGTTTTCATCAACAGGACGCGTGCTCTTGGTGCAACATGTCTGAGGTGCAGATCGGTGCAGGGTGCGGCAAAGCAGCCGTGCACGCATTGCACAGGCACCTAGACCCTGCCGACCGATAGCGACAAATCGTGCGGCAGATCTGATATTGCCTTGCTGCATCGAATTCAAGTACACGGGTCAACGCAAAGCGAGTGGTGACATTTCAGGTGCACGTGACCACAAACCTATGCCGCCTCCAGCCGCGACAAAAAGGCTGATGGCGGCGAGCAGCAGGCCCGCAACATCTTGTCTGCTGAGCGGAAGGATGTCCTTATGCGGCACCAGGCCCTCTCTCACGATCCTGTCGACGAAAAGCGCGGCGACGGCCAAGGTTGCCGGTGATGAAGCTGCATATGCATGTTGGAGGCTGTCACCGAGTGCCCTCCCCATCCGAGGCGAACCAGGGAACAGGCTGCGAGCTCGAGCAGAACGTCGATCCTTCTTCCCTCCTCCCTTCCTCCTCTCCCTCGCTGCTCTGGCTCCGCGTGCAAAAACGTGAAAGGCCTTGGCAACCTGAGGGTCACACGTGGGTAAGAAATCCAAGGGTCGATGGCAATAGCGAGCGTTGTTCTCTTCCAGCCCTCCCACCTGCAGTACCACTCGGCTCCCGGGCGGTGTTGTTGTAAGTCAGCGCAAACTTATGCTGTTTGCATCGCCAGACTGCAGACCACAAATGCTTAGACAGAAAGAGAGGGGCTCCTCTCCCGCTCCCGCAGCCGGGACGGCCCGGCAGCTGCCCGATGTCCCAACCGGCACCAGTACGCACCAGCAACGGTACCGATTCTGAGCTCCTGGTTGTGCACTGTCAGATGCAGTGGCCACAGATATCCCAAGATCACCTCTGAGACTGTCAGAATACTGTCAAGCATCACAGGCTGCAGATGCACCTGTGCATGCTACCCGGTCACGCACCGAGTCACTGATTCCCGCAGGTAACACGCCCCTGCCTAAAGTAGCCGGTCATCTGTGAGCTCGAAGCCCGCTGGCCACAAAGCAGATCCGACCATGCGCAGCGGGGCATGGCCGCGCAGTCGCAGCGGCAGCGGCACCCGCGCCGCCGCGCCGCGCCTGGTCATAAACTTCGCTTTAGTGATGTGCGCCGCGGCCTTCATCGGCTGGTCGGCGAGCCCGCCGGAGCCAGCGCCGCGGCACCGGCGGCTGGCGGCGCATGGCCTCATGAGCGGCAGCGTCGGGCAGGCGGAAAACCTCGAGGATCTGACAGCCGCGGCGGCAGAGGCTGCCGCTGAGGGCCGCAGCAGCACTAGCCGCTCCGGTTCCGGTGGCGCAGCAAGCGTGGCCGGCCGCAGAGGTGGCGGCGATGCCGGTGGCCAGTCGTCATTGCCTGATGACATGGTCAGCATCGCAAACTCGGCGGCCGCGGGCGGCAGCCTGGGTACAGCACAGCTGCTGCCGGTGGCAGACACCAGCGGCACCAGCAGTGGCGCGGCAAAGCCGGAAGACGACGACAAAGCAGCAGGCGGAAAGCTTGCAGATGAAACGCCCAAAGTTGGCGCTGCGGCGGCAAACCCAGATGCCAGAGGTGCCGCGGCTGGAGCACAGGGCAAGAATGCCGCGGCGGCAGCAAGTGCAGCCGGCAAGGCAGCAGGAGCAGCCACGACGGCACAGTCACCCGCCAAAGCTGCGGCTGCGTCGCCTGTGCAGAAAGCTGCAGCGGCAAATGCGCCGGGCATGCAGCCACCATTGCTGGCGGAAAGCATGCGCAGGCGAAGCCCGAGGGTGAAGCAGCTGCAGCAGCGGCACAGCCAAATTCCAGACCTGCAGCCGTAGCTGGCGACGGCGGCAGGCAGGGTGCCGCCGCGGACAAAGCAGCAACAGGCGCAGCGTCCGGCGTAGGAGGCTCATACGGCAACAAAGGCCGTGGCGACAGCGCATCAGTAGCTCAGCTTGACAAGGTGGAACAGAGGTGGAACATCTGCATTGCACAGCCGCGCGAGTGGCAGTGTCCGTAGCATGCAATGTCTGGCAGCCCGGTGTGACTCGCGAGGCTCCAGCCCACGCCTCCAACCATGCTTATCTGCTATGTCGCCCATGTGAGACCAAGGCCAGCGCGTGCTCAGAGCCTCAACCCCGATCATCTCTGTCTGCAGGCTGCCGGTGCAGGGGCTGGCGGCAGGGCTGCTGGCCCTGCGGTGTCCGGCCGCGTCCAAAATTCCACTGCGAATTACAGCGGCAAGGCTTTTGGCGGCGCGGCCGCTTCCGGCGCCGGCATGGGGGCTGCGGCCAAGAAGGGCGAGGGCGCAGGCGGTGCCGTGAATAGCGGCGGCAAGCCGACCGTAGCGATGGCCGCCGCCTCAGGTGACCAGCCAGACCGGTCCACATGACGGAAATGCCAATCTGCCATGAGCTTCACAACCTGTCACTGACCAGTTCAGCAGCGTGTCGCAGATTCTTTAAGGCTGTACGTTTGTCTGGACAGGTGAACCGCAGAAAGGTGCCGCAGGCAAGCCAGGGGTGCCCGCTAAGGCCGCCGACTCCAAAGCTGCCGCAGCGCAGGAAGGCAGGAACAGCAGCAAAGGTGCCGTGGTCGGCGCAGCAGCGGGCGCCTCTGCAGCAGGAGCCTCCGCCGGTGGCAACGCAACCACGGCTGGCAGCAGCGCTCTTGCCGCCGGCAGCAGTGCCTCAGGCGGCGAGGCGGCGGGTGCAAAAGCAGCCGATAGCGCTAACGTGCCAATCCATAAGCGGTGTCAGCAGCATACGCGCTGGTGACGCAGCAGCGGCCACAGGGAGCGGCGGCCATTCTGCAGACAGTGGCGGCAAGCCAGCCGCCGGCGGCGGCGGCGGCCACATTCCTGCCAGCAGCAAGGCCACTGCCAAAGCTGGGCCCGGCGTCGGCTCAAAAGCTGCAGGCAGGGCGGCTGCAAGCGGCGCACTGTCGCAGGCAGGTGCCGTGGCGGGCGGCCAGCAGCCAAAGGAGGCGCGGGCAGCCGGCAGAGCAGCCGGCGACAAGGCTGCAGCCGGGCAGGCGTCAGCTGGCAAGGCTGCAGGCGGCCAGGCAGCTGCAGCGCAGGCGGCTGGCGAGGGCGCCGCTGACAAAGCGGTCGGCGCCAAGGCTGCAGCCGGACCGGCGGCCGCCGGCAAGGATGCAGCCGCCAGCAAGGCTGCAGCGGACGCTGCAGCGGCAGGTAAGCAGCCCGCCGACAAGTCGGCAGCGGGGCAGGCAGCAGCTGGCAAGGCTGCGGGCCAGGCGGCAGCCGCCAAGGCAGCAGCAGGGCAGGCAGCAGGGAAGGGTGCTGCCGACGAGGGCGCAGCCGGACAGACAAGCGTCGGCAAAACGGCCGACGCCAAGGCAGCAGTTGGCCAGGCGGCAGTCAGCACGGCTGCGGGTGGACAGGCGGCCGTCAGCAAAGCAGCAGCCGACAAGGCAGCAGCTGGGAAGCCGGCTGATGGCAAGGATCCGGGCGTCATGGCGGCATCCGCGAAGGGTGATCCTGGCAGGGCCGCAGGCGGCCAGGCGGCTGCCGGGCAGGCAGCAGTGGGCAAAGCGGCGGCCGGCAAGGCAGCAGACGATTCATCTGCGGGAAGGCAACGGCAGCGCGCGTCGGCAGCCGGTGCGGCCAAACCTGCCAGCGATGAAGCGGCTGCACAACAGCCGAGCGGTGCCAGGGAGGCCGCTGCGGCAGGCGCCCTTGGCAAGGCAGGCATAGACAGTGCCCTGTCATTGAGTCAAGCTGCTGACGCGCCAGCGACGAAGGACGTCATCGCGAGGTGAAGGGGCGGGGCCGGAAGCCGACGGCGCATGTGACCTGCACTGCTGCAAGTCAGTAGCGGGGTTGACGATGGCTGCGAGATTCATTGCGGCAGCACGGCTTGACGCTGGGTGGGGACAGGGCGAGGAAGCGCTGCGACCTGGTTCTCGCACTGGTGGCAATTCAAACAATGCTGCACGAACTCGGAGTACAGGACTGATGCGCGACAACTGGCCTGCGGATGCGGCGGCGCCTCCATCAACCTGACCAGACAACACATACGTGTCTCGGTTAGGGTTCTCAGAACACTTGGGTTGACTGCTTTTTCGGTCCAGATGCTTGGAGTCGTGTTTGTGTTTCAACCAAAACTATATTGGAACAACCTTGAACATTCGACGCGTGGCAGCTGTCCCAGACTGCTTTGTGGCTGCTTTGGCGCCCAGGTGTCGGATGTCGAGGCAGTTCCTCGACGGACGTGACTAGTGGTCAAACCTCTTGCTACCTCTCTGGGCGGTCTAGACAGCCTCCGATCTACCGTTTTGCCCTTCCCTCTCGCCACGTTGCCTGGAGCCCGGCGCTAGACCTTTCTGCCCGCAGCTGGTCAAATCGGCGGCCTTTTCTTTACTTCGCTGTCGGCCTGAAACTGTCGGCCGACGCGTCCTGGGAGGCGCGTTTGGGGCCGCCTCCTGAAGCAGCTGTATTCCCGGCCTTTCTGCAGCACTCAGCGAGCAGCACTAGACACAGTTGGAGAACTCTGGCGTTTCCGGCGGCCCGAATTGGCCGCACGACATTTACAGCGTGAGCGGTGACACAGCTAGCACCAGGTCATTCTTGACGCTTTTGAGCTGTCCTTGTCTTGTAAACTCTGCTATGATTGCTGTCGCAGCCATATTCTACAACCTAAGAAGCCTCACAGCTGGCGGGCATTTGCAAATGCAGGAGAGTGCCGTCGGCCCAAACGGACGCGTCCGAACCTGGGCCAGCCGGAATCCCCGGAGGGTCTGCCTGAGCTGCTCAGCAGCCCGACCATCCGCATAGCCTCAGGCCGGCAGTGGTGCAGTATGCTGTGCAGTGGCGGCAGCTCACAGGGCAGCAGCACCTGCTACAGCGCTGCAGCGTCTTCGCCTGAGCAGCTGCGGCGGCGTCCACCAGCCACGATGTGCGGCTGCAGAAGCCGCACGCGTCCTGGCGCGCCTGCAGTGATGACTGGCCTGCTGGTGCTCGCTGCTCTGCTAGCGGCCGCGGCAGCACCTGCGGCAGACTGCCGCCTCCTGGCAGACAGCAGTCAAGATCGCGGCACGGGCAGCAAGCTGTGGCAGCGAGCTAATGGTGCGCGCACATCTCCATCTGCGCCCAAATCCTGCATTTGCGCCCTTCCTACCTGCGCACTGGTTCCTCATGTGATATCGCCAACAGCAGCTATTGCCGTGTTGCACTTCTTGAAGCAGCCTGCGCATTGGCAGCTTGTCGGAAGACAAGAGTTGCCAGCCAGCTGGCATTAATGTCCTCATCACCGGGCCTGCCGAAACGTTTGTCGTGCAGAATAGCAGTTTGCAGAGTAGCTGTTTCCAAGCACGAGTTGTGCTCAGCCTTCTAAGGCCACCCTGTACGCAGGGCGGCATCTGACGGGCAGCTCTGCCGGCAGCCGCAACAGCGGCAGCGGCGGCGACGGCAGCGGCGGCTCCTCCGCTTCTAGCAGCGGCAGTGGCTCCTCATCAGTTTCCATGTCTTCCGGAAGCGGTGGTGCCAGTACCAGCGGCAGCATCCCCGCCACCGGCGGTGGCCCAGGCAAGATCACGCAGGACAGCTCATCTGGCAAAGGCCTGTCCCTCACACCGGGCGGGCTGACGCTCAACCAAAACCCCCAGGGCTTCATCTACACCACCGGCGCCGGCGGCAGCTCGACACCCACTTCCAACACCTCGTCTGGGGGCACAGGTAGACGCCAGACTCCGGGCTCCATTATCCTTGACGCATTCTCGTTTCAACCGTCAGCTGCACTTCTGGAACGAGCTGTTTCAGCCTAACAGCAAATCCACAGGACAGTACCGCAGTGGCGTGCTTGCGACGTCCATTGGCACCGAGCTTTTTCAATAAAATGAGGCCTACTACTGATTCATATGAGCTGTGGGCAACAGGAGAGACAACGCCTCCAGCCGCCGGCGGCAGCGGCAGCGGTGGCTCTGCAGCGTCAACTCCGGCGCCGATGCCCGGCGGAAGCACTTCCTCCAATAGCAACTCGCCCACGCCGTCAGGGACCGGCCGCTGATTGAAGCAAGCATCCCTTGGCCCGCAAATACAAGGGAGCGATAACATGTAGTGAGGAAAGCCAATGCGCAGGAATGTGATGCGTAATCATGGCGGCTGCGATGAACTATGTGAAACCCCTGTGTTGGGTCATGCATATATGTCTGAATTCACCTGCTGGTTCATCGGCTGGTTGGGGCTAGAAGAAACGTTCGTCTGGTCGCTTACATGGCAATGGTTTGTTGTCGGAAACTCTGCTTGTCAGATCTGCCAATGAGTTGACTGCATGCGGTTGTGTCAAAATTCAGCAGTAACAAAACGGATGAGATGAAACGTCAACGCATCTTCAAATCCAGATTCTGGCTTGCTGCATGCATGGGATGCATGTCGTGCAGAATTGTCATGTTGCCATCACATCAACAACTGCGACTGCCCTGCATCAAGCTGCCGTGGCTGCTGCGGCTGCAAATCATCATCCCCCCAGTTCAATTCCCCTGAGCAGCAACGACCCCGCTGTGCAGTGCGGCCGCGGCGGCGAATATCACCCACAAGCCTGAATGGGTGCAATCGCCTGCCAGTTATCCTCCCGCGAGCGCCCAGCGAGTAGCAGGCAATCATGGCGCCTCACTAGCGGCGGTTGGGCTGGCGGCAAGGAAGGTGTTTGCAAGCCTCTCCACGAGAAGGTTGAATGCCACCGGAATGAACTCCTGCCACGAGGTGCAAACACTTTGTTGACGCCGGGCCCCACTACTGAAGCTCTCGTCAGGCATTTCCAGACGTCGTGTAAACGGGAAATAAGCCAGTTGGGCAGCAGGCTGGCCTTGTGCACTTCAGCGCTAACGCCCTCCATGTCAAGTCGTGCACTCTCAATCATGACTAATAATCACCTATTGCATGGTTGAAAGGAACAGCACCGACTGGGACTGCTGAACGCGTGTGTTCGCATCTCCATTCAAAGCGAAAAGCCAGCTTGCCTCATAGTCGACGAGCCCGTCGCCGTCGGTGTCCACTTCCGTCAGCAGCGTGTTGATGTCCTGCCGCGTCAGCCGCAGCCCGGCGGCCGTCTCCGATCGCAGGCACGCCTTGAACTCCTGCGGCGGTGACAGTTGAATACATTCCTGAGGCACTGCTCGGCACCCCATGGCACTTCTGAGAGCACAATCTCGCATGCATGGGCGACACAGATGCAGTCGCATATTCTGAAACCCGTCACATCTAAAGTGCCCTGTACAGGCGCAGCACGCAGCAGGTGTCAACGCCCCCACTGGCCATGCATTTCGGTAGGTGATGCGCACCGCGCGGCTCAGGGCGCCGGAGCCGTCGGTGTCGGCGCCGCGGAACAGCTCCCGCATGAGCGCCTCCAGGGCTTCCTGTGGCACCTCAGCTCGCAGCGCCGCCTCTGCACGCGTCCGCGCCGCTTCCTGCTGCTCCGCCTCCACCTCCTTGGCAGTCTGTGGATTTCATAGCGAAGCAGTCGGCTGTGAGGTCTGCTGCCTCAGGAAGCTGCCTGCTGCGGCTGTTTTATGTAGATAAGCGACTGCTGCAGTCTGCCTTCCGCTGGGACAAGTGCAAGGGTTTAGCCACGATTCGTGCATGCGCCGCTGCTCGTTCAGGCCTCCAACACGCTGGCGCCGGCGGGTCCCATCCGATGCAAATTGAGCTCATGAAGGTGCTCCATAAAACAACAGCGCCATCCTTCAAGGACGCAATGCGTCATGTGAGTGTTTTGCAATCGCAAACCTGCAGCGTGCGCAGAAGCGGCAGCAGCGCCGGCAGGAACTCGCGCCAGTCGACGAAGCCGTCCTCGTTTTCGTCTGCCTCCGCCATCAGCGCACGCACCTCCCTGCCGCCAGCAAACAAGGCGCCCCGACTCACATGTCCACAGAACCCAGTCAAGCACGGGTGCACCGCACAAATGCTGCCGCCGTGAGTGAGCGCCACGCTCCTAGGCGACTGATCGTGATTCACTTGTCATGCGACCACGCGAAACAGCTTCACTTGTCATGCGAAACAGCAGGTGCTTGAAAGCGCACGCTGTCGATAGTCCCAGCTCCACGCTGCGGATGACATTGCGGAATTCCTTGCGGTCCAAGGCGCCGCTGCCGTCGGCGTCCGCCGCCGCAAACAGCCCTGCAGCGGATGATGCGCTGCCGTCACCACAGGAACTTCAACGAGCTGTTGCCAGCCTGATGGCATATGGCAGCTTGATGATGAGGGCGTGTGTTGCTCCACCGTGTGTATGACGCACACTGCATGCTGGCATGCTTGCGGGACTGCTGCCATCGGGAAAGCGGCGCACGTTCTGCGAGGGCGACCAGCGCTGCCTCTGGGCCGTCCTCTGCCGCCACGCCGTCAGCTTGGACGCAGCCACTATTTTCTGTGCCGGCTGACGGCTCAGCCTCAGCCTCAGCGTCAGCGTCAGCAGGAAGGTCCTCAGCGTTGGGGGCCGCTGGCGCCGCCACAGCGGCACCGTCGGCTGCATCCTCAGGATCATCGGCCTGCAGATCTGATGCATCAGCAGCGCCGCTGCCTGCCGAGGCGGGCTCAGCTGCTGGTGCTGCAGTGAAGTCTGTCGAGTGGGTGACTTCTGCACCAGTGGCTGCCGCTGCACCGGCCTCTGCGGCTTGCGACGCATCAATGTCTGAGCTGCGCCGCACGTAATGCTCTGCTGGCGGCACCACACTGTACTGGCAGCCCCGCTCGTTGACATCCCAAGCGGCAGCCGCAGCTGCCTCGGCTTCGATCTGGCAATTAGTGCCAGTACCAGCGCCGCCATGTTGTTCGGCGGCTGCGGCCGCCAACGTGTCGTCTGTAAGACGGCGCCACACAGGAGTGGCATCACTGGTATTGCCTTCAGGATCACTGCTGCCTGCCAGCTCGGCTGCTGCATCTGCTGCTGCTTTTTCGCCCCCGGCGGCAGCGCCGCCACGGCTGCTGTCAGGGAGGCTGATGCCCGCCAGGGCAGCAAAGTATGCTGCGGCGTAGCGCACCAGGTCCTCCGGCTGCGTGTAGAGAGCACTCGTGACATTGAATTCAGTGTGCATGCGTAACTGCACGTGCAGTTGAGGAATCTGCAGAGCAGTGCGGGCTCGGGAGCAGCGCATGCAATCACGGTCAAAACATGCTAATGCAAGCGTGTGCACCTGTGTACGTATGACATCTTTGGTGAAGTCCCTCAGCAGGGTTGGCAGCTCATCAGGCACTTGTATCGTGCTGATTCCTTGTGGAGTGAGGACGTGCATTTTGTGTCAAGACAACCCAATAAGCTTTGGACCCTAGGAAGACAGAGATGTGATATCGAATTATCGTGAGCCTTTATATGCATGATTTATGAGAGCACAAACCAGGAGCCAGCACTAGCGGAATTCGCGCGCACCACCGCTCCGGAACGACGACCCAGTCACATTAGCTCCTAGTCGCACTAGGTCCGATGCATCGCCCTGCCCGAATGCCGTGCGCCTCGAGGCAACATTCGCCGCATTGTCACAGCTGATCGTGTGCTTGACATGCATTCCGGCTGGAATCCGAAATGACAGCTCATTCCGCGACAGATTGACCACCGATCTGGCGGTTCCTAAGCTGCTCTGGTTGAGCAGCCGAAGCGTTGCTCAGCCAGACCAAAGGACTGATCGCCATCAGGTCTGTGATCTGTTTGGAGTACCGAGGAGCTGTTCGAAGCCACAGCACTGCACACTGTCTGCATGCGCCGCCCGCCAGGCATTTCAGTGCTGGGCGCCTCGCAATGCGCCGGTGGCAGCCAGAACAGGGCGACAAGCCTCCCGTGCTCCGGCCACGGGCACTACGAAAGTGAGTGCAGACGTGTCGTTCCACGAGGCGTCATGTTGCGAATCCTTGCATCCCTTCCTGCGCCTCCTCAGCCAGCGCGACCGCCCACTTGTGATCTGCAGAGTGTGCAAGAAATCAACCGTGTTTTGTTGCTCATGTGCTTCCTTGTGTGTCAACAGTCGGAGATGCGCGGCGGTGCTCACAGCGGCCCTGGCGCTGGGCGCGCTGTTGGCGGCGTACCATGCCGGGCGGCACAGTGAGTCCAACAGGCCGCAGGTGACGGACTTTCCAACATACAAACTGGTGCGAGTGGATCCTTCAGTGATCTAGGATAGGACTAGCCCTGCCAGCTCAGTGCATGGCTGCAGGAAGCTTTGAGAGGCTGCCCAGCGGACGCTGCCCGGCGAGGGGGACGGCATGGTTCGGGCGCAGCGCATGACGATCTCGAAAAGACATTCCTACGGATACACTACTACAACAATCTATGCAGGCAGCAGTGCGAGCGCTTGAGAAGTGGATCGAGGCGGAGGGTGCGGCGGCGGGCGCCGACCCACAGGCATTAAAGTCCATTTCTGCCGCAATGGCGAAGCGCGACGCGACCGCGGCTGCGCAGCGCGGAGGCTCAGCAGCGGCGGGAAAAAGCGGCGGCTGGGGGCTTGGCGTGCGGAAGCGCCAGGGAACTGCTGGCTGGCTCAAAACCCTGCCGCCGGACATCGCGGCACGGTGCGTCGGCACAATCGGCGACTGGTGCGGGCGCTATCTGATGCAGACGCCCATTCTGCCAAAGGTGCTGCTTTTAATTGTCACCAGTTCACGCTCTGCCTACAGCCCCTCATATAATTGTGCGCCGCTGTGGACGCTGCCTGAGGCAACCTCCCGCTCCACCGAAGCATCATGTTTCAGGCCAAGTTCCCGGCTTTGCTGATGCGTTGGTCAGGGTCATAAGCCCAAAAGTCGCCCGAGACTGCAGATCGCGGCACTGCCAGATGTGGCCAGATGCGCGGCCCTCGTGTTTCCAAGATCGTGCGACGATTCTGCACCGTGACAATTTACCGACCGTCGCGTTCCTGCAGGCGCCGCCGCAGGGCGACAAGCGGTGCCCGAACGACTGCAACGGCGTCGGCGTCTGCCAGGCGGATTTCGGCTACTGCCTCTGTCCTGCAGGTGCTGCGCCCACCCAACCCCTTCTCCTTCACTTATTCTTCTGCACATCAAGCTACGCCACGCTAAACAGGCTGGACTGCGGCAGAACACATGCACACTAGACGTCATATTTCAGGTGCGTGGGTAAAGGAGTTGAAGGAGAGGGACATGCAGAAGGGACCCGCCAGCGCTGTGTGCAGCGCTGTGTGCAACGCCGTCGACCGCGGTGTTGCAATGTAGTCGAAAGGGCATGTGAATATCCAAATGCGAGGTTCACTTGCTGCAGGGTGGGAGGGCGAATCCTGCGAGAAGCGCTTCTGGCGACCCTGCACGAAACAGTGAGGGCCTGCCTCCCAGCTCATGCCTCAGCCCTTCACTCTGCTGTCACACCAGCCGCCATCTGCTCTGAACGACTCCAGTCGCCTGCGTTGTGACGACGGGGTTTTTGACACTGGTATCGTGTGCATCTTCTTGATCAGCGCATCCGCCTGGACATCACTGCTTCGGGAGGCCGCAGTGACATCTTCGTTCTCCAGATGCAGCTCTGGATCCAAGCTGTTACCCTTGTTGCGTGTGATGTTGACGACTGACACTACTGCAGGATGCGGGTACTGTGGGATGACCCGCCAGCGAACGGGTCGCACCCCTTCAGCGAGCCAGGGTGGACGGCGTCACGATGCCCAGGTGAGTTGGGATTGAGTAGTGTATTCATGTTATATCGGAGGCGGTGGGTGTCGTTCACTCTGGTCAAATTCATCGCCTTGCAGGATGCTTGCGGAGCAGTGGCAATGCCAGCGGAAGCAGCCATGCCCCCTGCTGCGACACACTCGCAACGAACCCTGGAAACTGAAATCAGCCCTGTTGCTGGGCCAGGCGTGTGTGACGACGAGGTCGCTGCGTGCTACTGCAACGGCACGTATGGGCGCATCAATGCGCCGCTGGATGCGCCGCCAGGCAAGCCACTTGTCGGTCTTCCCAGAAGTGCTCGCGGCAGCTCTGCACCTGCGGCCACTGTCCCTGCCTCCCAATCACGGTCGCCGTCCCATCAGCTCCTAATGTGTGTGGCCGTCATTCCGCCTCGAAATTTTCAGTGCATGTGACAAAACACCCTTACCGTTGTCACAACACGCGCCTCTCCCGCGGCAGGGACGTCGCCCATCCGGGAAGGGCGGCCCATGGTGTTGCACGTCCGGCCCCGATTTGTGAGTATCCAAATTTCCTCCTGTCGTACATGCACTCAAATCCATGACTGCAGATGATAGTTGTGACCAAGCGATTGCGACCCACTGGAGGGTCTGTGCGTCTCAGCGTCCAAACTCGTGAATCCGAACACCGTTCACGTTGCTGCAAGCTCGTGAGCTTCGTCGCGGCATGTGACGCAGGACGAAAACGGCGAGAAAACCACGTGGGCGGGGGACGGCATCCCCAACGAGGGCATCTGGGGACCGGAGGGCTGGTGCGAGGCGGCAGCGCCAAAGGAGTCGTGCGTCCCTGGCAGCTCCTCTTCCGACTGGTTGCTGTTGACTGAACTGCCCTGCGCTCGCACTGCCTGCGGAGCCGCCACGTTGATGCACTGATCTGCGCCAAAAAAGGACACGCCGCGCAAGATGCCTGCAAGCCAGAGTGTAGATATGAGTTTGCCACAAGCCGTGTGTCCTATCCCAACCTCGATCTTCAGCTGGGCTCTCAGCGCGTACGTCTGAATTGTGCCACAATGGGTTTTCGCCGGTACGACTACTGCATGGTGAATGGCCTGGGCGGCTGGGGCTGCTGAACCAGATGTCACACGCGGATGATTGCGCATTGTGTTTTTCTTGTGTAGCAGAATTGCTGTTGTGATGCGATTTGCAGGTACGACTGCATGGTGGACGGCCTGGGCGGCTGGGGCTGCGACGTGCCATACGAGATGACGTGCGCCAATCAGTGCGGCGGGCGAGGCGAGTGCCGCCGCGGCTTTTGCGCCTGCCACGAGGGCTGGTACGGCCACGACTGCGCACAGCGGCGGCCCGATGCCCCCTCGGGCCCAGGTGAGAACGATGTACGACATTCGGGGGAGTAAAATGTGATGTTTGTCACAATGTGCCTCAAGACGCGTGGACCATCCGAACTGGAGTCGACAGCGCCAGGGCTGCGGCCGGCTCACAGTGCAGTGCTCAAGGCCAGGGCAGTCAGGGCATGCCACCATTGGCAGGGTATGGCAGATGTGGCGCTGGGGCGCAGGCCTGGCGGAGAGCAGGCCGCACATAGCGCAGCATGTGCACGCGCCGGCAGCGGCGGATGCGCCGGTGCTGCGCGAGCGGCGGCGGCCGCTGGTGTACGTGTACGACATGCCGCCCGAGTTCAACGGCCGCATGATCCAAGTAACTGCACTGAAACGCTGTCCGCAACTGGAACATGTGAAGAGTTCAGCATATCGGCGGTGGCGAGCAATTTTGTCCACGAAACCGCCTTACTGCCAATCCGCACGCCGGATTGCATTGCATGATGTGCCCTGCCATGCAAATGCGTACATCATCTACGCATATCATTTGCACACACAACACAGATTCTTTGCTGCCGCGCGCAGTACCGCAATGACGCGCAGTACGGCTTTTGGCGAAAGTTTAACGAGCACAATGTCAGCCACGCACTCAAGGGCCTCTACATGGCGGAGACCGCCGTGCACGAGATGTTCCTGCAGGTAAGCAGGTTGCTCTCCCCGTCTTGGTTCCTGTTCCGCGCTGTCTGACGATGTTCTGCCTCCAGCCTCGCCTTGCACATGCTCTGCATACCCTGACACAAGTGTTTGTGCATCTCAAAATACACAACAGATTCCACAGACCTGCTACAGAGCGAGCACCGCACGCTGGGCTGGAGGCAGCGGACATCTACTGCGTTGCTGAACTGCCAGAGCGGCTGATTTTTCTGCAGAGCGAGCACCGGACACTGGACCCGGAGGAGGCGGATTTCTTCTACGCGCCGGTGTATGTCAACGTGTACGTGTGGCCGGTGTGGGGCTGGGCGGACGGCCCTTGGTACCACAGCATCTGGGGTGCGACCAGTCGCCCAAATGCAGAGCAAAAAGCAAGTTTCAATAGACTTTCAATAGACTGTCAATAGACAGAGGACCTGATACACAGAAATAACTGTGTGTGTGTCGCCGGTGTGGGAGCTGGGCCCACGGCACTGGTACCACAGCATGTGGGGTATGGACGCACAGGCCAACACAGCCGTGTGGAACGTTTTGGAACAGATATCCGGACCATAAAGGAATTGGAGCCGTGAGGTAAACCTTTACATTCCGCTGTTGACCAAGCGCACGACCAGATCTCTGGCAACGGCATCAGTGCCACGCCTGCCGCTTGGGCCCTGCGCAGGCGCATCACCTGGCGGGCAGCAGGGCTGTCCTGCGCCTGCTCTCCGGTTCCTGTTCTGGCACAGTGGCGCAACTCCTGCCAAACGCCCTGCCACCTCCAGTCAACTGCGCGTGTTGGAGGTTTCCGCCAGAGTCCCACCTCACAACTGTGGGCTCACGGCCGCCCACTGCGTGCCATGTTGGTTGGTGTGGAGCGAATTGGACTGATCGTGAGCTGGCGGTACTGGTGTTGGATCCCGCTCTGTTCCTCATCTCCTCAATGGGTGTCCGAGACTTTGCACTGGCTTGCAGGGCCGCGCGTGATGCACGCGGCGCACCTCATGGAGAAGGCGCAGCAGTGGATTGCGGCGACGCACCCGCGCTACTGGCAGCGGCGCGGCGGCCGAGATCACATCTGGACCAATGTGAACGACGAAGGTGGGTGCCATCTCATCCTGTCTAGCGCCTGTGTAGTTTGCATCTCGATTCTGTTTGGCTGGCTGCAAATGAACTGCCCTGCAGGTGATGACCGTCCTGATACGCCCTAAACCCTGATGCGCCCTAACCCTAAACCCTCTTTACGAGCTGCCGTGCACGCCTGACGATGTGAAGCGCCAACCTCAGCATCAGCTTGTCCGGCCGGTTGTGCTGTAGCCAGCTCTGCTGGACCTCTTCCTGCCTGGCCTCGGTCCATTTCAACCCACTTTGCAGTCGTTTCCGTGCCCCAGGGTGGCCGCATGGGTGCCGGCCGCCGACTGGCCAGCATCAGGTTCCTCCACTGACACCAAGCACAGAACTGCCGGGTCATTCTGTTTCCCTTTGTTGGATTGATCGAAGCGTGATGTCCAATGTGGCGCAGCCGGCTGCTGGGTGCCCTCCGCTGTGTGGCCTGGCATCATCCTCTCGCACTGGGGCCGCACCGACGCCAACCACAGCTCCTCCACGGGCTACGACTCTGACGACTACAGCAAGCCCTTCATGGACGAGAAGAGCGTGCGCGACTGGCGGGAGGTGTACTCCACGCCGCCGCACCCCTGCTTCGACCCGGAGAAGGTGTGGAAAGTCAATCCTATGTGATTTCTGTGTGGGTTGTGTTCCGCAAGCTACAGCAACTCGTTCTGACGAGAAGCCGGATTGCGACTGGCGGGAGGTATACTCCACGCCGCCGCATCCGTGCCTCGACCCGGGAAGGTGGATGGACCTCCAGATCCGGGTGGCTGGGCACTGGAGCGACTGTTGCCAGCGCTCTGGTGCAGCCAGGTGGTCGCAGCTGCAGCAGGCGATGCAGCAGGCCAGCTACATACTGCTGCCTGGTCAAACAGGTTATATCGTTCGTGCCAAAAACATCAGAACTGGGCTTTCTCCTGTGCAGGACCTGCTGCTGCCGACGATCCACATCGCAGCGGAATTTGCGGCGAGTCCGCTGCAGGGGCGGCCGCCGATGCACCGCCACATTCTCGCCTTCTTCCGCGGCGAGATGGGCAACCACAGGTGGGCTGTTTTAGGGTTTATCGTCCGGATGCATGGTTTGATGTTCATACCAGAGTTGCAGTTTTCCATTGCCCGACCACGACCTCTGTGACGACTGGCGGTGAACAGCAGCCCCTGTGTGGACATCGAACCATCTGCACATTGGCTTATGTCGTATTTGCCGCGTCACCGAGGCCTCCCATTCAATAATTCGAATTACAATTGCCGCACGCCACAGCCGCCCGCCTCAACATCGGCTGCTATTGTCCGTTGGGCTTCTTGGGTCTAGGGAGTTTATGAAAACTGGAGGCGGCGCGGGGTGCCGCGCTTCCGCCGCAGCATTCGGCAGTGCCTCACGGCCGCGGCGGATGCGGGCGGTTCAGCATCACAAATCATCATTGTAACTGTCAGATAGTGTGTTGAAGTGTAGCACTGGCCGCCGCGCTTCGGCTGTGGCGCCTGGCAGCGGCTCAAGGCGGAGGCCAAGACTGAAAAACATATTCGAAACGTTTTGAGCATTGTGGGTCACTGCGTGTCAGCCTCTTGCTCGTTTTGTCCGCAGAGTGCCACCCGTCACGCCTTGAGGCGATTGCGAACGCGGGCGACTGTGCAATTCAAGTTCTCGATCAATGTGTAAGTCAACGATGCTGAAGCCTGTAACATTCCTCTGCAGGGCGCCGCAAATCAGCCGCGACGTCCAGCAGCGCCTCAAGGCGGCGGCAAATGCGGACGACTGGCAGTTCAGGCGTTCGTTCACCATATGAAGCAACCGATGCCGAAGCCTGATCACTGCTCTGCAGGGCGCCGCAATTCAGCCGCGGCATCCGGCAGCGACTCAAGGCGGCGGAGGACGCGGGCGACTGGCGCCGCAAACACGATGTGCGCGTGGACAACCATGACGAGGACGGGGACGTTGCCTACACCGACCTGCTGGCATCTTCAGTCTTTTGCTTCGTGCTGCCTGGTAAGGCTTTAGAGTCAACCCAAATCATGTCATCATCCACGTCGGCGACCATGACGAGGATAGGCACGTGGCACAGACAGACGAGACCTGCTGGCGTCTTCAGTATTGTGCTTCGTGCTGCCGGGTGGGAGGCTGGCTTGAGCTGGAAACGTTCAACTAGATACACAAATGCAACGTTGACGAGGATGGCGATGTGGCAGACATGAACCTGCCGTTTTCCAGCGATTTCTGCTTCCTGCTTCCGGTGAGCGTCCGCCACTTCCACTGGAGACAAGCTTTCGCCGCAACAGTGCAAGTTTCGATTCTCGAAGCGTGGCTGGGCGCGGCGCGCCGAGGACGGCCCGTGCATGGCTCAATTCTGCTGATCAGATTTACTGGATATGTTTTTGTACTGATCCGCGTTCAGGCGACGGCTGGGCTCGGCGGGCGGAGGACGCAATCCTGCACGACCGCATCCACGTGACTCATCATAGACAAAGTGGAGGACTTCTGTTTCCATTGCTGCTGAAAACATCAGTGTGGTTTTTCAGGCGACGGCTGGGCGCGGCGGGCGGAGGATGCCGTCCTGCACGGCTGCATCCCCGTTATCATCATGGACGGCGTGGAGGAGAAGTTCTCAGGCGTCATGGACTACGCCGCCTTCTCGTTGCGCGTGCCAGAGTCCGACATCGAGCGGGTCTGCAGCTGTTGTCCTTATCACTATGATAGCATATCGCAGTGCTAACATGTCGCAGATGCGCGACGCCCACTTGCCCCTGGATGCGCTGCGCGTGCAGACGTGACCGCCCAGCAAGTCTGCAACACGCCTCAGTGTTGCAGCTGGGCCATCTAATGGGGTCTTGCTGGTGCGCAGGTGCCAGAAATCCTGCTCGCTGTGACCGAGGAAAGGCGGAAGGAGATGCAAACAGCGATCGGCCGCATCTGGCACCGGTGGGATGCTGTCGAGGTCACAAACTGCATCCACAGTCTGCACCCTGTTTTCCCCCCTTTTTTGGGGCAAATCCCTGTGGGCACTACCAATGCTGGGCGAGGAACTGCCGGGCTACCCGGCCGACAACCTGAGGCGCACAGCAAGCCCGAGCACATAGACCCTGCAGCAACACCACATGAGACACCGCGCTTTGTGGCAGGTTCGTGTGGGCGCTGCCGCTGCTGCGGGAGGAGCTGGCGGACCGGCAGGCGGACAACCTGAGGCGAATGGAGCACAACGACCCGGAGCTGCACTACAAGTCGCTGCCGGCGCCCTTCACCGGCAACCTCACCCAGGTCAGTCTTGCCGCCGCTGCCTGGTGAGGCTTCCTTTCTAGAGCTGAGACCCAATCAAGATTACGTCGTTGCCGGCGCCCTTCACGGGCAACCTCCGCAGAGCGAGCACGCTCCACCATTATGTAATACTTGCGATGCTGGCTATTACGAAGACGCTGGAAGTAGTGTGCCACTTCGCGTCAGTGCAAACATGTATTACAGTGCGTGCAAAAGGGAGATACGGCAACTGTGCGCTGACAACCGAATTCTGGTCAAAGTGCTATCGTCGCGCACAGGACGACACAGTGAGCACCATCTTCCAGTGGCTGTACGCGCGCATGGACGCGGTGCACAGCGGGCCTAAGGGCTGAGTTGGCGGGCGCCTGCATCGGCTGTCGAGCCTGGTGGGGGCTGAGTTGCGGCGGAGGTCAGATAGCTACGTTTGCACAGCACGGCAGGTCTCGAGGCATGCGGGCAGCAGGCCTGACTGGTGATAGCCAGCAGGGAGCGCGCCGCTGCGGTTGCAACTTGAGAAAAATGATGAGCCGGGAAGACGTTTTGTAAACAATTGATTCGACACTTTCAGGAACTGGAATCCACACAGTATACGTAAGCTAGGCCACAACTGACAATTGCGACCAAATGGAGTCGCACCAAATGTGAGGTGCTAGAGTACCCGTGCTTGTGCACGTCCAACGACTGCTTGCTGTCAGCAGCACGATCCCAAGGCTGCATGTTAGGAAGCTCTCTACATATAAGTAGCCCATAAAGCACCGTTTGGGAAGGCCGGGCTCCTGGGCGCTATGGTGAAAACACCGCCCTGTGGCGTTGTTGCTGCTTGAATGGCCTTGAGCCGCTTTAAAAAGCACGCCTTCGTCTTGTTCCATACTTGCAGGTCTGGCAGCCACAGCAGGCAGACACTCACGAGACACTCAAGACACACATTTTACGAAAAGCACATCAGCGAACGACCTGGCGGTGCTGGCGTCGGCATCAGCAGGTACACTGCATTATTCGGTGAAGACACCATGTGCATTCTTCTCGCGTCAGACACTCACGAAGAGCGCAGTTAGGAGGGGCCTCCCAGCTGCCTTCTCCCTCTGAGCCTCATTCGAGACTCGCGCACGACTGCGCGCACGCCAATAAGCCCTGCTGCCGGCAGTGCAGTGTGCGCCGCGCTGCTGCGCTGCATCGACCGAGCAGCTGTTGGAGCCGGCTGCACCGTCGGAACAGCCCATGCCAAATTGCGCGCTGATGGCTAAGCCGCACGAGGCAGGCATATCGCACGCGCCTGCATGCACACCGCCCATGTTGTCAAGGTCAGCACTTGCTTGCCACCTTTAGGGTTTAACCCCTGTGCGTGAGGCACGACAGATACCCACGAGGGAAGATGAATTGAAACATGAGAAGCAGCGCATCTGCCCAGTAGGACTTGCGAGCAGCCTGCATGCAGTACACGCTGCATGCAGTACACGTTGCATGCAGTACACGCTGCATGAAACAGCAGCCTGCAGGCTGCAGAGACACACATATGGTGCCGCATCGATGCGCTCAGCTGAACAATTGCTGGCGGTGACCGCGGTGATCATTGAGCCCCGCGACCACATCAAGGTCAGCGACAGTGGAGTGGCTCTATCTGAGCGACTTGCCCGTGCAGCATCGATGCAGCCACTCGAAGCGAGACAGCAGTCGTACCTGGTGTGGTACCGGCAGGCTGATGGCTCCTGCGTTGTCCAGGACGAAGGCGCCCTCAGCCAGGCGCGGACCCACTCAAAGGGTTTAGGGTTTAGGGACATTGCCGCCGCGGCGGCGGCGGCCGTGTGACTGCTGCGGTTGGGGAGGCTGCCGCTGCTGCTGCTGCTGCCGCCACCCAGCAGTCATTGCCGCCGCGACTCTGCTGTTGCTGCAGCCGCCTTGCCGCCCCACTGCCGCCCCTCTGGCGTCTGCCGCCAGGCCGCCAGCCACTCGCCAAACTCCGCCTCGGTGCAGCCACACCTCTTGCAGAACACGGGGTGCGACTCCCGCAGGTAGCTCAGGGTTCGGCTCAGCTCCCTTCCGCGCGCCCGCATGAAGTAGGTGCGTGGTGCAATGACATTCTCCAGCGACTGTGACACATACACGGGAAACTGCACAACATCTGCCCGCGGTCGCCCGATGACGCGCTGTAGAAAGTCCAGCTTGCGCTCATTGCCAGGCGTCGCCATGTTGTTGGTCAGCACAGTCGGCCAGGTGCGGCAGATGGCAGCGGCCTGCTCCTGGCTGAGGCCGCAGATGTCGGCAAAGCGATCGAGGTTTGTTTGCAGGGTCGAGCAGTCGCTGGCCAGCAACATCGGCTGTGCTGACACCATCTTGGCGACGTCGCCTGCTGTCCAGCCGCGCGCGTGGCACCACGCCAGCATTGCCGCAGCCTGCTCCTCGATGCCCATGACTGTGTAGCTCATCAGCCGCATCTGCCCTCCGATTATCTTCGCCAGCTGGGCATCGCTGAGGCCGAGACCGCGCTGCCACGCACTCCGCCGCTGCTGGAGGATATCCACCTCCATGGCGAGCAGCCAAGGGGTCTTACGCAGCAACGATGCGGCCGTCTTGGCTGTCAGGCCCAGCTCCTCCCGCAGGAAGCGGCCAGCACTGCGCGGCTGCGCTGGTTCGCAGGCCAGGTAACGTGGCCACTTGCGCAGCATTGCC
>JAABUL010002552.1_pt1 | contig 29748 bp, 33 predicted proteins | sample 5559151 | NCBI WGS metagenome assembly JAABUL01 (sample SAMN10711876, study PRJNA513368) | rock metagenome | isolation source: Antarctica rocks | place: Antarctica: Victoria Land, Pudding Butte sud
CACGACGCGAGCGAGCACGTACGCGACGCCATACGGTCGGTGGATCAGGCGCCTGGACCCGACGACCACTCGCCCGATCCCGGGCAGCATGAGGCACTGCCTATGAGCAACGCAAGTGACCCACTAGCATTACCCATCCCTGTCATGACGGAAGAACTTGCGTTGATGCAACCTTGCCAACCGGGCGTCGCCTTCGCGTTGTCTTGGCCGTGGAAACAACCGCAATAATTGTTGTGAGCACCTATTATCTGCCCTGAGAGCGAGACATAAATGAACGTAGAATACGATGATACAGTTGACGCCGCTGATGCTACCTTCGGTGATGCCGCCGCCGTTTTTACGCGTGTAGTCGATGGTTGCCGACTTGTTGATTTTGACGACTCTGGCCGGATTGTAAGCCTGGAATTCCTTAGAGCAAGCCGGGGCATACGACTTGAGGGCCTACCTCTAGAAATCAACGGCATAGACAGAAATGAACTGGCTCGGCAGCTTCGCATTGCAGGGCTTCCTGTGATGGATGATGTAACAACCGTTGGTTTGAGCACGTTGCCAAGGACAATGGCATTCTCCGCTGCGCAAATGGAAAGCCTTCAACTATTCACATCTAACGCATTGTCTGTCAGAGACACTGATACACATAGCAATCAGGCGGGGCATCAGTCGCTTCGAATGAACTGATTGAACTCCATGAGATGGCCAGGTCGCTGTCCGCGGGCACATTGATTGGCTTCTGGCTCATGGCGGCATCATGTCCTTTCATGTCAGATATTACCGCGCAAGATACTCCGCGTCCTGCCGTTCGAGGGCGTGGAGGAGCTTGGCCAGCAGCGCCTGATCGCCGTTGGCTCGGTCATGAATCAGGCGGACGGGATACCAGACGTACCGCCCCCGCTGGCCGCGACCGGCAAAGTAGACCCGCCGGCCTTCTCCATCCGTCTTGGCGCCAAGATACTGCACCGCCTGTTGCTGCACAGAGTCTTGCAGGTCCTCGTAGGCCGCGGTGCCGCGGTACCCGGCCACGGAGGGGTGATTGAGCACCCGCAGCTCGACCTTTCCGGTGTCGAACGGACTGGCGGTGGTGGCGCCGTAGGCATCCACCGTCTCCGCCACCAGCGCGGATAGATCCGGCGCGTTCATGGCGTCGGACCATCCGTGATGGCGACGGGCGCGTCCGCCAGCCAGTGCTGGCCCGCGGAGGTGACCCGCAGGTCGCCGGCAGGATTGGTCATCAGCAAGCCATGCGAGCGCAGTTGGGCCACCACCACCGCGAATTCGGGTTCGGGCGCGATACCCGGTCCGGCCGGTTTCTCGTCGAGCGCCGTTACCACCGTTACCACATTGATTCCGGTGACACCGCCGGCGGTCAAGCGACTCACCGTGGTCAGTACGCGCTGGGCATAGCGATCCATCTCTTCAACAGCCATAGGGCTACACTTTCTTTGGGAGCGGGAGAACACCAGTATCTGTCCCCGCGGGAGGAGATTGCTCGACCGGTGCCGGAGGCGGTGGGGTTTCAAAGTCTCCGGTGCGATAGCGAGCTGCCCGTTCCGGCACGCACCGGGGGCAGACGTGGTAGGTTACCGGCGACATGCCCTTCGAGAGAAAAATCTCATCCTCTCCGCCGCAACGATAGCAAAAGGTGACTGCGCCGGAGGCGGGAATGAGTTCGTGACCGTGCTTCTCACGACAGGAAGCGCACATCATGATCGCTACTGGGGTGCGCGACTGGACATGGCGCGGCTGGCCTTCCAGGCTCTGCCCACAGCCCTTGCAATAGACCTGACTGTTAGCTCCCTGGCGATCATCCTCGGCAAAGACTTCGGGTACCCGGTGGCGACGGTTGGGTGGCATAACCTGTCCTTTCTGGTGCTCGATCCCCTAGCCACTGACTAGAGGTTGTGCACAGCGTAACGACGCTCGAAACAGGTCTATGATCGTGACGTATGGCCCGAACTACATAACCTGAAACGAAGGCCCGAGAGCGAGCCTCTTTTCAGTATACGCCCAGATGGGGTATTGTGAAGGTTCCCTTTTGAATGGCGCCTATGGAAGTGGTGGATACGATCTATCAGTATCGTCAGACCCCGGTCGTATTCGACTCCTCATCGAAGTAGCCGTCCAGTTTGTGGCCGCTGATGGCCTTGGGGTCGAGTCCCGCGCCACCGATCACCTCGGTCTCGGCCAACTGCTCCGGGGTGAGGATCGTCTCCGCCGGCGGCCCGCTGGTCCCGAGCTCAGCATTGGCCACGCCGGCGGCGCCACCCAGCGTGTCCGCTGGCCTGGTGGTATCCATGCCACCATCACCGTCCGCCATGGTATCGGTATCGGTCGCCGCGATTGGGTCGCGGCTGGTCTGGTCGTTCTCGGTTGTCATGCTCTCCTCCTGTTGGCAGCAAGGTTTGGCAAGAAGCATGCCGATGTAGCTTTTAGCCCACGTGGATGGCGGGGCGGTTTTTGGGGTTGCGTTCGGCCTCACGCAGGACTTCGTGCGTAACCGGAGCGATGTCGCCTTCGCCGAAGAGGATGTAGGATGCCAGGTGTTTTAGCGGGTTGCCCTCGGTCCAGCCGAAGTAGACGTGGGGGCGCTTTCCGGTGATGTCGCGGATAAAGAGGAGGATCGCCGCGATGGTATTGGGTATGGCCGAACTGTCGGCCCGCAACACCCGATAGCCATCGATCTCCTCGCCTCGCACCCGGATCACCGGGGCGAACTCCGAAGCATCGCTCACCGTGACTTCCAGGAATAACACGGGGTCGCCGGGCGGAATGTGGTTGTCCTCGCGCTGTTCCCGTTCCTTGAGCAGGTACTCACGTCCGTTCCGCTCATCCGGATGGTTCGCGATGATCCGGATGGTCCCGTGCGTCGCTTCATCGATGTAGCGCTGGGCCGTCTCATCCAACTCCACCTTGCTGACGCGCAGCTCGGTGGAGCGGAACACGCGGGAAATCAGGGAGGTCACGATAATCGCGGCAATGAAGCAGCCCGCGATCTTGATGCCTTCCGGCTGGCTGATGACGGTATTGCCCAACGTGTAGATGAAGATGGCGGCGATGATACCGAAGGCGATCGTCAGCTTGCGGGTGCCGTGGCGGCGGACGGAGAGTGTCACGGCAACCGAGGCCGAGGTCATCACGGCCAGTACGCCCGTGGCATAGGCGCCGGCCTGCGCATCAACGCTGGCCGCGAAGAGTATGGTGACGAGAACGCAGATGGCGGTAACCAGGATGGCGAGCGGACGGGCAGCGCGTGCCCAATCGGGAGCCATGCCGTAGCGCGGGAGATAGCGCGGCACAATATTCAGCAGGCCGGCCATGGCCGAGGCGCCGGCGAACCAGAGGATGGCGATGGTGCTGATGTCGTATGCCGTGCCAAAGGCGTCGCCAAAACGGGCGTGGGCCAGATAGGCCAGAGCCCGGCCGCTGGCATGCCCACCCGGTTGGAAGGCCGCGGCAGGAATGAGCAGGGTCGTGACGAAGCTGCTGGTAAGCAGGAGCACACTCATGATCGATGCCGCTGCCATCAGCAGCTTGCGTCCGTTCCGGATACGGCCCAACGGGTGAACCGGGTCGTCTCCCTGATCGCCCCGGATGAGGGGCATGACCAGCACGCCGGTTTCGAAGCCGGAAAGACCCAGCGCCAGCTTGGGAAAGAGAATGGCGGCCGCGAGAAACATGAAGAGGGGATTACCGTGGTCCCGGACCAGCGAGGCGTGCCAGGCGCTCACCAGATGGGGGTGCTGGAAGATATCAATCAGCCCGACGCCGATCACCACGATGTTGAGCGCGATATAGACGAACACCAGCACCACGGCTATACCAATAGCCTCGCTGAAGCCTTTGAGAAAGACGGCGCCGAGCAGGGCGATCAAGAACAGCGTCACCAGAATAGCGTAGCCGTGGATGGCATGCGCGGCTGGGTTTTCGACGATGTGGGCGGCGGCGTCGGCAGCCGACAGCGTGATGGTGATGACAAAGCCGGTGGAGACGAAGCCGATCAGGCACAGTACGAATACTTTCCCCTGCCACCAGGGAAGGAGGCGTTCCAGCATGGAGATCGAGCCGTCACCGTGCGGGCTCTTCCCGGCTACGTAACGGTACATCGGCAGCGCGCCGAATAGGGTAACCAGCACTAGAATCAGCGTGGCAATCGGCGAGAGGGCGCCGGCCGCCAGGGCGGCGATGCCGGGCGCATAGCCGAGCGAGGAGAAGTAATCGACGCCGGTGAGGCACACGACCCGCCACCAGGCATGGGTCGGGTGGCGCGCCGCCCTCTCGTAGAATCCCTCCGGCGGATCCGGCGGCTCCTGCAGGAGCCAGCTTCTCACACGGCCATAATGCCGTATGGGCCGGGCGCCGGAGGGCGCTAGGATTCCCGGCTCAGTCGCTGTGCTCGGTGCTACATCAGCCATATGGTGTGGTGCTCTCGCCTCCATTAGATACTACGCGCCCGAGCACGCTTATCGCTTCGGCGTCGTGTCATCCTGTCCATACGCGCACCATTGCCGCACCGGGCAGACGCTACACCTCGGTACACCCGGCGTGCAGATGGCCCGTCCGTGCTGCAGGAACAGCCGGTTACTGCCGGCCCACAGGTCTCGCGGCATCACCGCCTCCAGTGACCGCTCGGTTTGCTCCGGCGTCTGGGTCGAGACCCACCCCAGCCGGTTGGTAATGCGGTGCATGTGAATGTCGACACAGAGTGCGGGCCGGTTGAAGGCATAGATCAGCACACAGTTCGCGGTTTTACGGCCAACGCCCGGCAGCGCGAGAAGCGCCTCGACGCTGTCCGGCACCTTGCCATCGTGTTTCTCGACCAGGATTTTCGCCATGGCAATCAGCCGCGGCGCCTTGGTTTCACGGTACTGGCTACCCTCCAGCAGCGCATAGAGCTGGTGCTCATCGGCGGCGGCCAGGGCGAACGCATCGGGATAGCGCGCAAACACCCGCTCGGAAACCGCCGTGGTCTGCTCCTCTCTGGTTCGCGCCGAGATAACGGTGGCGACCAATACCTTATACGGATCGCCCAGCTCGACCGAACCGCGACCGTGGTAGGTGGCAGCCAGAGTCTCCATGACGGCGCGCACCTGATCGGGAGTGGCGGCAACGGCAATCATGCGGGCGCCAAAGGGCGCCATCCAGACCTGACGGGAGGGGATAGTCTCATGGTGTGAATAGTTCATCATAGAGTTTGGCGTCGCCAGGTGCGCGGTTCAGGATTGCGATTGGTAGTGTAAGGCCACAGGTACACTGCATTAGCGACAAAAGTAACAGCGTCAGGTGAGGAACGAGAGATGACAACGTCACCGCTGAGCTTGCGACTTCCAACGGCCCTTCAAGAAAAGGTTGAGGCCATTGCAGCATTGGAACATCGCTCGCTTGCCGATACTCTAAAAATGCTGACTGAAGAGGCAATTACGATGCGCGAGTTCCCCGATGTCATCTTCACGTCTGGCCCGACCGGTCGCCGGGCATCCTTCCGTCGCGGACCCGATGTCTGGGAAATTCTCGAGCCGTATGTCCTTGGCCACCGGGAGTGGTCGATCCTGCGCGACAGTTATCCCGATAGTGATGAGGCAACGCTTCGAACTGCTGTTCGGTACTACGAGAGTTATCCCGACGAGATCGAGGCTCGCATTGCCCTCAATGTGGGATGGAAGCCTTCAGTTTCTGCTCAACCGAGAACAGAGGAGTACTCATGAATGAGCCGCTCTGGTGGCAGCGTGGCGTGGTCTACCAGATCTACCCGCGGAGCTTCCATGATAGTACTGGCGATGGTGTCGGTGATCTGGCCGGCATCCTGCAGAAGCTGGAGTATTTGCAGGACACCGTGCCGATCGATGCTATCTGGCTTTCGCCCTTTTATCCCTCACCCATGGCAGACTTCGGCTATGACGTGGCCAACTATGTGGACATCGATCCCGTGTTCGGCGATCTCGCCACCTTCGATCGTCTGGTGGCGGAGGCACATCGACGAGATATTCGCGTCATCATCGATTTTGTGCCCAACCACAGCAGCGACCAGCACCCGTGGTTCGTCGAATCTCGCAGCTCTCGCCACAACCCAAAGCGCGACTGGTATGTCTGGCGCGACCCGCGGCCGGACGGCTCGCCGCCCAATAACTGGCTGGCCTACTTTGGCGGCATCGCCTGGGAGTGGGACGAAGCGACCAAGCAGTACTACCTCCATTCATTCCTGAAGGAGCAGCCGGACCTGAACTGGCGCAATCCGGAGGTGAAGGAGGCCATGTTCGATGTGGTTCGGTTCTGGCTGGAGCGCGGCGTCGATGGCTTTCGCATCGACGTGGCGCATGCGATCATGAAAGACCCGGAGCTACGCGACAATCCGCCCCATCCAGACTGGCGGCCCGGGTTGAACCTCCCCGAGCACGACTCGCTACTCACGGTCCACAGCGCGGGGCATCCAGACGTACACACCGTGTACCGCGAACTGCGCCAGCTGCTGGACGAGTACAGCCGGGAGCGGCCACGCATGATGGTGGGCGAAATTCACATCTTCGATTGGCCGCGCTGGGCGCAGTACTACGGCGCTCAGCTCGATGAGTTCCACCTCCCCTTTAACTTCGGCCTGATCTACGTTGGGTGGCAAGCGGCGGAGATCCGGCAGGTGGTGGACGGCGTGGAAGCGGCGTTGCGCACGCTCGGGGGCTGGCCCAATTATGTCCTGGGGAACCATGACACGCACCGCATCGCCAGCCGCATCGGCCAGGCCGAAGCTCGACTGGCGATGATGCTGATGCTCACCTTGCGCGGCACGCCCACCCTCTACTATGGCGACGAGCTGGGCATGGTGAACGTGCCGATTCCGCTGGATCGCATTCAGGACCCGTTTGAAAAAATGACGCCGGATCGGGGGCTGGGACGTGACCCGGAACGGACGCCGATGCAATGGGATGCGACGCCCAACGCCGGCTTCTGCCCGGGCGGCGTGGAGCCGTGGCTCCCGCTCGCCGACAGCTATGGCGAGATCAACGTGGCCGAGGAACTGGGAGATCCGCGCTCGATGCTGACCCTCACCAGTCGTCTCCTGGCTCTGCGCCGGGCGCATCCTGCACTGCACAGCGGCAGCTACCGGCCGGTCGATCCGGCGGCGGAAAGCTGCTTCGTCTATCTGCGCGAGGACCAGGGCGACCGCTTCCTGGTGGCGCTCAACTTCAGCGCCGAGGAGGTGACCATGCCGCCACTGGATATGCCGGGTGGCGAGATGGTCGTGTCCACTCATCTGGATCGAGACGGAACGGTCGATCTCGCCGATTTCACGCTACGACCGCACGAGGGCTGCATGGTTCAAGTGGATGGTGGGACAGGTACACTGTCCTAGCCCCCAGCTCGACACCACCCCACCGCAGGAACGGAGGAGAGCAGCGTGATCCACCACGCGGCCCAGGCATTCAATCAGGTCGCCGATGCGTACGAGCGTGGCCGGCCGAGCTATCCGGCGGACGCTGTCGCGCATCTGATCCAGACATTCAGTATCTCGTCATCATCGACGGTCCTCGATCTGGCAGCAGGGACCGGCAAGTTCACGCAACTGCTGGTATCCAGCGGAGCGCGGATCATCGCGGTAGAACCACTGGAAGGAATGCGCGCCAAACTGGCGGCACACAACCTCGGGGTAGAGGTAGTCGGCGGCAGTGCCGAGACCATGCCACTGGCAGACACTTCGGTGGACCTGATCACCATTGCTCAGGCCTTCCATTGGTTCGCCAACGAAAGCGCGCTGGCGGAAATCCATCGGGTGTTGCGACCGGGAGGCGGATTGGCCCTGATCTGGAACCGGCGCGACACCACACAACCGGTGCAGCGCGCGCTCGGAGCACTGATGGAGCCGTACCGCGGGGATGTGCCGAAACATCGCGACGTTGAATGGCGTGCGCTATTCAACCGCAGTCGGCACTTCACGCCGCTGGAGGAATGGAGCACTCCACACCTGCAGGAGGTCGATGTAGCAGGGCTGGTCGATCGGGTGCTGTCGGTGAGCTTCATGGCATCCTTGCCGCCGACCGACCGTGCCGGCGTCGAACGCCAGATACGTGACCTGGCTCGTGACCTCTCAGTCCCAATCACACTGCAGTACATCACCGACGTGTACTGCAGTCGAGCGCGATAGGGCAAACTGGTTTTCTGCCCGCGCGTAGTGAGACCGAAACGCGTACTACTCCCCCGCCACACTACTCCCGGAAGCCTTTGCGGGCATAAGGGAGGGCTGCACCCGCAGGAGCCGGGCGGGTAGCGCGGGCAACCACCAGTTCCAGCGGCCAAATAGCGAGACCAGCGCCGGCACCAGGAGCATACGGACCACCGTGGCGTCGAGCAGGATGCCGGCGGCTAGGCCGGTGCCGAGCACTTTGATATCGGTTACTGGGGCAGAGGCCAGGGACACGAACGAAAAGAAGAGGATCAGCGCACCGCTGGTGACCAGCCGACCGGTGCGACCGATTCCGGTAATGACCGAGGTGGAGGTGGACGGCCTCTGGTCGTACTCCTCACGCATTCGAGCCAGGATGAAGACCTCGTAGTCCATGGAGAGCCCAAAGAGGAAGGCAAAAACCATCAAGGGCACCCAGGACGTAATTGCCCCGGTAGACTTGATGCCCCAGATGGCCTGCGAGCCGTAGCCGTTCTGCCACATCAGGACCATCACCCCATAGGCGGCCCCCACCGAGAGCACGTTCAGCACGATGGCCTTGAGGGGCAGCAGGAGGGAACGGAAGGCACGCGCCAGCAGGATGAAGGTGATGATGGCGATGAGGAGGACCATCAGCGGAAAGTTGCCGTAGACCGCATTGATGAAATCGACGTTTTGCGCCGCCTGGCCACCCACCTGCGCCTTGCCCGGCTGGGTATGCGCCACCTGCCGGACACGGGCCAACGTATCTTTCCCCGCGCCAGAGTTGCTGTCTGCCGCTGGCAGCACATCGACCAGCGCACTGCCGCCATGGCGCCAGGAGGGGCTGACTGGGGCGACCACGCCGCGTACTCCAGAGACTCTTTGCAGGTGGCGGATCAGATTCGCCGCGGCGCGATCCTGGACCAGAATCTCGAACGGACTGAGTGGCCCAACGCCGATTCCGCTGCGCTCCAGCGCCACCAGCCCGACATGCGCGTCGCCAGTTTTGGCCAGCGCGTCGGCCTGGGTCTGACCGAAGACGATGGTGGTGGCGGCGCCAACCAGGGGGATCAGGATCGCGACGCCGGCCACCGCGGCCGCCCAACGGTAGCGCACCACCCCCTGGGCCCACCGGTTCCAGAAGTGCCCGGCCCGGTCCTGTCCCCGGCGCGGCCAATCGAGCCGCGGGCCAACCGTGGCCAGGGCCACCGGCAGCAAGGTAACGGCCACGGCCACCGTCACCAGGGGAATCAGCGCTCCGCCGTAGCCCACGCTACGCAGAAAGGGAACGGGCAGCACGACCAGGGCGAGCAGGCCTATCGCCACCGTGGTACCGCTGAAGATCACCGATTTCCCCGCCGTTTCCATCGCCTTGATCACCGCCGCCTCGTTCGAGACGCCTGGCTGGTGTTCCTCACGCCAGCGCAACACCACCAGCAGGGAGTAGTCGATAGACACGCCCAGGCCGATCAGCGCCACCAGAAACTGGACGATAAACGAGACATCCGTGATGGTGGTGAGTCCCCAGACCAACAAGTAGGTGGTCGGGATGGCGACCATGGCCATCAGCAGCGGCATGACCGCCATAAACGAACGGAAGACAAAGATCAGAATCAAGAGAGCCGCACCGCCCCCAAACAGCGCCTCGATCAGCACACTAGGACCACCGCCGCCACCACCGCCCGAGGCCAGGGCATCCAGACCGGTTAGGTGGACGGGACTGCCAGAGACGGTGGCTCCCGCCAGGGCCGCCTGCAGCTGGTTCTGTGCCAGGGTGGGCCCATTGAAGCCGAAAGCTTCACGGGCATAGACCAATGCAAAGGTGGTATGACCATCGCGCGAAGCAAAGACCGGATTGCCCATGGAGGCATAGGAAACCACCCGCGATCCGGGTATCCGCGCCGTGATCTGCCCAAAGACCCGACCCAGCTGTGCCCGGACACCGGGCGACCGCACGCTGACGCCGGCAGGCAGCGTCACCACCGGAACAAAGGGCGGATTGGTCGGGTCGGTACCATAGGCACGCAGAATGCTGAGGTTCGCTAAATACCCCTCCTGGCCGGGCAGATCGAACTTGAACGAGAGCGCGTTGGTGGCCGAGGAGGTGGAAAATGCCCCTACCACAAAGATAATCAGCCAGCTTCCCGCCACGATGAGTTTATGGCCAAGAATCCAGCGGGTGAAAGCACCCATCATATGACTCCTTACAGATGGAGGGTTGTCGCACTCGCGCGCGAAGCGAAACACGTTCTATACGCAACGGTTCGTACTGTAGCACACCGTGGAGCGGAACGCCACCGGACGATTTGCACATGTAATGCACAATCAGCGAAGCAACGAGGCGACGCCTCTGAGTGCCAGGCTGCCGAGCTGCCTGCACCTCCCTACCATCAGATAGAATGCAGGGACTCTTGAGCGACGGCTGGTCGTTCTTACCGGAAAGGCAAGCATGACCACGCCGGCAACCGATCCATATTCCGCTCACTCCCCGACTGCAGACATGCCGGCAGTACAGATTCCGGAGATCGACCGGCCCACGGACGAGATTCCAGCGGCCGACCGGCAAGAACGCCGTTCCGTGGTAGACGACAGCGTGAGCGTGCCTGAGGTCGCCGAGAGCGTGATCGAGACCGAGGGTAGCGCCGCACATGTGGCGTCCTCTCACGACCGGCCCAGCGCAATCGCGGCCTGGTCCTTTCGAGAGCATGACGAGCCACACGGCGTTCAGGTGAGCCAGCTTCGTGAGCTAGTGGCGCACGACGCGAACTTTATATGGATTACCCTGGCGCACTACGACCCGGCGGATCTGCGCACGATCGCGGACCAACTCGACCTCAACCGCGTCTCGCTGCACATGGCACTTTCCTCCTGGCAACGTCCCCGCCTGGAGGTCTACCAGGAGCAGTACTTCGTCACGGCCACCATTGCACGGGTGGATTCCCAGGCGTATCGGATCCACGCCAGCGAGCTCGATCTGTTTGTTGGTCAGAACTACCTGGTCACCGCCAGCAAGCTTCCGCTGCCGTTTGCCGAACACATTTTGGCGCGCGCCAGCCGGAATCCGGAGCTGGTGCGGCTCGATTCCAGCTACATGCTCTACATCATTCTGGACGAGTTGCTGGAACACTACGAGCATCTGAACGAGCACATGCAGGGTGAGATCGAGAAGATGGAGCAGCGGGCGCTCACCGATACCTCGGAGAGCTTTCTGCAGGACCTGATCGACCTCAAGCGGTTCACCTTCGCCCTGGCCCAACTTGCCGAGCAACACCGGCAGATCTTCGAAGCCTTTCTGCGGCCAGACTTTCAGTTCATCTCGGGCAGCGACGTGGATGTGTACTTCCGAGATTTGGAAGCGCGGCTCTCTCGTCTTCTGAGCAACCTCGCCTCCGGACGCGAAGCGGTCAACGGCGCCTTCGACATTTACGTGTCCCACGTCACCTTCCGTACCAACCAGGTCATTAAAGTGCTCACCATGGTTTCGACCATTGTGCTGCCGATCACGGTGATCGTGGGATTCTTCGGCACCAGCTTCCACAGCCTCGGCTTTCTCTACAGTGCAGGGGGCTTCGCTCTCATGCTCGGCTGTATTGTGCTGATTTCCGCAACAATACTGGCGACCTTCCATCGCCAGGGATGGTTGTAAAAGTAAAAGTCGGTTGTCGGTGAAGAACGGCCGGGGGCCGGCTTCTATCCCTTCACCGTCCCACCAAGCTTCCGCAGGGCAGCGAACGTCTGAAGACGCACTCTGGCCGTGACGTCCCAGCTATCAAGAATCGCGGCTCCCACGCTCGTGCCCTCATTGATGATGCCCAGCAGCAGGTGCTCGGTTCCAAGGTAGTGGTGCCCATGGTTCCGCGCCTCTTCCAGGGCCAGAGCCAGCGTCCGACGAGTACGTGATGTGTACTCCAACTCACCGGATACCGGTTCGTCGCCACGCCCAATAATCTCCTCGATCCGGGAGCGCACCTGCGCTGATTCGACGCCTACCTGGGTCAGAACCTGAAAAGCGATTCCCTCACCTTCACGAAGCAGTCCCAGCAAGAGGTGCTCCGTGCCAATGTAGTTGTGATTCAGCCCCTTCGCCTCCTCAGCGGCCAGGGCCAGAGCGTGTTGCGCCCGGCGCGTCAGCTTGTCCCGGTGCTCGGCGGGGACCCAGGCAGCGCGGTAGCCGGCCAGGCTAGAGGACAGCAACTCGAAGAGCAGGCTGGTGATGGTGCGCTCCTCCGTTTTGGCCATCTCGGCCAGGCGCTCGTACAGCATGGAGGGCAATTCAATCCGGCGGCGATCTTTACTTGACGGCATGGCAGCCCCTTCTCTCTCAGGCAGATATGTACCACCGTTATACCACCTTTGAGACGGTGGTGCATATCGTCTCTTTGCTTCTGCCGGCATGCTTCGTGCTCTGCTGGCGAACTGCGCAGAGAGGCAGCAGTTGGTTAGCGCAACATACGTGAAAAGGGAGAGATATGTTCGTTCGCAACAAGCAGCTACAATACCCGGTCCGAGTCGACCAGCCTGATCCGCTCTTTGCGCGGCAGGTCCAGGAGTTGCTGGGTGGCAAGTATGGGGAACTCACGGTCATGATTCAGTACCTCTCGCAGGCATGGGGCATGGGGCATGCGCGGTGCCGAGGGTGATCCCAAGATGACCATGATCAAGGATCTCCTGCTCGACACAGGCACCGAAGAGATCATGCACGTCGAGATGCTCTCAACCATGATCGGCCTTCTGCTTAGCGGCGCCTCCCCCGAGCAGCAGGCCCAGGCGGCCCAGAGCAGCCCCAGCGTCCAGGCCGTGCTGGCCGGCATGAATCCACAGCATATGATTGTGTCCGGTCTCTCCGCCATGATCAGTGATAGCAACGGGAATCCCTGGAGCGGTTCGTTTATAACGGCCAGCGGTAATATAGCGGCCGTTCTCTACGTCAATGCTATTTCCGAGATGCACGGTCGGCTGCAGGCGTCACGCGTCTATGAGCTGACCAACGACCCGGGTATCCGCGACACCATATCCTTTATGCTGGCGCGCGACCTGCTCCATCAGGAGCAATGGCTAGCCGCCATTGAAGAATTGGGTGGCCCCACTGCGGTACTTCCGATTCCTGGGCAGATACCCGCCAGTGCCCTGGGCAAGAATGAGAAGTACGCCTACGCGGTCATGGCCTACGCCCAAAATCCGGCCGATACGACAACCGGCCAGGGTCGCTGGGCGAAGGGACCCGCGATTGACGGGAAGGGCGAGTTTAGCTATATCGCCGAACCCTTCGCGCTGGGCATGCAGGTCGACCTGCCGCCCGCCCCGGCCAAGGTCTACGACAGTCTGCTCGGTGCGCCAACCGGCCCGGTAATGGCACCCAAGCAGGCGGGCGACGACGGCTCGCAGAGCATCGTTGAAAAGGTCGCCAACAAGCTGAGTTGACCGCGTCCCACCACACTGCTCTCTCGCCTTTGCAGGCGAGGAAGCAGCGTGGTGAGGGGCAGGTTTCCCGTGCCAACTCGAACTCGATGCCACCATTGACGCATAGCTCCCAGTCAGGCCAACGGTAGCCATGTCTCTGCGAGACCGTGGCTCTATTCGGCAGTTGCTTCAAGTTCTTGTGGGTCTTCGAGATCCCAGTTGCTTTCTTCCCGGCCCATCTCGCGGATGATTTCACCGCTCCTGCGCCAGGAATGGCTGTAACAGTGGCCGGACGTGGCCCTGGCAGGTCCTCGCCAAACCGTCCGCTGATGGGGATCGGGTAGCCATCGCCACCGTCGTTCACGCGAGTACCCACGGCCGGCCACGCCGGCTCTACGCATGTGAGCATGACAGGTAACGTCCTGGGGAAGACGAAGTTCGGTGCCCGTACGGCCTCGCCCCAGACTCGTACACCTCCACACACGGGTGACGCGAATGGCGGAGGCCGTGCTCGCGCACGCACCTCCGCCTGGTCGCCTTAGCCCTGCTTGGGCTGGAATGCATCCAGTGGCGCGCCGGTCTCGAGCAGCGTCTTGAGGCCGCTGAGCACCCAGCTCCAGCCACCGCCCGCGCCCTGGTCTTCCATGCCGCCGGAGAGCAGCAGTGCCAGCGTTGGAGCGCCTTGGAGGTCGTGGATCATCGTCAACCGGGTGACCCCGCCCTGGCCTTCCTCGATCTCATAGGTGAGGCGCGTAAACCCTTGCGACGCCATCGCCTGGTCCATGACCATCCGCCACGTTTGGACCAGCCTGTGCGGCGGGTCCGCCTCGATGATCTCGCCATCGACGGCCAGGTCCGGAGCGCCCGTTGCCCGCATGGCCTCACTGCTATACCCGCGGTAGGCGCCGCCTGGATGCAGGTCGTACTCGCCCCGCCCCCCGTAGCCGTATCGCTCGGTCCACTCGGGCTTGGTTATCGCGTCCCAGATCGCCTGGGGCGTGGCCTTGATGTACACCCGGTAGACCTGGGTGGTCTCGGTAGTCGCTGCCGTGCTTGTCATGCCATGTCCTCCAATTGGTTCTTGAGATCCACCAGCGCCGACACCTGGCGCTCGGTGTATTTGTCGATCCACCGGTCGTGGATCAGCCGGATCGGCACCGGATTCAAGAAGTGCAACTTCTCGCGGCCCGATCTCCGTGTGATAACGAGACCGGCGTCTTCCAGGACGCGTAGATGTTTCATCACGCCGAAGCGCGTCATCTCCAACTCCGACTCGAGCTCGGTGAGCGTGCGGCCGTCACGCGCGAAGAGCAAGTCGAGCAAGAAGCGACGGGTTGGGTCGGCGAGCGCCTTGAACACTCGGTCGTCATCAATCACATCTCTAGTATAGGTGACTGAATGGTCACGTGTCAAACGTGTTAAGGGCATATCTCAGGGAATAGGGCAGTCGTGGTGTCGTCGCTGCCCGGCGATCCGGATGCCGACTCAGCGTCCGTAGACGGACACGTGGTTGCTGCTGGTGGCAGTGAAGGGTTCTCTGTTCCAGCCGGCCCACCGGTCCTTCAGCCGCAACCCGGCGATCCGCGCCATCAGATCAAGCTCGCTCGGCCAGGCGTAGCGCGTGACGATCGGGTACAGGCGCACGCCATCGCCGGAGAGGACCACGTGGCTCTCGTTCAGGTGCTGCGTCACGGGATCGTGGCGACCGACATCGAGCCGGACCTCGTTGACGCCGACGGCTTCCGCATCCACGTATTGATCGTTGTGCAAGCGGGTGAGAAAGGTCGGCACGAAGGCCTCCACCACAAACGAGCCGTCGTCGGTGAGATGAGCCGCGACATTCTCGAAACAGCGCACCTGGTCGTCCTGGGTCAGCAGGTTGAACAGCGTGTTGAACACCACGAAGATCAACCGGTAGGCGCCGGGGACCGGGACCGCAGCGAAGTCGCCCATGGTGACCGCGATCTGGTCGCCACCCGGCTTGGCCCGCAGCTTGGCGATCATTGCCGGTGCTATGTCGATACCGTCGACCTGGATTCCCCGAGCGGCCAGAGGCAGCGCGATCCGACCGGTGCCGATGGCGAGTTCCAGCGCGGGACCACCACCGGCCAGCTGCTCCAGGAATGCGACGGTCGCCACCTCATCGCCACGAGGGACATCGTCGTAGCTCTCGGCGGTGTCCTCGCCGAAGCTCAGGAGTGGCTCATAGTTCTCCATACCTCGATTGTGCTCGTCCCACATGGTCCGACGCAATTCTGTGTATGAGCTCAGATGATACTGGACACTGATCCCAGCTATCCGGCTAGCCGAAGACTGCTCTCGTTGCACAGTACCTGCAGGAGGGTTTACGCATGGATGAGCATCCCGGCATCGTCTTCCGTGACAGGCCCGCGGGCCGTCGCCCCGGTCTCAGTGGTCATGGTCTCGATGTCTGGGAGATCGTCGAGACCATCCAGAACGAGGACGGGAATCCCCAAGCAGCCGCTGCCTACCTCGGCATCAACCCTACCCTGGTAATCACTGCTCTGGCCTACTACCTCGACTACAAAGATGAAATCGACCAGTGGATCGATCGGAACCGGGCGCTCGCCGCCGACACTGAGGCGTCCTGGCTCCGACGGCAAGGCAACAGCGTGACGGCGTGAAGCTGCTCCTCGACGAGCATTACTCCCCGGCAATCGCCGAGCAGTTGCAGAAGCGGGGATACGATGTTCTTCCGGTTGCCGAGCGAAGCAGGATAGAACACGCGCACTTGCGCCAACAATCGGATGAGGAGCTGCTGCGTTGGGCGCGCAACGAGGGGCGGGTGCTGGTCACGCTACCGTCAATGCGCCAGCACGTAACTCATACTCCCAATCTGCCGCACCGTCCCCTTGAGTTCCAGCATCAGCATGGTGGATGCCACCGTGGGCGCTGTCATGGCGGTCTGGCGGGCGAGGTCGTCGATGTGGACTGGCTCGTGGGAGAGCAGGGACAGTAACTTTCCCTCCTCATCGTTGGCGGGGATGGCGACCTTGATCTCTAGCTGCTGGACGGCCACGGTGAGGTCCAGTTCGGCCAGGATGTCCTCGGTGGAGGTGACCAGCTTGGCGCGACCCTCCCGGATCAGACGGTTGCAGCCGGCCGAGCCGCGATCGGTGGCCCGGCCGGGGAAGGCGAAGACCTCGCGATTCTGCTCCAGGGCGTAGTCGGCGGTGATCAGCGCGCCCGAGGTGAACTGCGCTTCGACCACCACCGTGCCCAGTGAGAGGCCCGAGATAATCCGGTTGCGGGCCGGGAAGTTGAAGGCATCTGGCTTGGTGCCCAGCGGGTACTCGGTCACCACTGCGCCATGTTGCTGGATGCGCTCGAAGAGGGCGCGGTTTTCAGCGGGATACACCACGTCGATGCCGCACCCCAGCACCGCGATGGTGCGGCCGCCGGCGTCCAGCGCTGCACGGTGGGCCACCGAGTCGATGCCTCGGGCCAGCCCGCTGACGATGGTGAGCCCGGTGCGCACCAACTCGGGCACGACGCGTGCAGCCAGCTCCTTTCCATAGACCGACGGGCCACGGGTGCCCACCACGCCCAGACTCTGGTCGTCCTGCCGGGTGATCGCTCCCTTGACGTAGAGGAGGGGCGGAGCGTTGAAGATCTCTTTGAGGCGAAGCGGGTAGTCGGCGTCAAAGATGCTGAGCACCGTGACCTCGAGCCGGCGCAGCTTGTCCATCTCGCCTTCCAGCGAGAGCGTGCGCCGCTTTTCCAGCAGCGCTGGCATGGATTTCGCGTCGACGCCCAGCGAGACAAGCTCCTGCTCGCTGGCCCGCCAGGCACGTTCCGGCTCCTTGAACCGATCGAGAAGCTTGTGGAAGCGAGCGGGGCCGATGCCGGGAAGCAAGCTGAGGCCGACCAGGTAGGCGATATCAGGGCGTTGCATAGCGGGTTGATTGTAGCAATGCGGCCCTATCGCTCTGCTGCCTGTGGGTCGGACGAGTGTGCATAGAGCGCCACCACCTCGGCGGCTCGACGCCGCATTACGGCAATCAGTTGCGGCGGGGACTCGACCACCAGCTCGGCGCCGAGCGAGAGGAACTGGGTGGCATACCACTCGATCTCGCTGGCCGGAATGGACGCTTCAAGAGATTCCGCGTTGTCATCCAGTGTCGCTTCGCCAAAGAGGGAGGCGATTTGAAAGCTGCGGGCGGCCTGCCGGGTCAGGCGGGCTCGCAGGGGCAGCAGGTCCGGCGCGTCGCTGTGCCTGCTTCGGAGCCATTCGCGCAGCGAGATGGGGACAGCCGCTGGCAAACCCGGAACGCGTTCCACCGAGCGGAAGCGGTCGGCGCGCAAGGAGATGGTCGTGTCCCGCCGGCTATCGTGACACACACAGTACCAGAAGCCCTCCGCGGCATAGATGCCGTGGGGGAAGATGACGCGTTCGCGAGTGGCCGAGCGCGACTCATACACGATGCGCAGATGCACGCCGTCGAGCGCTGCCTGCAGGATGTCCGCCAGCATCGGCGCATGATAGGCGCGCACCGGCTCGACAATGGCGACATGTCGGTGCATCTCATCCAGGCGTTGCACGATATCGCGGGGGATGGCGTTGCGCAGCTTGGTGATGGCGGACAGGCTTTGCGCGGCAAAGGGCGACTCGGCGTACTGCAGCAGCGCCTCATAGGACAGCACCATGCCGAGCGCCTCGTCGACCGTCAAGGTGAGCGGGAGCATGCGCTGCTCGGCGATCAGGGCATAGCCTCCGTGCGGTCCGGGCGTCGCCATCAGCGGCACACCCATTTCCGACAGGGCACGCAGATCGCGCAGCATGGTGCGGCGTGAAACGCCAAACTCCGTAGCCATGGCCTCGGCCGTAAAGCGCGGCGTGCGGCGCGCCGCGATCATCAGCTCCAGCAAGCGGGCGGTGCGTGACAGAGAAGTTCCTTCCACAATGGTGACGTAACCTGTCACCATTGTGCCGCATGATGGGCGTAGAACGACATCGAAGGAGCAGGAATGGACCAGATAGAAGCGGCCAGACAGTTTCTCAGCGGGGAGGGTCGGGACATCGACCAGGCCCGCTTTGCCTACCACTTTGGAGACGGCGCCCAGGAGGATCTGGTTCAGGTGTTGACCCGCTACCAGAACCCGGATGGTGGCTTTGGCCACGGGCTGGAGGTGGATATCAGCTCGCCGGACAGCAACCCCTTTGCCACCGAGATCGCGCTCGGTATGTGCCTGGTGGCGAGAGTGCCGGCCGATCATCCAGTCGTGGCTGGCATCGTCGCCTGGCTGGAAGAAACCCAGGATGAGGAAGGGTGTTGGCGCTTCGCGCCTGGCGTGTACCAACACCGCCTGGCGCCCTGGTACCAGCACTGGACCTGGCCCACCCTGAACCCAAGTTGCCCGCTGGCCGGGCTGCTGCGCAGCTATGGCCTCGGCTCGACCCGATTGCACCAGCGCGTCACGGCGCTCTTCGACCGGCTGGCCAGGCCGGACGATCTGCTGGGCGACGAGTACTACGCGGTGCGGCCGTACGCCTTCTATTTCCTGCCGGAGAGCGATCTACCGCAGCGTGAGCTATATCTCGGCGGCGTGGCCTGGTGGCTGATCCGCCAGCAGGCGGAGGGCAAGCAGGTGGACGCGGCCCACTTCTTTGAGTATGTGCAGGCGCCGGAGACCTCTGTGGGCCGTCTCTTGCCACGCATGCTGGTGGATGCGCAGCTCCAGGCGCTGGCCGCGGAACAGGCCGATGATGGTGGCTGGCCCAGCCCGTATGATCCGCGCTGGCGGGCGCCCACCACGGTGCAAAATCTATTGACACTGTTGGCATTTGGGCGGTTAGGATGATAACCCACGTTCGGTACAAGCACCAGGTTGGAGCAATGCCGGCATCTACTGACCGGCGATAGCGATGCCGCTGCTCCCGCTGGCCGGCGGCATCCTTCGCTCGGAGAGGCGGATGCAGCTGCCGCCCACCAGCACGCACAGCCCAAATCCTGCCGCCATGGCAAAGAGGGGCAGCCGAAAGTTTAGACCGTAGAGCGCAGTGAGCGAGTTGGCCGCGATGAAGGCGCTGGCCAGGCCCACCGCGGCATACACGCTCTGAGCGCGTGCCCGGGCGTCCGGTGGAGAGTAGGCCGCGAGAGTGGCATCGACCGAGGGCTGCATCAGCGCGTAAACGCCGCCGTGGATCATGAAAATGATCAGCACCGGAAGGATGGAACTGGCCAGGCCATATCCCACGTAGAGTGGCACCTGCAGCAGCCCCAACAGGAGGATGATGTTGGAGCGGCGGGCGCGATCGGCCACCCGACCGCCCAGCGGCGAGCCCAGCACGTTGGGCACCGCCCACAGGGCATAGGCCAGGCCGATCAGCGCCACCGGTGCGCCCAGATGGTGCCGCATCCAGAGTGGCATGAGCGTTAGGTCGAAGCCGAAGTACAGGCTGTCCCCAAAGACCAGAATATAGGCGCCGATCAGCGGCAGGGTCAGGAGCGCGCGACGTGGCACCGCTCTGGCCCGCGCCCGCGCCTCGGGATGGCGCCGCGGGTCCATCGGCACCAGCGCCAGCACCACCAGCAAGGCCAGAATTCGCAGCACACATGAGCCAATGAATGCGCTGGCGTAGCCGGTGCTCGCGAACAGCCCGCCCAGTGCCGGGCCAAACAGAAATCCGGCGTTGAGAAAGGCTCCGAAGATGCCGTAGGCCTCCCCTTGCCGCTCGGGGGCGATGGTCTCGGCCACCAGGGCGCGGGCCGATGGGATCACGCTGGCCGCGACCATGCCTTCAAAGAAACGCAGGATCACGAAGGTCACCGGGTCCGTGATGACAAGATAGAGAACCGAGAGCACTGACTGGGCAGCCAGCCCAACGACCATCATCCGCTTGCGTCCGAACTGATCCGCTAGCCAGCCGCTGGGGTACTGGAACACGAAGTTGGAGAGCAGAAAGGAGGAGGCCATGGCGCCGATAATGGCCAGCGAGGCACCGCGCGACTGGGCGTAGAGCACGCGCACCGGTATCACCATGCCGATGCCCACGAAGGAGATCGATACCGCCAGGCTGATGGCCAGCAGAGTCCGATTGTGGAGCGCGCTGGAGTTGCTCAGGCGCGGGCGCTTGATGGAAAGGCGCATCTTCCAGCATAACCCGTGGCAGAAGCGGGGTTCGGGCCGAGTGTGTCGCGTGCTACCGATGCACTGCGCCGGTCAGGAGTGCCTAGAGATACCCCAGGTTCTTCAGCCGCTCCTCCACCAGGGCTTCCTCCTCCGCGCTGTAGGCGCCGCCAGCGGCTACCGCTTCACGGGGCAGATAGCCCAGTTCGTTCAGCCTGCTCAGCACAATCTCGACGTCTTGATCGACGTTTTCTTGATCAGTATGGACCGTGATCTCAGGGTTCTGTGGCGCCTCATAGGGATCGGAGATGCCGGTGAACTGCTTGATCTCGCCGGAGCGCGCCTTCGCGTAGAGGCCCTTCGTGTCGCGCTGCTCGCACACTTCCAGCGGGCAATCGACAAAGACCTCGACGAAGTTGCTGATCTCGGCACGAGCGTTGTCTCGCGTCTCGCGATACGGTGAGATAGCGGCGGTGATGGCGATCACGCCGTTGCGCGAGAGCAGCTTGGCCACGAAGGCGATGCGCGCGATGTTGGCGTCTCGGTCGGCCTTGGAAAAGCCCAGTCCCTGACTCAGATTCTTCCGAATCTCATCGCCGTCGAGTAGTTCGACCCGGCGACCCAGCGCCTGCAGCCGCTCGACCAACGCATTGGCAATAGTCGATTTGCCGGCGCCGGATAGGCCGGTGAACCAAAGTGTAAAACCGTCTTCCATGTTCTCTCTCCTCGTCTTTGATGTGTACCCCGGCCTGCTGCCGGGGTCTATGTCTCACTCTGCTGGTTGACCACATCAGTGTAACGAGTGGCATCTGGAACTCGTGAAGAAAGCCTTCCATCCAGCTAAACGTGCAGATTCGACAGGTGAGTGCCCAGGGATTGAAAGTTCGCGCCACCGGCCTACCATATATTGCCGAGAACGTTCATCGCGCTGGTAGGGTCGCCAGTTACTTTGCCGCGAGCGCCATCGGTCTCGCTGCGTCGCGTCGCATCCTTGAACAGCACGGCGGCGCGATTAGTCAGAAAAGTCAGGAAGGCGACAGCGCAACGTTTAGGATTCGAGTACCGTTCGGGTAACGGTTACCGTGTCCTATGCACTTGGATGGAAAACTGTAACTGAAACGCAACTTTCAGCTACTGCAGCTTGACCACTGTGTACATAGAGTAAGGGAGTGGACAGTCCGTCTTTCTCGTCGTCGTGATTGACAGTGCTCTTTCAGATTGTGCACCTGGTTCCTAATGGTTGCTTCACCCGTCTTAATCTAACAGAGGAATACATCATGTTCATCATAAGAACACTCGCTTCCCGACTGCCCTGCCCCTCGATTGCCGTTCGTCGAGCCCTCCGTACGGCGTCCGTCGTCACATGCGCTTTGATCGTGGCCGTTGGTGGCCTGGCTGCCGCTCCATCTCATGCGGCTCCCTCCCGCGCCGACATAACCGTCCATGGCACGGTCTTCAGTACGACTGGTAGCGCCGTTCCGTTTGCCACGGTGTTTATGGAGAACACGTCGGTTATGGCCAACTCCGCGGGACAGTATTCGGTCGCCGTACGCACCACAGGTGACGCACTGGTGCATATCTGGGCGCCCGGTTACCGAGATGCGATCTACACTCTACATCTGCCCACCTCGATAGCCAGTGTCGGCTGGAATTTTAGCAGCGGGTTTGCGCTGCGGAGTGCCTTCAGCGATCCCCCGACGAACGGGACACTGAGTGGCCTGCCGGTGAACATCGGGGCGTCGACGCGGTCGGTCCACTTTCACGGTTCGGCCAATGCGCCAGTGCAGCATACCTTTGTCGTCGAGTTGCCGGAGGGGCATGTCAAACGCTACAAACTGACAGTGCACGGCGCCGCCTTCTCGGGCACGCTGCCCGTAGGCGCCCTCGGCGCCTTCCGAGTTGAGATCAACAACCGGGTCGGTATCAGTGTTTTCGACGTGCTGGTCTTCCATGGTGTGAAACCAGCACTGCCGCTGGATCTCCCCGTCCCAGCCGACCTACCCGGTGCGACGCTTGGCCAGCTGGAGTCAGTCGCCCTCAACTCGATTAACACCGTGCGGCTCGGTCTGCATTTGCCCAACTTGTCGATGCGACCAAATCTGCGGCGCGCCGCCCGGAGCCACACCACCGACATCATCCGAGGTGGCTATATGTATACACATCCACACATCGGGTCAGACGGCTCGACAATGCGACAACGCATAGCACGCGCCGGTTTCCCGAGCGCACATGTGGCGGAGGATGTGGTAAGCGCTGAGAACATGCGCATGGCGGTGGTCAGTCTGCTCACCAGCCCCATGCACCGGGCGAATATCATCGGGAATTACCGCTATGTCGGCTTGGGCGTTGGATGCACCGGATCCTCGTATGTCGTCACCATCGATTTTGTGCCTTAACGCAACTGCGTATGCACGGAAGAGTAAGCGACGTGCGGGGGGGTGGGAGAGAGCTGACAGGTAGTAGGCCAGACATGGAGAAAAGCGCGTAGCAGCAGGAAGATAGACGCATGAGACACCTTCTCTCTTGGAGGCGCCTCATGCGCTCATCCGCCGGATGCTACCAGATCGAACACACCGTTGAGACGTACCTGACCGCGTGCCACGTCCCACAAAATGATTGACGACGTCAAGGCGCCCTAATATGGTGGGCATTACCATGCAGCACCATGATTCCCAGGGTCCATGCGTGCCCAATCTGGTACGTCGCCAGGCGGCTGCCACGCCATATGCACCGGCCTTGATCGACGATGACCGAACGCTGAGTTACACGCTCGTGCCGCCCATCTGGCCTACCATCTGCGCACCGTCGGTGTGGGATCGGAGGTGCTGGTGGGGCTCTGCACGAGGAGTTCCGCCGACTGGGCTACCCAATTGGCGAACCCCAGTTTCGACGCGGCAGTGTGGGAGCTCTGGCCGTGTCTCACGGCCGGAGCGACGGTGTATCTTGTCAGCGATGAAACGCGCGTCTCGCCCGAAAGGCTTCGAGCCTGATTCTGATCGATCCGAACGCGGGGCCACTCCGCTCGATCTGCTGGACCGGTCGCGCCATCCGGTCATTGGGAGCGTTGTTTCGACTGCAGCCCGAGCAACAGGTCGATTTGTTTCTGTGCACGCGCTACCTCTGGCGCGTGCTGCGTCACGCCCCCGACGAAAAAACCGAGCACCTCGACCGCCTGCTGCGCGAGTGGCGAGCGACGCATCCGGCATGCCAGTCTCTGATTCCGCCCCCCGGTGCACTGCGACAGGATTGGATGAATCTTTTTATCTGAGCGGTCTTGGCCTATCTGCCCCCCGCGAATACGGGACGGACGACCTATCTTTTTGCCGAAGTAAACCCCGATGTACGTCGCGTCTGGTAGGGAACATCAGTAGAGAGCGACCTGGCGCGGATCCACGTCATTCCCGGTAGTCACGAAACCTGCCGGGCCGAGCATCTGCCCGCACTCGCGCGGCAAGTCCGCGAGGTTCTCCGCACAGTGACCCCGGGCTAAACGACTCGCCCTACTCGCGCCGTCTATCGCGAGAGTGCGCAATATACTCCAGCAGGTCCGAGCGGGTGATGACGCCCACGGGATGCTCACCCTGCGTGGCAATCAGTGCCGTATCGTCACCCAGCAGTGACCCAACCAGCGACTCGATGTCTTCCAGCACGTCGACCGTATCTAGCGGCGGGTCCATGATCTCACCCACTGGGCTCTCCACCATATCCGGCTCACGGAAGACGCGGGCCAGCAACGACTTCTCGGCAATACTGCCCACGATGTCGGTCACCGCGTGACCGTTGGTCCAGTGGGCCACCGGCATCTGCGAGATACCGAACTCCTGCAGCATGTCGATGGCACGACCGACCCGTTCCTCGGGATCGACTGCGACCAGTTCGGGTACAGCCACGTGTCGGGTCCGCAGCAGGTCGACCACGCGCAGCGTGGCGGGCAGCCGCTCCAGGTAGCCGTTGTCCTGCATCCACTGATCGGAGTAGATCTTGCTCAGGTAGCCACGTCCGCCATCGGGCAGCAGCACCACGATCGTCTGGTCCTCGTTCAGCTCCTGGGCCACCTGTAAGGCGGCCCACATAGCCGTGCCGCACGAGCCGCCCACCAGGATGCCCTCCTCGCGAGTCAGGCGCCGCGCCGCACGGAAGGAGTCTCGGTCGCTGACGCGCACCCAGCGGTCCACGATCTCGGGATCGAAGGTCCCCGGCCAAAAATCCTCTCCGACACCCTCCACCTTATAGGGACGCAACTCGCCACCGGAAAGGATGGAGCCGGCTGGATCGGCGCCCACCACCATGATGTCCGGGTTCTGTTCTTTGAGATACTTGCCGACACCCGTGATGGTGCCGCCGGTGCCCACGCCGGCCACGAAGACGTCCATCGTGCCATCAGTCTGACGCCAGATCTCGGGTCCGGTGGTCTCGTAATGGGTATCGGGGTTGGCCATATTGTAGTACTGGTTCGGCTGGAAGCCACCGGGAGTCTCGCGGGCCAGCCGGTCCGCCACGCGGTAGTAGCTCTCGGGGGAATCGGGCGGCACCGCAGTGGGCGTGATCACCACCTCGGAACCAAAGGCCTTGAGCAGTGCGATCTTCTCGGCGCTCATTTTGTCCGGCATGACGAAGATAGTGCGATAGCCTTTGATGGCCGCCGCGATGGCCAGGCCGGCGCCAGTGTTACCGGAGGTTGGCTCCACGATGGTGCCGCCGGGGCGCAGCAGGCCGCGCCGCTCGGCATCCTCGATCATGCGAATGCCGATGCGATCCTTCACGCTGCCGCCCGGGTTCAGATACTCGACCTTGGCCAGAATCGTGGGTTTTACATTGCGGGTGATGCGGTTCAGGCGAATAAGCGGCGTATTGCCGATGAGCTGAACAATGTTGTCGTAGATTTCCATGGACCTTCCCTTTGATGAACCGCATACACATAGGCAAGATTTGGACCGGCTGGCGGGTACTCGCGCCATCAGTGTCGCTACACCGGGCGCCTGTGCTTGCTAATGTGCCGCTACTGCTAGCGCGTCGTGGGCGCGGACTGCACCGCCTGATCGAGTGCCGCGACATCGGGCGTCCCCCAGCCGGTCACTGGATCCCACCCAACGTGGGCCTGGTACGCGCCGTTGGAGCCGGAGGTGATGTCGTGGAAGGCGGTGGCGGCCGCCGGTGAGTTGCCTATCCGGTACAGCAGGGGCGGAGCGGCGATGAGCGTTTTGCCGGCGTTTCGGGCATCCTGACGAATCAGCGCCCAGGCCGCGGCCCAGGCCGGCGCTCCCAGACTGGTGCCGCCGGCCTGCATCCATGCGCCGTCGAACAGAAATCGCGCGCCGGTGTCCGGATCGGCCAGAAAGGCCACGTCGGGCGCCCAGCGATAGCGATCCCGCGGCATCAGCGGCGCCGCCTCCCAGACCGACCGTAGCAATGAACTGGCGCGCCCGCCACCGCTCTTGCCCCAGGCGATCTCACTGGCGATGCTGTTGTTCTGGTTGAGCTGTAAGGAGGTGCCGCCCACCGACACCACCGAAGGGTCGCCGCCGGGATAGGCCACGCCCAGCTTCGCCCCGCAGTCGCTGATCGAGCCGGGGTGGTCGCCGTCGTCCCCGCTGCTGACGAACACCGATACACCGGCCTGCTCCACCGCGGAGAGCGCCGATTGGGCGACATCCGCTTCCGGGCCGGGCGGGCAGGTTCCCAGGGAGATGCTGATGGCGCCCGCGCCATGCGCCACGGCCTGACGCAGGGCCGTGGCCATCGAACGCCAGCTGGCACGATCGGACTGATGGTTGTTCAGGTAGTAGATCTGAATCCGCGCACCCGGCGCCAGCGCATGGAACCACTGAATGTCCATCGCCGTCTCCGCATTCTTTGCCGGGCGAAAGTGCTTGGTGCCAATGAAGTACTGCTTGATATGGGGCGCCGGCAGACCGTAGGTGGCGTCGAACAGCGTCAGGTCCGCTCGGTCGAAGCTATCGATCTCGATCAGCGCTACCTTCTGTCCCGTGCCGTCGATACCCCGCTGATAGAGCGGGGCGAAGTCATATGCAGCGGCGATCTGGCTGGGCGTGAAGCCGGCGGGACCGAAGGGCAGAGGCGTTGCCAGGTCGCGGAAGCGGCCGGCGCCGGCCAATCGGCTGCTGAATGGTGCCGTTACAGCAAGCAGCGCGATACCCAGGATCGCAAAAAGCAAGGTGCGGCGGAACACAGCCAGGCCGTTCTTTCACTACTGTTCGACAGAAAACAGGAAGCGTTTCACCGGCTCCGCATGAGGTGGGTGCCTGCATACACGCTGCACCCTACAGAATACAACCAAACCGTATGTGGACCATCCTCATTCCCCTGATTGACGTTGAATAGCCCTGCACCGGTCCCTCGAGGCGCGATACAGTAAGGACGTGGAGATTCCCGCGACAGCGTCAAGCAACGGTCAGGCGAGCGTCTCGGCAGAGGAGCAGCAGCGTACTCCCCAGCCTGGCTGCATTTCGGGCGCTCTCGACTGCGCCGCCACTTTTCTGGTGTGCAGTGTGTGTCGCAGCCCGCTCACCAACCAGCCGCGATCGGTGATGTGCGCCAATGGGCACTCCTTCGACCGTGCCCGCGAAGGGTATGTCAACCTCCTCCGGGGAAAGCCGGCCGGAGACAGTAAGGAGATGCTGCTGGCGCGCCGCCGCTTCCTGGAGGCTGGTCGGTACCGCACTGTCTCGGATGCCGTGAACGGGATGGTGGCCGGGCATCTGGCCCGGAGAGAGGGCAGCGCCGCCTCGGTAATCCTGGATGTAGGCTGCGGTGAAGGATACTACCTGCGGCAGTTGGCGTCTGCTCTCCAGGCAGACGGCGCGGTTGCTCCTCCGTTCGTGGGCATCGACAACTCGCGGGACGCCATCCGACTGGCCGCCGGAAGCGACCCGACGACGTGCTTGGTGGTGGCCGATGTCCATGAGCTGATCCCGCTGGCCAGCGGCTCGGTCGAGGTGCTCATCAACATTTTTTCTCCCCGGAACCCGGGCGAGTTCGCGCGCGTAATCGCCCCGGGAGGGATGCTGTTGATCGTCATCCCGCAACCTGGACACCTGCGCCTCCTGCGGTCGCTGGCCCCGTTGCTCGGCATCCAGGAAGGAAAGGAGGAGCGCCTGCTTGCGGAGTATGGCGATGCCTTCGAGCATCTCAGCACCATGCCCGTGGAGTACGACCTGGTCCTGAGCGGCGATGAGGTCATCGACCTGATCACCATGTCACCCACCTTCAGGCACATCGAGCCAGAGGCGTTGGACGTGTTACGAGACCTAGCTGAGGCGCCAGCCGACGTGCGGGTCACAGTCCTGGCGTTTCGGCGACGCTAGGTCTGGATTTCACACGGTGATCAGACATGGGGAGTCAGGTAGCGATGGGCCAAGGGAAGGCCCAAGAGCTGGAGGATATCCGCCAGGGGCGAAGTTGAGCATCGAGCCGGACCTTGGCCGGGTTCCGGACGATCAGCACGTTGATGACCAGGGCCGGCTGCTCAGACTCGGGATGAGGCAGCTTTAGCCGGCATCGCGTCCCGAGTCTAGCCCTCTTTTAACACTGTGTGGAATCCAGACGACGACCTCACGAAGTCCAGCCTGGCAACAGAGTAATTCACTGAACCGACGATCAGGTGCCACTCTAGTACGCCAGTGCAGCCAGCCCGTATGCGACCACGCGCACCCGGCGTCCACGACAGATTCGAGGCTTCGCCCCCGTCGGAACACCGTTAGCGAGGCCCGGACAACGGAGCGTTCCCACCGTCTCACCAGTTGTGCACTTTGGCCGTAAAGACGCCGTGCGCTTTCAGCCTTAAATTGACACCCAGTCGGGAAGTCGAAGATTTCGTCCATATCAAGCCCCATCGCGACACCCCCTCCGCACAGTTGTTGTGGTATGACGGGCCCCTCCGGTCCGACGTCAGGAGCTGCCTAGGGGGTTACATTCAGAGCAGGCGCGCCGTGTATCGCATTGACCACGTCGGTAAGCGGCATATCGCGAACGGGAACACCAATGCTCGTGGCAGCAGGTGAAAGAGGGTTGACCCGTCCGTTTGTCGAGATGGGGAACACCCCCTGGAACGCGCCTACAGGATAAAATTCCCCGGGAAAGGGTTCGCTCGGAGTCAGGAATAGGAGATATCTCTGTCCAGGTTGCAGTACTGGAAACTGATCCACAGTCTCCACCGCCCCATTGGAGGTCGGCCCACCGAATTGCCGCACCAGCACCGTCTCTTGAGCGCTGCCTTGCAGCGTCATTTCGACGTGCACCTCGGTCGATGTCCAAGGGTCACTACCAGGCCCCGATCCAATGTGAGCCAGAGAGTACTTCTGAGTCCCCGCTGTGCCGACGACAATACGCGTTGACGCTCCCTTTAAAGCTCCCCATGACCTGAACACCTTGGCCACATCCATCTGAGCTCTCACAACTTCCTGGGAAGTTCCACTACCTTTACTCCCATAGCCGCCGATGAACCCGTAGCCGACAAACCCGACGGCAACCATGGTGCCGATGCCAATTGTTACTTTCCGCATGATACCAACCTCTCCATACGACGATTACTTCACCTACTTGCCGTTACACAGTTTGTACAGTTCATTGGCGCCGTTGATGTCATCGGTCTGGGGAGTATTGATTCCAGAGGTCGTCCAACGTTCTTGGTTCCCGTACATGAGCTGCCTGTTGTCGGTCCACTCATCTCCCAAGTTGAAGGGATGGCCCATTTCGTGTGCACCCGTGCTCTGTCGCTGGTCATTTGAGTAAGTATCCATGTATGACTGATTCAGGTGAGTTTGTGCATACAACATCTCGTGCCAGCCATTGCAGGGAGTGTCGTTGGACTCAGCCTTTATGTCTGTTATACCAGCCCAGCCGAGCTTCCCGTAGTATCCATTGTCAATGTCTACCAGGCTCGTACCACAAGGAGGCAGCTTTTCGACATAGATGACCTGCGCTGGAGAGGAGTTCCATGCAGCTGCGGAATTCTCCACTGTATACTGGTAGCTACTCGTCCCATAGAAGCTGTCTGAAAAGGTCATGATCGAGCCAGTCTCTTGAGCATGATGCGACTCATGGTAACGTAGATGAACGCCTCGCTGGTCTCGGGTAGGCGCTCGTAGTCCTTCGATAACCGTCGGCTC
>JAABUL010002553.1_pt1 | contig 29725 bp, 30 predicted proteins | sample 5559151 | NCBI WGS metagenome assembly JAABUL01 (sample SAMN10711876, study PRJNA513368) | rock metagenome | isolation source: Antarctica rocks | place: Antarctica: Victoria Land, Pudding Butte sud
TATGAGCTCACGTTCCGATTGCGTTCCGCCCCACTCGTCTTCCGTTCGCTCGTCGAGCCGCCGGTTCAGTGTGTCGAGATCGACCTCGAGGATGAAAACGCCGTCGAACAGGCCGATGAAGTCCGAGAAGTTCCTGGAACCCCCGCAGAAGAACGTCTCCGCCTCATTGCGGTTGGCGACCAAGGCTCTGACCTTCTCCACGTGCCAGAGATGGTGATCGTGCGTGTGGCCCTCCACCGCTGCACCAGTTGCCGGATCGCCTTGGTACGCCAGATCACGGTCACCATTGATGGCGTGGTAGCCGCGCCGCTGAAGTTCCTCGCAGACCGAAGTCTTGCCGGTGCCGGAAACGCCTTCGACAAGGTAGTTCCTTCTGCCCATGGGCAGAAGGTAACGGTGAACACGTGGGACGAGGATGGGTTGTTGGAGCCTCCTACGAGCAGGGTGAGCTGGCGCCGCCTGGAGGGCGGTACCAGTGCGTCGTCGTGAAGCAGCGGGGTCGGCCGGACGCGCGGCCAAGCGTGCCGGTCACCGTTCGCTCATCGGACCCCGCCCGTGCCCCAGGCCCGCTGTAGGGCGTGCAATTCGTCGGGACTGCGAGCTCGGGCTATGTACGGGATCTGGAGGAGGTGGCGCCCTTTTCTTGCCGGATACTGCTGCCGTACGACGGCGGCGTCCTTGAGGATCTGCCCGTAGAGGGCGGCGCCATCAAGGCAGAAGAGGTCGATGAGGACGAGCCGGCCGTCCACGGACTGCCTTACGTTGGCCTCGTTGAGATCGATCCCATCCCACCAAGGCACTGACGCCCGGTGGCGTGCATCGATCACGAGCGCCTCGCGGCGCACCGCAAGCATGTCGGCATCCCCGTCGCCGGCGCGCCACTCGCGTGCTACCTCTGCGGCAGCCGCCTCGCCGACTGAGTTATGAAGTCCATCACCGTCAGCACTCCACCGCCGTCGAGATCTACAGCGAGGGCGACGCTGGGCAGGTGCGCGTTCCCTGCGCAGCGTCGGCATAGGTCCAGGAATGCCGGGTGGGCCGGATCGGACGGGCTGACCCGAGCTGCGAGCCGTCCGCTTGGCGAGCGCAGCGCGATCGCCCAGTCGCCGATCCCGGACGGCAAACCAGCCTCGCGTGGTCCTAGTCGTGAGGTCTTAGCCCTGGTGCTCAGGTCTCGAGTGAGCCACAGCAGGCCACCGCGGCGTGAATCGGGCATGACGTGTTCGGTAGGGACGAAGCTGAGCTTCTGCAGCACCCGCAGGGAAGCTATATTCCAAACCCGGACGGTCGCCCACAGCGGTGCCCGCCCCGTCGCGGCCGCCGCGTCAACGACGGCCTCGCCGGCTTCAGTGGTGTAGCCGAGGTCGTGCTCTCGCTGGAACAGCTCGAAGGCGATCTCCGGCTCCTCGTATGGCCCTGTCAGCCTGAACTGGCCTACCGTCTGGACAATCATCACCGACCCGAAGTCCACATCGCCGAAGGGGGCGACCGGCCTCAGCGTGATCGACGACCAGGGACCAGGGGACGGCGGTATGCGGTCAAGCCGCCGCAGGGTTCAGTTGCCCCGTGGCGGCTTGACCTTTCTGATGGACTTGGGTTGGGGGGCGGCCGGATGGCCGTTGGGTCGGCGTCCTGGTCGCCCCCGTCCTGAGGCTGGGCGCGACCCCTGGTGGGCGTACCTGCTTGCGGCTCTGGAGGTTCCGCTGCTGGTCGGTGCCCTGCTGGTGTTGCATCGACTGGTCGGCGGATGGATTGCGCCGGTCGCCATCGTTGGCATAGCCGTGGTCGCGCTGTGCATGCTGGGTCTAGCGGTCACGCTGAAACGAGGGTCGCTGTAGGCGTCACGGCGAAGAGCGGCTGCCGCAACGGAACCTCGCACGGTCAGACGTTCACCATCCAGCGGCGGTCGGCCCCTGCCAGACTCGACCTTGGCGTACTTGGTGACGTCCCAAGACGAACAGCAGGAGATCGGCCGTCCCGAGAATCAGGTAGGCGCCCGCTGCGCCTAGCATGAACTTCGGGTCTAGCTGGCTCCCCCATCTCAGCCGCATCACAGAACGAGCCTCGGCGCGGGCCTACCGGGTGGTTCGGTACGCCGCGAATTGGACGTCGCCTGCGACGGTGGGGACCGCACCTCAGCCGTAGCGAGGCGACCCGGTTGATGCGCCGCTCGGCTGCCGCCCTGCTGGCTGACGTCCTCCGCTGACCAGAAGGCGCAGCGAGGACGTGGGACCGCGGACACGGCCCGGTTCAGCCCGTTGAGTCTTCCCGTCGCCGTGCTCGACGAGCACGACCTCTGCGCCCCCGGCGCAATTGCCGGTTCCCCGGCCGACCTGAGTCACCCCGTCGCCACCAGCGCCCAGGTCGTCGGTCGTCGCTTCCGGGACAGCACCGCTGGCGGTGACCACCACGCAGGGAGACGGGTCACGCGGGCGGACTGAGTCCCGAATGACCTTGCCTGTGTTCTCCAGGCCTGTCGCTGCGGAGGTGCACCGACGGGTGCGGCACTCAGCCGACGAGGGCGTGACGCGATTGGCCAACGATGCGCCGACCGACGTCAGCAGTGACGGCGACGTCAAGACCGGCTGCTCCTCGCCGATGCTGAAGAAGTAGGCCCAGAGGTGCTGGAGCACCGGCCATTCAGCGCGCCACATCGCTGTGAAGGTGAGCATGGCGACGGCGAGCAGCCGGTCCCGCACATGACCGGCGTCCCAGTCCACGATCCCGCTCACGTGTTTCCCGTCAACGCGCCGTCGGCATCATGCCCGAGTGGTGAGGGCTCAGACCAACTCGCCGCGCTTCCTGTTCAGGTAGGCGCGCTCGGCGGTGTTCTGGGTGGCTGCGATGGCGGCGTCGTACGACTCCTTCGCCTCGGCGGCCCGGCCGAGCCTGCGGAGCAGGTCGGCGCGGGCGACGTGCCATGCGTGGTAGCCGGTGAGCGGCAGCCGGTCGACCAGCGCGAGGCCGACCTTCGGGCCGTCCAGCTCCGCGACCGCGACCGCGCGGTTGAGTGCGACGATCGGCGACGGGTCGAGCCGGGTCAGCTGGTCGTACAGTGCGACCACCTGCGACCAGTCCGTGTCCGACGCGGTGGGGGCGTCGGTGTGGACCGCGTTGATCGCAGCGAGTATCTGATAGCGGCCGGGTCGGTTGATCGCAAGGCACTCGCGGACCAGGTCGTGCCCCTCCGCGATCAGCGCGCGGTCCCAGCCGGCGCGATCCTGCTCGCCGAGCGGAACGAGCTGCCCACTCCGCACGCGGGTCTCACGCCGGGCCTCGGTGAGCAGCAGCAGCCCGAGCAGACCCGCCACCTCCGGCTCCTCGGGGAGCAGCTGGCGGAGGACCCGCGTCAGCCGGATGGCCTCGCCGGTGAGGTCGGCGCGCACCGGGTCGCCGTCGCCGGTGGCGAGGTAGCCCTCGTTGAAGACGAGGAACAGCACCGCTAGCACCCCGCCGAGCCGCTGGGGGAGGTCGGCGGCCTTGGGCACCCGGTAAGGCACCTTCGCCGCCGCGATCTTCTTCTTCGCCCGAGTGATCCGCTGCGCCATCGTGGTCTCAGGCACGAGGAACGCCTGCGCGATCTCTGCCACGGTCAGCCCGCCGAGGAGGCGGAGCGTCAGCGCTATCCGCGCCTCCGGTGCGAGCGCCGGGTGGCAGCAGGTGAACAGCAGCCGCAATCGGTCGTCCTCGACTCCTCCGGTGTGCTCGTGGGGCGTGTCGTCGTGGTGCATGAAAGCCGCCTGGTGCTTGGCGTCGCGCTGCTTCTCGCGGCGGATCCGGTCGATCGCGCGGTTGCCCGCGGTGGTGGTGAGCCAGCCGCCGGGGTTGGGAGGTACGCCGGATTCCGGCCACTTCTCCAACGCGGCCACCAGCGCCTCACCCGCCGCCTCCTCTGCGATGTCGATGTCACCGAAGCGGCGGACGAGCGAGGCGATCAGGCGGCCGTACTCCTCGCGGAAAACCCGCTCGACGGCCGCCGTTCCACCCTGCATCGATCAGTCGTCGTCGTCGTCCGGCCGGCTCAGGCGAGGCCGTCGAATGGACGGACCTCGACCTTGCCCCGGCACGCCTTGGACCCCTCGGCAGCGAGCTTGAGCGCCACGTCGAGGTCGGGCGCGTCGATGACCCAGAAACCCCCGATGACCTCCTTGGTCTCAAGGTAGGGGCCGTCGGTCATCACCGGCGTCTCACCCTGGCCGTCGACGACGGTCGCGGTCGATGCCGACTGAAGCCCACCGGCGAAGACCCAGTAGCCATCGGCGTGAAGCTTGTCATTGAAGGCGCCGGTCGCGGCGAACGCCTCCTCCATCTCCTCCTTGGAGCCGTAATTGCTGAACTCGTCCATCTGCGCGGGGCCGTGCACGGCCAACAAGTAGTGCGTCATCTGACTTCTCCTTAGTTCCGGGCGGTCCCGATGACCGCCTTCCACCTCCACCACGAACGGCATCCCACCGATACGACAACCTGCCACAGAACCTTGCGATCGAGTTCCGCCTAGGCAACTGGCCGTTCGACGCCCTGGAGCAGTAGCACCGGGTCGCAGAAGCACCGGACGCTCGTGTCGGTCGGATCCGTACCCGCTCGTTCGTGGCGGGGCATGAGCGGGTCGCACGGGGCGCCCCGCCGAGGAAACGGAGCTCGACATGTCCGCCACCATCTAGAACCCACCAGCAAGCGCGTGGTTCCGACCCTGGCGAGGCGGCTTGCGGGCGCGGCGTCTCGACAGGCCTCGACGATGAGCAGCATCCGGCGACATTCGAAATTCAAAGTCGGCCGGCAGTCGCGCGTGACGCGACTCGATGCTCGCACATGGCCCGGTCAGGCGACCTCACCGGCCGTGAACGGGCTGCGATGTTGGGAGGGCTGCGTCGATCAGACGGTCGGGTCGTGCAGGAGCTCCCGTACCTCTTGCGCACAGCGGCAGGCGACGGCGATCTTGGCAGCCCACTCGAGCGCCTCCTCGCGTGAGCGCACGTCGACGACCGCGAAGCCGCCGAGGACTTCCTTGGTCTCCGGGTACGGGCCGTCGCTGACCGTCCCGTCGGTGGCCACGACGCTCGCCCTCTGGCTCTCCAGTCCGGCGCCGAAAACCCACACGCCGGCGTCCTTGGCCTCCTGGACCACCTCGTGCGCGGCCTTGGCCACGTCGGGCATCTCCTCCTCGGGGAAGGTCATCGCGCCATCATCGAACGAGATCAGGTACCGCGTCATCCCGTGACTCCCTTGTCCCGGCGGCCGCCTGCGACCGCCCTCCACTTCAGATGCCAGCGTGACCTGCCGTTGTTAGAGCAGGGCACTCGGCCGCTCAGGTCGGAGTGCCCGCCATGCACGACCGACAGAAGGTAGGCGCCATGTCTTCGTCCTCGCCCGCCCCAGCAGCGGGGACCGACGGCACCCGCCAGGCACAGAACCCGACCGGGTCGGCCGTTGCTGCGGCAGCCGTACTGGCCGAGGCAGTGTCCATCGCTGCTCACGCTGAAGCTGCTGTCGCTGCGCAAGCCGCAGCCGACGCCAGGGCGGCGGAGGCGGAGGCGTCGGCGGGGGCGGCGGAGGCTGCTGCCCGGGCCGAGGCGGCGGCGGCAGCAGCGGTGGCCGCCGTGGATGCCGCAGCCGTGGAGACAGCCAGTGCCAGTTCAGCTGCGGTCTTTGCCGAAGCCGACTTGAGCGCAGCCACCACCGCGATGGCAGCCGCCCACGCCGCCCCGGGCATCCAGGTCGATCACCAGGCCGACGACCGGGTGGAAGCGGCCTTGCTCGCCGCCACCACCGCCGCCGTCAGCTTGGCTGCCGCGGTTCAGGGGGAGAACGAAGCCAGAAGCGTTGCCGCAGTCATGGTGGAGATGGCCGTCACCGTCGCAGCGGCCGCCGCCGCTTTGACGGCCAGCGCTAACGCAGCGGCCACCCGCGATGAGGTGACGGCCGCCGCGGTGCTGGCGGCCACGATTACCGCCGTCCTCGCCGCCAGCGTCACCGCCGCCCAGGACACTCAGGCCGAGGCCGTCGCCTCAGAGGCCACCGGCCCGGACCGGGCAACGTGGTCCGGGTCGACGGCCAAGGTGCTGTGCGGTCCGGGCGGGATGATCCGACGGATAGAGCCCGCACCGTCGACGGTGACCCGCCTGACCGGCTTGCTCGACGGTCTCGACGACGCCGCGCGGCAAGAATGGGACCAAGTCTTGTCTGCACCCATCCCGCCGACGTCGCTCCCCGGCCGGTACGGCAACGTCGAGGCCGCAGGATCGACGTCCGGCGGCCTTTACGGGCTGGCCCGCGATCTGATGTTGGCCCGCCGGATCGAGCTTGCGTTGAGCCAGACAGTGGACCGGACCGAGGTCACCTTCGCCGCCGCCCCAGTCGCCCTGTTCCACGCCGACTTCGACGGCCATCAGATGATCCGGTTCAGCCGGGTCAACCCGGCGATGTGCGCGTTGACCGGCTACACCGAAGCTGAGCTGCTCACCTTGGACGCCCGGGCGCTGTCCCATCCCGGCGACGACGCCGTCCAGTCCGACGTAGGGGAGAACCGCTACCGCCCGAGCGACGACCGCGAGGAGGTGCTGCGGTGGATGCACGCCCAGGGCCACAGCATGTGGGTACGGCTGAAGCTGCGGCCCGTACTCGACGATGACGGTGTCGCCGACCAGGTCGTCGGGCAGGTCGAGGACGTCACCGCGATCCGACGAGTGGAAGCGGCGCTGCGGGGCAGCGAAGCACAGTTCCGATCCGCCTTCGATGACGCCCCCGTCCCGATGATGCTCATCGAGCTGACCGGCCCCCGACCGGCGACCCTGCTGCACGCCAACGCTGCCCTGAGCCGGCTCACCGGCCACACCGAAGCCGAACTCCAAGCGTCGGACTTTCCTGCCCTCCTCGGCCAGTCGCTGACCTGGACCGGCACCGGCACACTGCCAGCCGGTGACTACCAGGCCTTCACCCGGCACCGCCACGCCGACGGTCACAGCTTCCTCGCGCGTTGCGACAGCCACCTCGTCCCCGGCAGCCAAGGTGAACCCGACACCCTCGTCGTCGTGCTCCAAGAAATCCCCCGAAACGACCCCGACGAACTCTCCAGCACCTTCGACACAATCGCCTGACTCTGGGTGCCGGAGCCGGCGCGGGCGGCCATCGTGCGCCGACATGCCGTCCCGCAATGGAGTGGCGACTACGGCCGGCCCTGGACTCGACGCTGCCTCGTTGCGACGTTCGCAGTGACGTCGTACGGGCAGCGAATGGCCTGTCTGGCTGCGGCCCAGCTCGGGTAACGTCGGCCCGTCCATCGTTATGAGTAAACGAAGGTGGCGGTGGCGCTAGGCAGCCGTTCGTTGGCCGTGCGACCTGTCGGAATGGTGACGGCGACAGGCTGCGGAGCCTTTGACAGAGGGCTCGCCCGCGGATGAGGAGGACATGGTGTGCCGGCTGTTCGGGATGCACGTGGGGAGAACGGCGCTGCCCGCCACATTCTGGCTGCTTGAAGCACCCGACAGCCTGTCCGCCCAGAGCCGCCACAATCCCGACGGTGCCGGCATCGGCTGCTGCACCGAAGCGGGCACTGCGGTCCTCGAGCGGCAGCCCCTACCCGCCTGGGCGGATCCGGCTTTTGCGACGGCGGCGCGTGAGCTGACTGGGACGACGTTCGTCGCCCATGTTCGCTACGCCAGCACCGGAAGCCTCACCGTGGCCAACACGCACCCTTTCTGCCAGCAGGGCCGGCTATTCGCTCATAACGGCGTGGTGCGAGGGCTCGACCTTCTCGACGCGCGCCTGACCGAGCTCGGCACCCGGGCACTCGTCGAGGGTCAGACCGACAGTGAACGGGTGTTCGCCCTGGTCACTGGTGAGATCGGCCGACACGACGGCGATGTGCGCGCCGGGCTGGTCGCCGCGGTGCGATGGATAGCCGACGCGCTCCCGGTCTACGCACTGAACCTCATACTGATCACCGCGACCACCATGTGGGCGCTGCGCTACCCGGGCACTCACGAGCTGTACGTCCTCGAACGCCCCGCCGGCGGGGACGGCACCACCCGGCACCTGGAAGGACACACGAGCCGCATCAGCGCCCAATCTGCCGGCCTGGCCGGGCGCCCGGCAACCATCGTCGCCAGCGAGCGCATGGACGACGACCCTGGTTGGCGCCTGCTGCGCCCCGGTGAGCTCCTCCGCGTCGAGGCCGACCTGACCTGCACCAGCAGCACACCCTTCGACCCGCCGCAGCGCCAGCTGCAGCTGTCTGATCTCGACCCTCGTACTGCTCACTCGCAGCACCCTGCCATACCGACTTAAGACGACGGCTGAATCCGGCCGTGATTAAACCCCGCTAACCAGTAACCGACTACCAGCCGAAAGAAGAATGCTCATGACCCGGCAACCAAATCCGCCGCTCAGCGGCTCCCTCGATGACACCTTCGCCACGACGACGATGCTCCAACGGGCGCCGAAGGCGCAGTTCCCGCTGGTCGAGCGTGGGCCTCGCGAGATCTACCAGCTGGTCTCTGACGAGCTGATGCTGGACGGGGCGGCGCGGATGAATCTCGCCACCTTCTGCACCACCTGGGTCGAACCCGAGGTCCGTCAGCTGATGGCTGACTGCATGGACAAGAACATCGTCGACAAAGACGAGTACCCGCAGACCGCCGAGCTCGAGTCCCGCTGCGTCCACATGCTCGCTGACCTGTTTCACGCGCCCGACCCCGGCAGCACAGTGGGAACCTCGACGACCGGTTCCAGCGAAGCCGCCATGCTCGGCGGTCTCGCAGCGAAGTGGCGCTGGCGCAGCAGACGACGCGCCGCCAACCAGAAGGCAATCAGCCCGAATTTCGTCTGCGGTCCCGTCCAGGTGTGCTGGGAGAAGTTCGGCCGCTACTTCGACGTCGAGACCCGCCAGATCCAAATGGGGCCGGGGCACGTGATGGCTCCCGCCGAAGCCGTCGCGGCCTGCGACGAGAACACCATCGCTGTCGTCGCCACCTTCGGCCAGACCTTCACCGGCATGTTCGAAGACGTCGAAGCCATCAGCCGCGCCCTGGACGACCTCCAAGCCAATACCGGCCTCGACATCCCCATTCATGTCGACGCCGCCAGCGGCGGGTTCGTCGCCCCATTCTGCGCCCCCTCCCTGGTGTGGGACTTCCGCCTACCCCGGGTCAAGTCGCTAAACGTCTCCGGCCACAAGACCGGGTTGGCGCCCCTGGGCAGCGGTTGGGCGATCTGGCGCGAGACGTCGGACCTTCCGCCAGAGCTCATCTTCAACGTCAACTACCTGGGCGGTGAGATGCCGACCTTCAACCTCAACTTCTCCCGGCCGGGAGGACAGGTCGTGTGCTCCTATTACAATTTCCTTCGCCTCGGTCGTGAGGGTTTCGCCAACGTCCAGGCAGCCACCTATCAGGTCGCCGCCTATCTTGCCGAGCAGTTGGCGGCGATGGGCCCGTTCGAGATCCTCTTCGACGGCGACCCGAATCGCGGCATCCCCGCCGTCACCTGGAAATTAGCCGACCCACATGCGTCCTACACCCTTTTCGACCTGGCCGACGAACTCCGCAGCCGAGGCTGGCTCGTCCCCGCCTACACCCTGCCGGCCGGGCAGGACAACGTCTCCGTACAGCGCATCATCGTCCGGCATGGCCTGAGCCTGGACATGGCCGACTTGGTCCTGGCCGACACCCGGCGGGCCATTAGCAGGCTGACAGCTCGACAAGCGACGTCGCCACCGATGACGGCGGCCGTCCCCAGCTTTAACCACGACGCCTTTCCCGCGGTGGCGAACGAGAACGTCGTCATCTGACGGCAAGCCGGGGGGGTGGGTGGACCTGATGCCAGCGAAAGAAGGGATGCGAATGACCGGACAACCAACTCCGCCGCTGAATGCTCCCGCGACGACATCGTCGCCCCCCCTGAGATGTTCCAACGGGCGCGCAAGCCGCAGTTCCCGCTGGCCGAGCACTTCAGGTCACTTCTCGAAGCCGCCTCACCGGCGGGTGTTGATGACCTATCGGCGGGACGGGACGGCATTGGCCTCGCCTGTGTGGTTCCGTCTGGACTCCGGTGTGCTGGAGGTCGTCATCGCGCAGGGCGACATCAAGCTCCGGCACTTGGCTCGCCGGCCCAAGTGCTCCCTGACCGTCTTCGAGGCGGTGCCGCCATTCAGGGGCGTCGAGACCCGCGGCGCGCCTGACTTGTTCGTCGGCGACGTGACGAAGGCACGGCTTAGCATCGCGAGCCGCTACCTCGGTGCCGAGGACGGGGCGCCGTTCGCCGCGCAGCGCAAGCCGAACGGGACCTTGGTGCGGCTGCCGCTGGACGATGCGCGCACCTGGGACCTCTCCGCGATCCTGCCCACAGCCCGTTGACGTACGTGAAGTCGCTCGCCCGGAGCGGCGTCACTGGGGCCATCCGGGTCCGCCCGTCCGGCTAGACCGCTACGGCGGATGTGCCTTGCCGGCCCAAGCTCCTGCGCAGGCCACCGGGATCGTCCGTGATCACAGCGGTGACGCCAGCGATGCCGAGGAGACGAGCGTCGGCGGGTCGGTTGACCGTCCAGCAGCGCACTGCCCGGCCGGCGTCGACGGCTTGGCCGACCGGGCTGTGGTCGGAGAGCACCGCTCTCAGATGCAGATGGACGTCGGTGCCGGGCATAGCAAGCGCTCGACGTACTGCTGCGGCAGCGGGGACGTGGGGCTCGGTGATCAGGGCTCGCCGCAACTGGGGGGCAACCCGCTGGCTCTCGGCAAGGATTTCTGGCCAGAACGACGACATGACCACCCGCTCGCCAAGTCGAGCCCGTCGCAACGTTGCGACAGTTGCACCGACGAGCCGGGCCGGCGGGTCGGCGTCACCTTTGAGATCGAGCACGAGCAGCGCGCGATCCTGGACGTGCTCGATCAGTGCTTCGAGCGCCGCGATGGGCCCGTTGCCACGCAGTGCGAGACGGCTCAACGCGGCGTACGACAGGGACTGGACGTCCACGCGCTTGCCGGTGAGACGCCACAGGTCGCGGTCATGCACGCAGACGGGAACGCCATCCGCGCTCAGCCGGACATCGACTTCAACACCGTCTGCTCCTTCGGCGAGGGCTGCGGCAACCGCCGGCACCGTATTCTCGTCCTCCTCCGGATGCCCGACCCGGCCTCGGTGCCCGATGATGTCCATAGACCTACGGTGGTGGCCGAAAACGGCCGACGGCTGACATCTGGGCAACTGCCAGGTGACGTCTGGTCCAACACCCGGTTCGGGGGCGCTGTCGGACGGTCTGCGCGATCAAGGTCCCATGGGGAATCCGGCGGCCTTTGCGACGGCCGCAAGCGCGTGCCATTCCTCGTAGTCCCCCGCGACACCCCCGGGCGGGCAGGGCTTTCCGACGAATGGCGGTACGACGTAGGTGGGCGCGGTGAGATTCGGCGGGGCGGTGAAGCTGAGGACCTCGGCAAGGTTGCGGGCGGCCGCATCGCGGGGCGTCAGCGGGGGCAGGCCGAAGCGCCATTCGATCATCTTGAGCACCGAGGTGTGGTCGTAGGTGCGGTGCCCGACGTAGCCGCGGCGGGCCCGCGGACTGACCACCATGGCCGGCACGCGGAAGCCGCGCAGGCCCAGGCCCTGCTCCGGGTGTGCGTCGGGTGCGGTCGCCGGCGCGACGTGGTCGAAGAAGCCGCCCCATTCGTCGTAGTTGATGACCAGCGCCGTCGTCGGCCAGTTCGGACTGGTCGTCACGGCGGTATACACCCGGTTCAGGAAGTCCTGCCCAGCCCTGATGTCGGCGTGCGGATGGTCGTCGGCGCTGGTGCCGCTGCCCTCGTCGGTGAAGCGGGGGTCGACGAAGGAGACGTCGGGCAGCGTCCCCGCTGCGCAGTCGGCGAGGAAGCCGGCGAAGGGACGGCTGATGTCGAGATACTTCGAACCATAGAGAGCCAGGAAAGGCACGTCGCTGTAGTAGTAGCGCCCAGTCCGCCCAGCCGCTTTGAGCCGATCCCAAATGGTGGGCATGGTGGCCGTGACCGTGGAGTTGTGCGTCCGGTCGGTCTGCGCGGAATGCTGGTAAAAGCGGTTGGGATAGGTCTCGGCCATGGTCGCGGCAAAGTACCGGTCCAGGACGGTCCACTGCGGCGCCGCCTGACCGTAGAAGCTCAGGTCCCTGCGTGTGTAATAGCCGATGGTGAAGTCGTCGTTGGTGCCGGTCCGCAGCCAGCCGTCGCAGGCGCCACCGTTGAGCTCGCTACGACCCCCCTCATAGGAGTGGTCCGGATCCGGGTGCGCGCAGCCCTGAAAGTCAGCCAAGTGATGCGTCGGACGGGCAGTTCCGGCCGCGTCGGTGTAGGTCAGCCCCGACTGTCGTCCGTCGGCGGCCCGCAACCACCCGAAGTAGTGGTCGAACGAGCGGTTCTCCATCATCAGCACGACGATGTGATCGATCCCCGCCGACGCCGGGGCGGGCAGGCCGACGACCGGCGCCGTCGCGGCAGCCACTGCCGCGCGCGGATCCAGCGCAGCTATCGCCGCTACACCGGCCGCCCCGGTAAGAAAGGTTCGACGGGTTGGCATGCGGCTCACGTGGGGCTCCGATGTCATGTGTCGGGTGGTTATGGGGTGGTGCTGGCGTTGTAGACATCCGCGCCGAAGGTGCGCAGACCGGTTGCGCCGGCGAAGCCGAGGCGGCCCAGACCGAAGAGTTTCTCGATGCTGGCCAGCAGGGCGTAATGGTTGTACGCGTGGGTGTTTGTGCTGCCCGGCCGGATAAATCGGCTCAGCAGCACCGCGCCGACCCGTCCGCCTCCGGGGCCGGTGATGCCGGGCATCGGTGAGTTGGGCCCGGCCTGCTCGTTGCAGCAGGCTGTGGTGTCGGCTTGAGTGCCGCTCGCCTCAGCCTCGTCGAAGGTGATGACCACCAGGCCGTCATGCCGATAGGCCGGCGACGCCAAAATCCGTGGCACCCACGTCGACAGCCAGGCATCGGCGCTGACCAGCCCACCCGGGCGGCCGTCCACGCACGGCTGGTCGTGACCGTCATGACACAAATTGGGCGTGAGGTAGGTGAAGTTCGCGGTGGTCGCTTCAGTGCTCAGGTCGGCTGGGAGCCGGTCGAGCGGCACATCGTTGGTGTCGCAGCGACCACCGTCGAGGATGGAGTGGAAGTAGACGAACGGATTGTGCCGGGCGGCGTACTGGTCGCCGACCCGTGCCTTCTGCGTGTCGTCGGGTGTGTTCATCGCGGGGTGCCGGCAAGTCGCGGACTCGGTGGGGCTATTGCCCATGTCCTCGAGGTAGGCCTTCCAGCTGCGGCCTGCGGCCGAGAGCTGGTCGGCCACGGTTGTGACGCTGGTGGGGTAGATGCACCCCTGCCCGACGGCCTGGCCCGGTGCGACCGTGCCGGTGCCGACGAAGTCGCGGTAGATCGGGCAGTCGGCCTGCGTGTCGCTACCCGGTGCTTGACCGCTGATCTGGGCGATATAATTCGGCAGGCTGTTGTGGGCGACCGCGTAGTACCGGGTCAACAACTGCCCCTGCGCCCGAAGGGTCTTACTCAGGTACGGCGCTGGCGAGTCCGGGCCGAAGGCCTCAAAGTAATTGGTGTTTTCCAGATTGATGACGAACACGTGGTGCGGGCGAGCTACCGCCGCTCCCGCGGCCTGAGCCGATGTCGAAGAAGCCACGGCCGTCAGGGTGGCCGCCAAGGTCACGCCCAGCACCAGCGATACAGTCAGCGGGCGGCGGCAGGGAATTCGGGTCACCCGGCCAGGGTGCTGGTGCAGAGCGAACACCCCGCGGTGTGCGGATGAACATCAGGTGTCCACGGCAGCAACGCACGCCCCTCGGCGCTGCGGCCGCTCTAGTAATACAGCTGTGTGGACGTCAGCGCTGCAGGACGGCCACTCGGCCGAGATCGCCGGAGGCCCAGCAGGAGCCGTCGGGGGCGCAGCTCACGGTGTCAAACTGCCCGGTGGCGAAGGTGCGCCAGTGCAGGCCGCCGTCATAGGAGACGTCGGAGCCGCTCAGCCCCACGGCGACGACCGTTGCTTCGGTATTCGGCACCCAGCTGACTCCTGAGCGATAGCCGGCCGTCTCCGTCGGCGGGGTGAACCAAGGCGACCGGAAGAAGGACAACGCCGACACCTTCACGGCTCCGGTCGGCGCGCTGAAGTCCCCACCCACGGCCACCCCGAATTGCGGCGTACGGAAGGACAGCCCGAACACGCCGGAGCTGGGACCGCTGGCGATCGGCGTCGGGCTCACCTGCCAGGTCCGGCCGCGGTCGTCCGAGCGGAACACCCGCGCCGTGGTGCTGCCGCCACTGCCGAACCAGGCGTGGCGGCCCAGCGTGGTCAGGCACTCGCCGCTCGCGGCGAACCCGGTCTCGCCCGGGAGCGCGGCCGGCATGCCGGTATTCGGCAGTACGGTCCAGCTCTGCCCACCGTCGCTGGTGGACAGGATGCGGAATTTCCCGCCCACTGGGTCGCTGACCACCAGCCCGTGGGCGGCGTCGGAGAAGGACATGCAGTCGAAGAAGGCGGCCGGATCGGTGTTCTGGTAGGCCAGGTGCCAGGTGCGGCCGCCGTCGGCCGTGGCGTAAAGGCGGGAGTCACTCCCGGTCCCGGCGGCCATGGCCACTGCGCGGGCCGGCCCGAATGCCGAGATGTCACGGAACTGCAGGGCCGATGCCCCGGCCGGCGACACGTTCGACCAGGTGCGGCCGCCATCGACGGTGCGCTTCACCACCCCGTCGTAGCCGCCGACCCAGGCCACCTCGCGGCTCACCGCCGACAAGCCGCGGAAATGTGACTGGCTGTGGGTGTGAAACAGCTGCCAGGACGGAGAGGTGGCCCTGGGATCGGCGTGCGAGGCCGGGGCAGCGGTAGCTGCTCCGAACAAGGCGCTGGCCGCGAGAGCCGAGGTGGTCAGCGCACGAAGCGCAATACGGCGAGATGTCATGCGGGCACGCTAGCGCAATCCGAGCGGTCAACGGCTATGGCGGACGGGTCGGGTCTAGAGGACCGCAATCCGGTCGCCGCGGCGCACCTCACCACCGCGCAGGACGGTGGCATACACGCCGACCCGGGTGTTGTTGTGTTGCGCCGCCGTACGGAGAATCCCGGTGTCCTTGGGCAGATCGCCCTGCGGCAAGGTGATCATCACGCAGCGCGGGCACGGCGCGGTGATGGCGAGCTGCACCTGCTCACCAAGGTGCAGGGTCCGTCCCACCCAGTCGTTCTCGACGAAACCGGAGCCGGCGGACGTCTCGATTACGATGTTGGGCCGGAAGCGCCGGATTGCCATGTTGCCTCCCGGATACACCTCGCGCAGCCGCGCCAGGGTGGCGGTCGTGAGCACATGCACGACCGCGAGGTCGAAGAATGTGCCTTCCGGCAGGGCGAAGTCCGTGACGGTGTCCCGGAAATTCAGCCCTTCCATATCCGGCCAGTACTGCTCGGACTTGGCCGTCCAGGGGTTGGGCGACATGGACTCGACGACATCCGACTGCCCCTGAAGAGCGGCTTCGAGCCGCACCTGCCGGTTCAGCGCCCGGGACAAGGTGGCGTCGACGTCGGGCTGCCCACTGCTGACAAAGGTGCCGTCCGGCAGGGTCATCCGCACCGCCGGCAGCGTTTCGCCCGAACGCGGCGAATCAGCGTACGCAGCGCTGAACTCGAACAATCGCGGCCACTTGCGCGGATTCTTTGCCGTCGCCACCTTCCCGTCCGCGCTGTCCACCAGTGCATAGGCCCGGTCGCCGAGCAGGCCCCGCGGGGTCAGCTCGCTCGCGGCCAATTGCTCACCGGCCATGGACTTCACCGGGTATCGCCAGAGCGACTGAACCCGGCCCGACGACTGCGCGGCTGATGGCAACATCGACTGCCCCTCTGCATCGTGAAACGGCGGGATGGAGCAGTGCACCGGTCAGGCGTACCCACGGTGAGTGCTGCGGCGAGGGGTCAACCGTACTGTCGGCCGTCCCCTCCGAGACGGGCACCGGCACAGCGGTCAACGCCAAGAACGGCAAGTTCAACTTCGCGGTGTCGGGAAGCGTCCGCCACGACGGGTCGCTGCGGTTCGCCAACAACACCGACGAGCCGCATCTCCTGGCCATGTCCAAGCTTGCCCCCGGGGCGACCGCCAAAGGCTGCGTCTTTCACAACAAGGGATGTGGCCCGGGCTACGGCTCCGGCACCATCAGTCAGGGACATTCGGAGGTGATCGCGGTGTCGGCGTTGCACACCGGCTTCGAGCGCTGCCCTGCTGTCGGTTATGGCACGTACGCCTGCAGGGTGGGGCCGGCGACGAGCATCTGTCCGGCCGCGAACACCGGCTGGGCGAAGATCGGGCCTTCCGGGTAGGCAACAGTCGCCTTGATAGCACCGTCCGCCTTGTCGATCAGATAGACAGCGCCGCCGGCGCCCGCGTTGTTGCAGGTATGCACCGCGAGCAGACCCGCGCCGTCCAGGCTGGGGCTGCCGACGACGGCACCGGTATCGAGCGGGGTGTACCAGAGCACTGCGCCGGAGTCGGGCGCGAGCCGGTACATGCTGCCCGGGGCAGGCGAGCTGGTCTGGGCGTCCGCGCCGACATAAAGAAACGTGCCGTCGTAGGCGGCCGAGCCGCCGCAGAACGCCAAGGAGCCGGTGGGCGGTGGAATTCCGAGCTGGCGGGACCAGACCTCACTCGTGAGATCGGCCTGCCGGTCGCCGCGTTCAGTGCGTAAAGGAAGTGGTCGCCCCCGCCGACATAGACCGTCTTATGGTGGCTGACCGGGTCGAGCGCCACCGTGGCGCTGGACACGATGCCGCTGTCGGAACAATTGCGCCTGGTGAGTCTTTTCTTCCACTTGGTCAAGCCGGTCGCGGTGTCGACGGCGTAGAAGTCGCCGGTCTCGGACCCGATGCAGGTGACGCCGCCGTCGGTGACCGGAGAGGCGTACAGGTAGCTGCTCGAGTCGTCCTTGGGATCCGGTGACCAGCTCCAGATGGGATGGGTCATGTGGGCGTTTGCCGGTGTGAGGGTTGTTGCGGCGCTTGCGTATGACCTCTGTGCCGGTCCGCCGAGGTAGGCCGGATAGGAGGTGAGCGATGCGGCACCGGCGCCGGCCAGCGCCACGGCGGTTGCCGAGGCAAGTAGCGCGAAATCGGCAGCCGTCAGTGGGTGACCCGCCCCAGACCGGCCCGGGTGCTGGTCGCCACCGGAGTGCCGGTGGCGTCGACGTCGATCTGCAGGAAAACCCTGGTCTGGGCCAGGGTGCGAGGCAATACCTGCGCGGTGCGCCGGGTGCTGGTGTCGATCACGTCGCCGGCGTCCCCCACCTCGACGAAGCGACCGCTCAACGTATGCCGGAGCCATCCTTCCTTGAGCAGGCCACTGGGTTCCCGCCCGGCGATCGACCCTTGCAGCGCCATGCTGGCCAGCAGCGTCGGCCGGGTCGGCGGCGTGTTCGCGATGCCGCGTACGCCGAACACGTGCACCATGTTGTTCGGCTGGTCGATCACATAGAGCTCGGTCTCGTCCGGGGACAACGAGATCCCGTGGGACGGGCCGAACTTCGGCGTCACCGGCCACTTGAATCCGTAGTCCTGCAGGTCGATTCGGAACAGCCGCCGACCCCCCACCAGGTCGGCCACTTCGAAGCCGAGAAGGCCGCTCAAGTTGAGGAAAGCGCGGTTCTGGCGCCCGTTGATCGTGAACGGTTTGACCCCGCCGCCGCCGATCGGGCCGCCGACGCCGAGTGGGCCGATCGCGCGCACCACCTGGTTGGTGGAGGGGTCCACCACATGCAGGTAGTTGCTGCCTTTCGCGCCGAGGTAGACCCACCGCCCGTCGAGGCTGACCACCGTGTTGTGCGGTTCCGGACCGACCTCGATGGTGTCCACGGTCTGCCTGGTGGCGGTATCAACCACGAGCCAGGTGGTGTGTGCGCTGCCCGCGTTGGCGAGGTAGAGGTGGGCCCCGTCGTGGCTGACATCCAGCGGGCCGGATTCCCCGCCGGCCACCAGGTGGTCCATAGGGACGGTCCAGCGCACCGCATCGGCCCGTACGTCATAACAGAGCACGGCGCCGCCACCGGCTGGCGCGTTGCCGCCGTCGCTGTAGCTGAGGAACAACTCGCCGGTGGCGACCGAGCAGCAGATGCCCTTCGCCCGCTTCACGGCCGGATCCAGGGTGATGGTCTTGACTTTTCGGTATCCGGCCGCGATATCGAAGACCGTCATACCGCCTGGAGTGACGATGTATTCATATCGGCGGGCGGTGGCGCCGGTCGGGGCGGTGCGGTCGACCGCGTCGGTGATGTGACGCAGGGGTCCAGCAGCGAAGGCTGCCGCGCCAGCCCCCAGCAGCAACTGCCGTCGAGTCACCCCGTGGTCAGACACCACGTCCGGTCCCCCCTACTTTCTGTAACTGCCGCCTGACTTAAGGATACGGGCCGAGGGCGGGCCGTGTCCCGGCTCGTCGGAATTAGCCAGACGAGTGATCCGGGTTTCCTGAGTGCAACTCGCCTTCGTGTGCCGCCAGCCGCTCCCTGGAGGCCTCGATCTCCTTCTCTGCCTCGGTGCGCCCGACCCAGGTCGCACCCTCGACCGACTTCCCGGGCTCGAGCTCCTTGTAGATCTCGAAGAAGTGCTGGATCTCCAGGCGCTCGAACTCCGGCATGTGGAAGATGTCGCGCAGGTGCTCCTTGCGCGGGTCCTGGGCCGGTACGCACAGCACCTTGTCGTCACCGCCCATCTCGTCGGTCATCCGGAACATGCCGATCGCCCGGCTGCGGATCAGGCATCCGGGAAAGGTCGGCTCGTCGACCAGCACGAGCGCGTCCAGCGGGTCACCGTCCTCACCCAAGGTCTCTTCGATGAAGCCGTAATCGGCCGGATAGCGGGTCGAGGTGAACAGCATCCGATCGAGCCGGATGCGCCCGGTGCTGTGGTCGACCTCGTACTTGTTGCGCTGCCCCTTGGGGATCTCGATCGTGACGTCGAATTCCACGCCGCGCGCTCCTCATCAATTCCGGTGATGCAGGCGTCTAATGTCGCTTGTCTACACGGTGGCCGGGAGGGCGCATGCGGCGAGGTGTCCCCACTGCCGCCCTCGCCGCCGGCACCGCGATCGCCACGCTGGTCCTGGTCGTCGCGATGGTCCTGGCGTACGCGCGGACGAGCGCACCCAGAAGTCCAGCGCCGGCAGGTCGAGTCGCGAGCCGAACCGGGCCGGCCGCCGGACCGGTGCTGGCCCCCGAGTCGGCCGGCGCCCGTCAACCGACACCGGCGGCTCTGGCGCGGCTGCTGGCCGGGCCATTGCGGGACCAGCGACTGGGCCGGCAGGTGACGTATTCGGTAGTGGATGCGTCGACCGGTCACTCACTCGCCGGGCATGACGCGGCCACGCCCGCCACGCCGGCCTCGGTCACCAAGCTGACGACCGCGGCCGCCGTCCTCACCCGCCCCGGGCCGGCGGCGCGGATCACTACCCGGGTTGTCGCCGGTGCTCTGGCCGGCGACGTCGTGCTGCTCGGCGCCGGCGATCCCACACTGTCCGTGGGCGGGACTCAGGCCTATCCCGGCGCGGCCCGACTCGACCTGCTGGCCACGGCGGTCCGGCGGGCGATGCGTGGGCCGGTCCATCGACTGCTGCTCGACACGTCTGCCTACCTCGGCCCGGCCACTGCCCCGGGCTGGGACAGCGACCTGGTCAGCTCCGGCAACGTCGCGCCGATCACCGCGCTGATGGTCGACGGCGGCCGCGTGGATCCGACTCGCCGGGCCCGGTCGGCGACGCCCGATCTCGCCGCGGCGCGCGCTTTCGCCCATGCGCTGGGGCTGCCGGCCGGTGCCGTCATCCGCGGCCGGGCGCCGACGCGGGCACGAGAGCTAGCCCGGGTCACCTCGACGCCGATCGCCACGCTGGTCGAGCAGATGCTCGAGAACAGCGACAACGTGCTGGCCGAGGCCCTGGCCCGGCAGGTGGCGATCAGCCGGCACCAGCCGGCCAGCTTCGCCGGTGCGGTCGCAGCCGTTCGCACGACGCTCAGCGAGATCGGCGCCCCGACGACCGGCCTGCGACTGTTCGACGCCAGCGGCCTGTCGCGACAGGATCTGCTGCCCCCCCAGCTGCTGACCACCCTGCTGTCCCGGGCGGCCGGCCAACCGCAGCTGCGCTCGCTGCTGACCAGCCTGCCCGTCGCCGGTTTCACCGGCACGCTGCTGCAGCGATTCCGGGTGGGAGCCTCGCGGCCGGGTGCCGGCGAGGTACGCGCGAAGACGGGCACCCTGTCCGGAGTCAGCGCCCTGGCCGGGGTGGTCAGCGACCGCGACGGCCGGTTGCTCGCCTTCGCCGTCCTGGCCGACCGGGTGCCGGCCGGCGGCACGCTGGCCGCCGAGTCGGCTTTGGACGACGTTGCGGCGACGTTGTCGCAGTGCGGCTGCCGTTGACCGGCAGGCCTGGCGGCCGGGCCGTACGGTGGGGCCATGACGGAGATGGTCGACTGGAAACTGGCGGTGGCCACGGCCGGACAGCTCGCCGGTGGCGGCCCCAAGGTGAGCTACGTCGAGGCGGCCGGTGTCGTGGCCGAGCTGCGCCGGGCCACCGACGAGGCCGAGACCCACGTGCAGGACTTCACCCATCTCAGCGCGCAGGTCGCGCATCCGCCGGTGCGGGTCGTGGACCGGGCCGACTGGGCCGACATCAACGTCGCCGGCTTCCGTACCGTCCTGGCGCCGATCGTCGACAAGCTGCAGGCCCGCCGTCCGGCGCCCGGCGCCCTCGCCACGGCGGTCGGCTCGCGCCTCACCGGCGTCCAGGTGGGCAGCATCCTTGCCTTCCTGGCGAGCAAGGTCCTCGGCCAATACGAAGTCTTCTCCGGGCCGCCGGGCCAACTGCTGCTGGTCGCACCGAACATCGTGGCGGCGGAGCGGTCCCTGGGCGCCGACCCGAGCGACTTCCGGCTCTGGGTGTGCCTGCACGAGGTGACCCACCGGACCCAGTTCACCGCGGTGCCATGGCTGCGGGACCACTTCCTGGGCGAGGTCAGCGCGTTCGTGGATGCGGCCGACCCCGATGCGATGAAGGAGCGCCTGATGTCGGCGCTGTCGCAGCTGGCCCGCGCAGTGCGCGAGCTCGATGCCGAGATCTCCATCATCGATCTGGTGCAGACGCCGGCCCAGAAGGTGGTCCTTGATCGGCTGACCGCGCTGATGACCCTGGTCGAGGGGCACGCTGAATTCGTGATGAACGGCGTGGGCCCGATGGTGGTGCCCTCGGTCGAGTCCATCCAGCGCGGCTTCCAGGCCCGGCGGGGCGGCACCGGGCCGCTCGATCGCGTGCTGCGCAAGCTCCTCGGCATCGACGTCAAGATGCGGCAGTACGCCGAGGGCAGCCGCTTCGTCACCGCCGTGGTCAAGCAGATCGGGATGGACGGCTTCAACCGGGTGTGGGAGACCCCCGCGTCGCTGCCCACCATGGCCGAGATTGCTGCACCGGCGACCTGGGTGAGCCGGGTGCACGATCCGATGACCCGCTGACCCATGGGCCCGCCGCCGGCCGTGGCCGCGGTGCGCCTGGCCGTCCGCCGGGCGACGGCTGACCTCGGTGCCGGCGCCCTGCTACTGGTGGCGTGCAGCGGCGGCGGCGACTCGCTGGCGCTGGCCGCAGCTACTGCCTTCGAGGCGCGTGCGGCTCGTCGGCGAGCCGGGCTGGTCACCGTGGATCACCACCTGCAGGACGGTTCCAGCCAGCAGGCAGAGCGGGTCCGCCGCTGGGCACTGGCGGCCGGCTTCGATCCGGCGGAGGTCCGCCACGTGTCGGTCGGCACCACGGGCGGTCCGGAGGCCGCCGCCCGCGACGCCCGCTACGCCGCACTCGACGCGGCCGCTGACCGGCACGGCGCGGCGGCGGTCCTGCTCGGGCACACCCTGGACGACCAGGCCGAGACCGTGCTGCTGGGCCTGGCGCGAGGTTCCGGGGCCCGCTCGCTGGCCGGGATGGCCGCGACCCGCGGCCGTTACCGTCGCCCCCTGCTCGGCCTGCGCCGGTTGGTCACAGCCGCGGCGTGCGCGGCCGACGGCCTGGAGCCCTGGGCCGACCCGCACAACTCCGACCCCGCCTACACCCGGGTCGCCATCAGGGCGGTCCTGGCCGCCCTCGAAACCGCCGCCCCCGGAGCCACAGTCGGACTGGCCCGCACCGCCGACCTGCTCCGCGCCGACGCCGACGCGCTGGAGGCCACGGCACGCACGGTGCTGGCCACCCTGACGGGCGCAGACGGCGCCGACGGCGCGCTGAGCACAGCCCGCCCGGACCGCGCGCTGAGCTGCGCGGACCTCGCCGACCTGCCCCCGGCCGTACGCACGCGCGTCCTGCACGCCGCGGCGCTGGCGGCCGGTGTCCCGCCCGGCAGCGTGTCGGCCGGGCACATCGGCGCCCTTGACGCACTGGTGGTCGCCTGGCGCGGCCAGGGTCCGGTCGCCCTGCCCGGCGGCCGGTCGGCCACCCGAAGGGACGGGCGACTCACCTTCACCGCCGGCGCGGGCGACTGCCCGCGGCCGGCCGAGCGCGTCTGGCAGGCTGCCCTTGACGTCCCGGCGTGGTGAGGAGCCCCTTGGTGTACGACGCCGACATCGATTCCGTCGTCGTCTCCGAGAGCCAGATCCACCAGCGCATCGGTGAGCTCGCGGCACAGGTGTCTGCCGACTACGGCGATCGCGAGCTGCTGCTGGTCGGCGTCCTCAAGGGGGCCGTCATGTTCATGGCCGACTTCGCCCGAGCCCTGACCCGCCCGCTGACCATGGAATTCATGGCCGTCTCCTCGTACGGGCAATCGACGAATTCCTCCGGCGTCGTCCGCATCCTCAAAGATCTCGACCGCGACATCGCCGGTCAGCACGTCCTCGTCATCGAGGACATCATCGACTCCGGACTCACCCTGTCGTGGCTGCTCCGCAATCTGCGCAGCCGGCAACCCGCCTCGGTGGAGGTGGTCGCGCTGCTGCGCAAGCCCGACGCCATGCGCGTGGACATCCCGGTGCGCTATGTCGGCTTCGACATCCCCGACGCTTTCGTGGTCGGTTACGGGCTGGACTTCGCCGAGCGCTACCGCGACCTGCCCTACGTCGGCATCTTGCGTCCCTCGGTTTATCAGCGCTGAGCGAACGCGCGCCGTGCCGGCGGCCCGGCGGCCGCCGGGCCGGAACACTGGTCCCCCTCGCGCCGTTGGGATGAGGTGGGTGGCCCGTCCGGGTCGTTCGATTTAGCGCGCTCAGCCGGTGTACCGTCGATGGCCAGGTCTTTTCCCTTGTCGCGATAGCCGCGGGCCGCACATTCGCAGAGGATCAGGAGGGCCGGGCCGCCGTTCTGGCCCGAACGCACATGGATCGCAGCCGTCAGCTTCTCCGCAAGCCCCTAGTCTGGGCGCTCATCGTCGTGGCCGTCTTCCTGGTGCTCAGCCCCTTGCTGCGCGGCAACGGCGGATATCAGAAGGTCGACACCTCGACCGCGATCACCGCGATCAGCGACGGCAACTTCACCAAGGTCCGCTTCGACGACAAGGAGCAGAAGCTCTCCGTCGACCTCAAGGACCCGATCAGCGTCAGCGGCCAGCAGGCCGGCAAGGTTTCGACCTCGTTCCCCGCCGATGCCAGCCGTGACATCTACGAGTTGCTGGTCCAGCAGCGCAAAGACCACTCGGGGGTGAGCTTCGACACCAAGGTCAGCACGCCGAGCCTGCTCGTCAGTCTGCTGGTCAACTTCGTGCCGTTCATCCTGATCGCGTTCGTGCTGTTCTTCTTCATCAGTCAGATGCAGGGTGGCGGCAACCGGGTCATGAATTTCGGCAAGTCCAAGGCCAAGCTGGTCAGCAAGGACACGCCGAAGACCACGTTCGCCGACGTCGCCGGGGTGGACGAGGCGATCCAGGAGCTCGAGGAGATCAAGGACTTCCTCGAGTCACCCGCCAAATTCCAGGCCATCGGCGCCAAGATTCCCAAGGGCGTCCTCCTCTACGGCCCGCCCGGGACCGGCAAGACGCTGCTGGCCCGCGCGGTCGCCGGCGAGGCCGGGGTGCCTTTCTACTCGATCTCCGGTTCCGATTTCGTCGAGATGTTCGTTGGGGTCGGCGCCTCCCGGGTGCGCGACCTGTTCGAGCAGGCAAAGTCCAACGCGCCGGCTATCGTCTTCGTCGACGAGATCGACGCCGTGGGCCGCCACCGCGGCGCTGGCATGGGCGGCGGCCACGACGAGCGGGAGCAGACCCTCAACCAGCTGCTCGTCGAGATGGACGGATTCGACGTCAAGGGCGGCGTGATCCTCATCGCGGCCACCAACCGGCCGGACATCCTCGACCCGGCGTTGCTGCGTCCTGGCCGGTTCGACCGGCAGATCGCGGTCGACCGGCCCGACCTGAATGGCCGCCGGGACATCCTCCGGGTCCACGCCAAGGGCAAGCCCTTCGCCGCCGACGTCGACCTCGACACGATCGCCCGGCGCACCCCCGGATTCACCGGTGCGGACCTGGCCAACGTGATCAACGAGGGGGCCTTGCTCACCGCCCGGCACAACGAGAAGCTGATCACCAACTTCTCCTTGGAAGAAGCCATCGACCGGGTCATCGCCGGCCCGGAGCGCAAGACCCGCGCGATGAGCGAGAAGGAAAAGAAGGTCACCGCCTACCACGAGGGTGGGCACGCTCTGGTGGCGTACGCACTGCCGAATGCCGACCCGGTCCATAAGGTGACGATCCTGCCGCGCGGACGCTCGCTCGGTCACACGCTGGTGCTGCCCACCGAGGACAAGTACACCCAGACCCGCTCGGAGATGATCGACTCTCTCGCCTATGCGCTCGGCGGGCGGGCGGCCGAGGAGCTGGTCTTCCACGAGCCGACGACCGGTGCCAGCAACGACATCGAGAAGGCGACCCATCTGGCGCGCGCCATGGTCACCGAGTACGGCATGAGCCCGAAGCTCGGTGCCGTCAAGTACGGCACCACCGAGGGGGAGCCCTTCCTCGGGCGTGACTACGGCCATCAGCGGGACTATTCCGAGGACATCGCCGCCGATATCGACAGCGAGGTGCGTGGGCTGATCGAGTCGGCTCATGACGAGGCGTGGGAGATTCTGGTCGAATACCGCGATGTCCTCGACGACCTCGTCCTGGAATTGATGGAGCGGGAGACGGTCACCAAGGAAGAGATCGTGCGCATCTTCGGCCGGGTGCAGAAGCGCCCGCCGTACAACGCCTTTGGCGGTTTCGGCAAGCGTGCGCCCTCCACCATGCCGCCGGTGATGACCCCGGCCGAGGTGGCCCGGGTCAACGGCAACGCACCGGTGACCGTGGAGCCGCCGTCGTCCAACGGCCGGGGCAGCGGGGGCAGCACGCGGCTGACTCCGTCGGGGAAGCGGCCGCGTCCGGCTCCATTTCCCTATCCCGAGGCTGGAGCGGCCACCTGAGCGGATTCGACTCCGCCCGGGTCCAGGCAGCGGTGCGCGAGCTGTTGGCCGGCATCGGGGAGGATCCGGATCGGGAAGGCCTGCGGCGCACCCCCGAGCGGGTTGCCGGGGCCTACGCCGAAGCCTTCTCCGGCCTCGGCGCCGACCCCGCCCAGGTGCTCACCAGCGTCTTCGACGAGGGCCACGCCGAGATGGTGATCGTGAAGGACATCGAGGTGGCGAGCTTCTGCGAGCACCATCTGCTCCCCTTCCACGGCGTCGGGCACGTCGGCTACATCCCCCGCAACGGGCAGATCACCGGCCTGTCGAAGCTGGCCCGGCTGATCGACGTCTTCGCGAAACGCCCGCAGGTCCAGGAGCGCATGACCACCCAGATCGCGGACGCGCTGGTGGCCGGTCTGGCGCCGATGGGCGTCATCGTGGTCATCGAGTGTGAACACCTGTGCATGTCGATGCGCGGAGTACGCAAGCCCGGCTCGAAGACGGTTACGTCGGCGGTCCGCGGTGTGCTGCAGTCCTCGGCCTCGACCCGCGCCGAGGCGATGAGCCTCATTCACGGTCGGTGAGCGAGCCGGCCGCCGTGCTCGCCGACCTCGGGCGCTGCCGGGTGATGGGCGTACTCAACGTCACGCCCGACTCCTTCTCCGACGGCGGGCGCTTCGCCGGCCTCGCTGAGGCGGTGGCCCACGGAATGCAGATGCACGCCGACGGCGCCGACCTCGTCGACGTGGGCGGGGAGTCGACCCGACCCGGCGCGGCGCGGGTCGAGGCCGAGGAGGAGTGCCGGCGCGTCCTGCCGGTCGTCCGTGAGCTGGCCGCGGCCGGCGTGACGGTGAGCATCGACACGACCCGGGCCGCTGTGGCGCAAGCGGCGATCGAGGCCGGCGCGGTGCTGGTCAACGACGTCAGCGGCGGTCTCGCTGACCCGGCGATGGCCGCCGCCGTCGCCGCCGCCGGGGTGCCGTTGGTACTCATGCACTGGCGCGGCCACAGCCGGGAGATGGACCGCCTGGCGACCTACGACGACGTGGTGGCCGAGGTGGTGGCCGAACTGCGGCAGCGGGTGGCCTCGGCGGTGCGGGCCGGCGTACCGGAGGGGCTGCTGCTGATCGACCCGGGCTTGGGCTTCGCCAAGACCGCCGCCCACAACTGGACCCTGCTCGCCCACCTCGACCGGCTGATCGAGATCGGCCCGCCGGTGCTCGTCGGGGCGTCACGCAAGGGCTTTCTGGGTGCCGTACTTGCCGACCCGGCCGGCTCGCCGCGGCCGGTCGAGGAGCGCGACACCGCCACGGTGGCCGCGACAGCCGTTGCCGCCCTGGCCGGTGCGTGGGGGGTCCGCGTGCACCAGATCGGCCCGAATGTCGACGCGGTGCGGACCGTCGCTGCGATCCGTCGATGCCGATGAGCGACCGGATCCGGCTCCGCGGGCTGACCGTTCATGGCCGGCACGGCGTTTACCCGTCCGAGCGCCGCGACGGCCAGGACTTCGTCGTCGACGCCGACCTCGAGCTGGACCTGTCGCCGGCCGCCGGCACCGACGACCTGCGCGACACCGTCGATTACGGCGCGCTGGCGCAGCGCCTGGCAGCCGTCGTCGCCGGCGAGCCGGTGAACCTGCTCGAGACACTGGCTGCGCGGCTGGCCGAGGCCTGCCTGGCCGACGGCCGGGTCCGCGCCGCCGAAGTCACCGTGCACAAGCCGGCCGCGCCGATCCCGCTGGCGTTCGCCGACGTGTCGGTGACCGTCGTCCGCCGCCGGCCGTGAGGCAACGGCCGGGCCGGGTGGTGCTGTCGTTGGGATCCAACCTCGGCGACCGGCTCGCCCATCTCCAGGCGGCCGTTGACGCGCTGCGACCCGACGTCATCGCCGTCTCGCCGGTGTACGAAACGGCGCCGGTTGGGCCGGTGCCGCAAGGCGATTACCTCAACGCCGTGGTGCTCGTCCACGGCAGCGCGCACCGTTCCTGGCCCGAGCGGATCAGAGCGCTCGAGTCGGCGGCCGGCCGGGTCCGGGTGCAGCGGTGGGGGCCTCGTACGCTCGACGTCGATGTCGTCTCGGTGGACGGGCTGACCAGCGCCGCCCCGGCGCTGACCCTGCCGCACCCGCGCGCCCACGAGCGGGCCTTCGTTCTCGTCCCCTGGCTCGATGTCGAGCCCGACGCGGTGCTGCCCGGCCACGGCACCGTCGCCGACCTCGTCGCCGGGCTGGACACGTCCGGCGTGCGCCGGGCCGAGCGGATGGTGCTGAGGTGAATCCGGTCGGGCCGACCCGCCTGCGTGACCTGGCCGCCGTACTGGTGCTGGCCGCGGTGCCTGCGTACCTGCTGGTCCGCGCCTTTTACGGCCGGATCCCGGCGCTGCCGTGGACGCCGTCGCTCGCCCTGCTGGCGCTGGCCGTCTTCGAGGTGGGGGCGGCGCGCGGCACGGCTCGGCGGATTGCGCGCCGGCCCGGCACGCGTCCCGTCGAGCCGCTGGTCGTCGTTCGACTGGTGGCGCTGGCCAAGGCGAGTGCCGTCGTGGGCGCCGCCCTCGTTGGCGGGTGGGGCGGCGCCTTTGCCTTCACCTTCAGCTCCCGCGACCGCCTAGCCGCGGCCGGTGGCGACGCGCTGGTCAGCGGGGTCGGGGTGCTTGTCGCGCTGGGCCTGGTGGGGGCGGCGTTGTGGCTGGAGCAGTCGTGCCGCGCTCCGAAAGCACCGGAAGACTAACTGCCAGCGGTGGGGCTCAGACCGCGCCGGCGACCTGCGGGTCGGCCTGGTCGACCGACCGGCGAAGCGCCGCGTGCAACGACTCCGGGGTCAGCACGCCGAGGAAGCGCGACCCGTCCAGCACGGCCACCCAGCCGGCGTCCTGCTGCAGCATCACCGAGAAAGCGTGCTTGAGCGTCGCGTCGGCCGGCACCCATGCCTCCATCCGGTGGGCGTGGGTGCCGACCGTGCCACCGCCCGCCGACCGCTCGCGGGACAGCCAACCGTGCAGGCTTCCGGTGGAGTCGAGCACCACCGCCCACCTGGCGCCGGCCCGCTGCATCGCCGCGCGCGCGTCGGCGCTGCTGTCGTCGACGTACACGATCGGCGGCTGCTCCAGGTCAGCGGTGTCAATCGCGGTGACGGCCAGCCGTTTGAGGCCTCGGTCGGCACCGACGAACTGCGCCACGAAGTCGTTGGCCGGCGAGCCCAGCACCGTCGCCGGGTCGGCGTACTGCTCCAGCTTGCCGCCCTGGCTCAGCACCGCGATCCGGTCGCCGAGCCGGACCGCCTCCTCCACGTCGTGGGTGACGAAGACGATGGTCTTGCGTACCTCTTCTTGCAGGCGCAGGAATTCGGCCTGGAGCCGGTCGCGGGCGATGGGGTCGATGGCCGAGAAGGGCTCGTCCATCAGCAGCACCACCGGGTCGGCGGCCAGGGCCCGGGCCACTCCGACCCGCTGCTGCTGGCCCCCGGACAGCTGGTGCGGGAAGCGGTCGCCGTAGGTGCCCGGCGGCAGACCCACCAGCTCCAGCAGCTCGTCGACCCGGTCGGTAGTGCGCCGCTTCTCCCAGCCCAGCAGCCGCGGGACGGTCGCCACGTTGGCCCGGACGCTCTGGTGCGGGAAGAGCCCGACCTGCTGGATGACGTACCCGATCCGCCGGCGCAGGGCCACCGGGTCGACCGTCGTCACGTCGTCGCATTCGAGATAGATTCGGCCACCGGTCGGCTCGATGAGGCGGTTGATCATCCGCAGCGTCGTGGACTTGCCGCAGCCCGACGGCCCGACGAGCACGACGAGCTCGCCCTGCGGGATGTCGATGCTGAGGCCCTCGACCGCGGCACTGCCGTCGGGATAGACCTTGCTGACCGAGTCCAGGCCGATCGCCGGGCGGCTACCCTCCAACGCGTGTCCTCTCTCGGCGCGGTGCTCGCCCCGGGCAATCCGTGGTTCAGCACGCGCTACCTGCGCGACAACTCCGGCACCATAGTGAGCGCTCTGCGCGAGCACGTCACCCTAACCGTCCTGACGATCCTCATCGGCCTGGTGATCTCCTTTCCCCTGGCGCTGCTCGCCCGCCGGCACCGCTCGCTGGCCGCGCCCATCCTGACCACCACGGGCCTGCTCTACACCGTCCCGTCGCTGGCGCTGTTCTCGATCCTCGTGCCGTTCACCGGGCTGACCGAGCGGACGGTCATCATCGGCCTGGTCATGTACGTCCTGCTGATCCTGGTCCGCAACATCCTGACCGGCCTCGACGGCGTGCCGGCCGAGGTACGCGACGCCGCCCGCGGCATGGGCTACGGCCCGGTGCAGATGCTGTGGCGGGTCGACCTGCCGATCGCCCTGCCGGC
>JAABUL010002554.1_pt1 | contig 29724 bp, 31 predicted proteins | sample 5559151 | NCBI WGS metagenome assembly JAABUL01 (sample SAMN10711876, study PRJNA513368) | rock metagenome | isolation source: Antarctica rocks | place: Antarctica: Victoria Land, Pudding Butte sud
CGCTCGCACCCAGCCCGCCAGCGTCCGGCGGTCAGCCTCCCGTAAGACCAGCGGCGCAACTCGAATCGACATACGTCATGATTTCAAAGATCAACCGTAAAGTCATTTATGACACGCGACACTAGGTAGAGGTGTCGCCGTCGGGGCGCTGGCCACCGTGCTCGTCGTGCCGCTCGCCAGCGCGAATGCCAATGCCCATGCCACGGCCGGTGTCCGGTCGGCGCCGCAAGCGCAGGAGCAGGCCGCCTTCGGCCGCGCGGCTTCGGACTTCCGGGTGCCCGAGTCACTGCTGCTGGCGGTGTCGTACGCACTGACCGGCTGGGAGTCGCACGGGGGCCAGGTCAGCACCGCCGGCGGCTACGGTCCGATGCATCTGGTCGACCTGGCCGGCGCCGGCGATGCGCGCGGTGACGCGAGCCGGCCGCCACGGCTGGCTGCGTCCCCGCTGCACCGCGGGGCCGGGTTGGCCGGTGTCGCCGACGCGACGGTGCGCAGCAACCGTCAGGGCAACATCCGGGCCGGTGCTGCGCTGATCGCCGACGACGCCCGCCGGCTGGGAGGCGGCCGGCTGCCGTCGACCCTGGGCGGCTGGTATCCCGCCGTCGCCCGCTACAGCGGATCGAGTGACACGCTGGGCGCCCAGCAGTTCGCCGACGACGTCTATGCGACGATCCGCTCGGGGGCCTCGGCCACCACCTCCGACCGCCAGTCGATGCACCTGGCGGCGCAGCCGGGGATTCGGGCCGACAAGGGTGGAGTGGCCCGCCTACACCTGCTGGCCGCGCCGGCGGTCCGGGCGGCCGAATGCCCGACCGGGCTGGACTGCCGCTACATCCCGGCCGCGTACGCCCAGAACACCCCGGGCGACCCGAGTGACTACGGCAACTACGACATCGCCAAGCGCCCCGGCAACCTCAAGATCTCCTACGTCGTCATCCACGACACCGAGGTTCGCTACAACCCGACGATCGCGCTGTTTCAGGACTCGCACTCCTACGTCAGCGCCCACTATGTGATCCGGTCCTCCGACGGCCAGGTCACCCAGATGGTGCGCACCAAGAACGTCGCCTTCCAGGCCGGCAACTGGTACATCAACACGCATTCCATCGGCATCGAGCACGAAGGTTTCGCCGCGCAGGGGGCGACCTGGTACACCGAGGCGCTGTATCGCTCGTCGGCCCGGCTGGTCCGCTATCTCGCCCAGCGGTTCGGTATTCCGCTCGACCGGGCACACATCATCGGCCAGGACAACGTCCCCGGGATCGACCCCGACCACGTGGCCGCAATGCACTGGGATCCGGGACCGTTCTGGGACTGGTCGCACTACATGAGGCTGCTGGGTGCCCCGCTGCAGGTCGGCGCCGGCCGTACGGTCGTGACGATCGCGCCCCGCTTCTCCACCAACGTGCAGCCGGTCCAGGCGTGTGCCGGCGACACCGCGCCGCCCGGGCCGAAGGAGCCGGTCAGCTTCGTCTACCTGCGTACCGCCCCGAGCTCCTCAGCACCGCTGCTGTCCGACGTCGCGTTGCACCCGGACGGCTCGCCCGGCACCACCCAGATCTGCGACACCGGCGACAAGGCCTCGACCGGACAGGAATTCGCTGTGGCCGGGCGGCACCGCGGCTGGACCGCCATCTGGTACGGCGGTCAAAAGGCGTGGCTGCACGACACGAACGCGACCGTGGCTAGCCGGGCCCGGACCGTCACCGTCAAGCCGGGCCGGACGTCGGCATCTATCTACGGCCGCGCCTACCCCGAGGCTGCGGCATACGCCGGCACGCCGATCACCCCGCAGGCGGTCGTGCCGCTGCAGTACACGATCGGCGCCGGCCAGCACTACGTGATCGCCGATCGGGTCCGCTCCACCTACTACAACTCCACCACCATCCACGCGACCGCCCCCGGCGACCGCCGGGTGGTGCGCGGCGACGACGAGTACTACCTGATCTACTTCGGCTACCGGATGGCGTACGTCAAGGCAAGCGATGTGGCGGTGGGCTGACCGGCCCCTACGATCGGGCGCGTGACGGACCTGTTCGCCGAGGCGGGACGAGCCGCGGCCGAGGCGGCCGCGCCGCTGGCCGTCCGGATGCGCCCCCGCACGCTTGACGAGGTGGTCGGCCAGCGGCACCTGCTGGGTCAGGGCTCGCCGCTGCGCCGGCTGGTGGAGGCGCCGGCCGGCGCGGCCCCGATCCCGCTGATCCTGTGGGGGCCGCCGGGCACCGGCAAGACCACCATCGCCCACGTCGTGTCGCTGGCCACCCGGCGCCGATTCGTCGCCCTGTCAGCGCTGTCGGCCGGCGTCAAGGAGGTGCGGGCGGTCATCGAGGAGGCCCGCCGCGAGCTGGGCTTCTCCGGCGCCCAGACGGTGCTGTTCATCGACGAGGTGCACCGGTTCTCCAAGACCCAGCAGGACTCCCTGCTCGGCGCGGTCGAGGATCGCACCGTCACCCTGGTCGCTGCGACCACGGAGAATCCCTTCTTCTCGGTGGTCTCGCCGCTGCTGTCCCGCTCGCTGCTGCTCACGCTGGAGCCGCTGACCGCCGACGACGTACGTACGCTGGTCGACCGGGCGCTGACCGACGACCGCGGGCTGGCCGGCGCGCTGCGCCTGGCCGCCGACGCCCGCGATCACCTGGTCCGCCTCGCCGACGGCGATGCCCGGCGGGCGCTCACCTCGCTCGAGGCAGCTGCCGCCGCTGCCCAGGCCCGGGGAAGTGACGCGGTTGACCTGGCCACCCTGGAGGAGGCGGTGCAGCAGGCCGCCGTCCGCTACGACCGCGAGGGCGACCAGCACTACGACGTGACCAGCGCGTTCATCAAGTCGATCCGCGGGTCCGACGTCGATGCCGCGCTGCACTACCTGGCCCGGATGGTGGTGGCCGGCGAGGACCCGCGGTTCATCGCCCGCCGGCTGGTCATCCTGGCCAGCGAGGACGTCGGGATGGCCGACCCGACCGCGCTGCCGCTGGCCATGGCGGCCGCCGGCGCAGTCCAACTCATCGGGATGCCCGAGGCGCGGCTCAACCTCGCCCAGGCCGTCGTGCATCTCGCCCTGGCGCCCAAGTCCAATGCCGTGATCCGCGGTGTCGATGCTGCCATCGACGACGTCCAGGCCGGCCGCGGCGGCCCGGTGCCCTCCCACCTGCGCGACGCGCACTATGCCGGCGCCGGACGCCTGGAGCATGGCAAGGGTTATGGCTACAGCCACGCCGACCCGGTCGGGGTCGTCGCCCAGCAGTACCCGCCCGACGACCTGGTGGGTCGCGATTACTTCACCCCCCGTGGCCACGGTGCCGAGCGCGAGCTGGCCGACCGGCTCGAGCGCCTGCGGGCCCGGGTGCGCGGCTGAAGCACCTTGAGGTCTTTTGCCGGCCTGCCGCTATCTCGTAGAGTGCCCGCGGGCGGTGTCGTCGAGAGCAGCCGGAGGTCGTAGTGAGCGGAGTACGGGTACTGGTCGGCACGCGCAAGGGCGCGTTCGTCCTGACGTCGGACGGGAAGCGGGAGCAGTGGGACGTCGCCGGCCCCCACTTCGCCGGCTGGGAGACCTACCACGTCACGGGCTCGCCGGCCGAGCCGTCCCGGCTGTACGCATCGCAGTCCAGCGGCTGGTTCGGTCAGCTGATCCAGCGCTCCGACGACGGTGGCGCGACGTGGGCGCCGGTGGGCAACCAGTTTGCCTACGACGGCGTGCCCGGCACCCACCAGTGGTACGACGGGACTCCGCACCCCTGGGAGTTCGCCCGGGTGTGGCACCTCGAGCCGTCGCTGACCGACCCCGACACCGTCTACGCCGGGGTGGAGGACGCCGGCCTGTTCCGCTCCACCGACGGCGGCCAGGAATGGCAGGAGCTCCCGGCTCTGCGCAACCACCACTCCGCTCCGTCGTGGCAGCCCGGCGCCGGTGGGATGTGCCTGCACACCATCATGCTGGACCCCAGCAACCCGGCACGGATGTTCGTGGCCATCTCGGCGGCCGGCGCGTTCCGCAGCGACGACGCCGGCCAGTCGTGGCGCCCGATCAATCAAGGGCTGAAGTCCGAGGGCATCCCGGACCCGGACGCCGAGGTCGGGCACTGCGTACACCGTCTCGCCATGCACCCGTCGCGACCGGACGTGCTGTTCATGCAGAAGCACTGGGACGTGATGCGCACCGACGACGCCGGTGCTTCCTGGCGCGAGATCAGCGGCAACCTGCCGACCGACTTCGGTTTCGCGATCGACGTACACGCCCATGAGCCGGACACCGTCTACGTCGTGCCGATCAAGAGCGACTCCGAGCACTACCCGCTCGACGGCAAGCTGCGCGTATTCCGCAGCCGGACCGGCGGCAACGAGTGGGAGCCGCTGACCCGCGGGCTGCCGCAGAGCGACTGCTACGTCAACGTGCTGCGCGACGCGATGGCCGTCGACTCACTTGATGAATGCGGCGTGTATTTCGGCACGACCGGCGGGCAGGTCTACGCATCAGCCGACGCCGGCGACAACTGGGCGCCGATCGTGCGGGACCTCCCGGCCGTCTTGAGCGTCGAAGTCCAGACCCTGCCGTGATCCGGGTCGTCCTGCCCGCACACCTGCGGACGCTCGCGCACGTGGACGGCAAGGTCGAGCTGGAGGTTGCCGGCGCGGTGACGCAGCGCTCGGTCCTCGACGCCCTGGAGGCCGGCTTCCCGGTGCTCCGCGGGACGATCCGCGACCAGGCCACCCACCAGCGACGGGCCTTCGTTCGTTTCTTCGCCTGCCAGGAGGATCTGTCCCACGACTCCCCGGACGCGCCGCTGCCCGATGCTGTGGCGGCCGGGACGGAGCCTTTCCTCATCGTGGGGGCGATGGCCGGCGGCTGACGGAATCCCGCCCGGTCAGCTGGGCCCGTGCGACATTTGCACCGCCTCGTCACCGACGGCGCGGTCCGGCCCGCTGGCCAGCAGCTCCTCCGCGCCGGCGTCGCCCCCGGTCGCGTCGTCAGCCTGCTCGTCGGCGGAGTAGACCACACGTGCGCCGTGTGCGGGCCATGACGGCTCGCCCTGGGCTCGGCGGCCGACGGTCGCGGTGTTCGGAGCCACGGTCGCCGGCGAGCGCGACAGCAGGCGTAATGAAAGGGGGCTACGCCGGCCGTCACCGGTAAGGTCGTCCGCGACCGGGATCGCCGCAGCCAGCCAAGGAGAGTGACCGCATGTCCGGTGGCGAGATAGCTGGGCTCATCGCGGCCGGCGGGTTCGTCGTCCTTGTCCTGGTGCTGGCGGTGCCGATCCTCAAGCTCGGCCGGACCGTCGACGAGGCCACCCGACTGGTCAGCACCCTCAACGAGCGCACCGGGCCGATGCTGACCAACCTCGACGGCACCGTCCGCCAGGTCAACGGCCAGCTCGAGCGGGTCGACGGCATCACCACCAACGCCCAGGCGGTGACGACCAACGTCGCCGCGCTGACCTCGCTGTTCGCGGCCACGCTGGGGACTCCGGTGGTCAAGGTCGCCGCCTTCACCTACGGCGTACGCAAGGCCGCGACCGGCCGCCGGCGCAAGGAGTCCGGCCGCCGGATCGCCGAGGACATGAAAGCCGACCGGCGGGTACATCGCGGCCGCGGCAAGGGGAGAAGCTAGATGCGACGCCTGTTCTGGGTGGCGCTCGGCGCCACCGCCGGCATCCTCGTCGTCCGCAAGCTTTCCCGTACCGCCAGGTCGCTGACGCCGGCGGGGCTGGCCGAGACGGTGACCCGGAGCGCGGCCGACATCGCCGACGCGATCCGCGATTTCAGTGCCGAGGTACGCGTCGCGATGTCCGAGCGCGAAAAGGAATTGATGGCCGCCCTGGCCGACGACGGCACCGAGCTGGGCGCCCTTCCGCCCGACCAGCAGCGATGAATACGGCCGATATCCGGCGGCGCTTTCTCGACCATTTCATCGCCAAGGAACACACCGAGGTCCCGAGCGCCAGCCTGATCGCCGGCGACCCGACCCTGCTGCTGGTCAACGCCGGCATGGTGCCGTTCAAGCCGTACCTGCTGGGCGAGCAGACACCGCCGTACCCGCGCGCCGTCAGTGTGCAGAAATGCGTGCGTACCGTCGACATCGAGGACGTCGGCAAGTACAGCCGCTACGGCTCTTTCTTCCAGATGTGCGGCAATTTCTCCTTCGGCGACTATTTCAAGGAAGGCGCCATCCGCAACGCCTGGGCGCTGCTCACCTCCGCGCCGCCCGACGGCGGCTACGGCTTCGAGGCCGAGCGGCTGTGGACCACCGTCTACCTCGACGACGACGAGGCCTACGACGTGTGGACCAAGCAGATCGGGGTCCCCGCCGACCGCGTGCAGCGCCTCGGCAAGGAGGACAACTACTGGGACATGGGCGTGCCCGGACCGTGCGGCCCGGACTCCGAGATCTTCATCGACCGGGGCGCGCAGTACGGCCCGGACGGCGGCCCGGCGGTCGGCGGCGACCGCTACGTCGAGCTGTGGAACCTGGTCTTCATGCAGTACGAGCGCGGGCCCGGCGCCGGCAAGGACTACCCGATCCTGCGCGACCTGCCGGCCAAGAACATCGACACCGGCATGGGCCTGGAGCGGGTCGCCACCCAGCTGCAAGGGGTCGAAAGCCTGTACGAGATCGACGAGGTCGCGCCGGTGCTGACCCGGGCGGCGGAGCTGTCGGGCAAGCGCTACGGCGCCGGCCACGACGACGACGTGCGGCTGCGGGTGGTCGCCGACCACGTACGCACCTGCCTGATGCTGATCGCCGACGGGGTGACGCCGTCCAATGAGGGCCGCGGCTATGTGCTCCGGCGGATCCTGCGCCGGGCGGTCCGCGCGATGCGGCTGCTCGGCTACGACGACCCGGCGATGCCGGCGCTGCTGCCCGTCTCCCGCGACGCGATGAGCCCCTCCTACCCCGAGGTGGGCACCGACTACGAGCGGATCTCCTCCTACGCCTACGCCGAGGAGGAGGCCTTCCGGGCCACGCTGCGGGCCGGCACCACGATCTTCGACACGGCCGCGGCGCAGGTGCGCAGCGCCGGCGGGTCGACGCTGCCCGGTGACCGGGTGTTCGCGCTGCACGACACCTACGGCTTTCCGTACGACCTGACCCTGGAAATGGCCCGGGAGCAGGGGTTGAGCGTCGACGAGGGGGAGTTCACCCGGCTGATGGGAGAGCAGCGGACCCGGGCGCAGGTGGATTCGCGGGTACGCAAGACCGGCGGCACCGACGTGTCGGCCTACCGCGAGGTGCTCGCCGCGGCCGGCCCGTCGACGTTCACCGGCTACGACGAGGTGGCGCGCGAGTCGACGGTGGTCGGGCTGGTGGGCCCGGACGGTGCGCTCGCCGGCGCCGGCGGGGGCGATCAGGTCGAGGTGATCCTCGACCGCACGCCCTTCTACGCCGAGGCCGGCGGCCAGCTGGCCGACCTCGGCCGGATCACCGTCGGTGGCGGCGAGTGCGAGGTGCTCGACGTCCAGTCGCCGATGCCGGGCCTAATCGTGCATCGGGTCCGGGTGGTGCGCGGCGAGGTGCGGACCGGGGAGACCGCGCATGCGCTGGTGGACATCGAGCGCCGGCGCTCCATCTCGCGCTCGCATACGGCGACCCACCTGGTGCACCGGGCCATGCGCGGCGCGCTGGGGGAGACCGCGACCCAGGCCGGCTCGCTGAACGCGCCGGGCCGGCTGCGCTTCGACTTCAACACCCCGGGCGCGGTGCCGGCGACGGTGCTCGCCGACGTCGAGGACGAGGTCAACGCGATCCTCGTCGACGACCTGCCGGTCCACGCCTTTGTCACCTCCCAGGACGAGGCCCGGCGGATCGGGGCGATGGCGCTGTTCGGCGAGAAGTACGGCGACCGGGTGCGCGTGGTCGAGGTCGGCGACTACGCCCGCGAGCTGTGCGGCGGCACCCACGCGGCCCGCTCCGGCCAGCTCGGCATGGTCAAACTGCTGTCGGAGGCCTCGATCGGCGCCGGCATCAGGAGGGTGGACGCGCTGGTCGGCCTCGATGCATTCCGCTTCCTGGCCCGCGAGCACCTGCTGGTGGCTCAGCTCGCCGACACGTTCAAGGTGCCGGCGGCCGACGTGGGTGAGCGCGTGCACGGCATGATCGCCCGGCTGCGCGATGCCGAGAAGGAGCTGGAAAGGCTGCGGGCCGACGCGGTGCTGGCCGGCGCCGCGCAGCTGGCCTCGGCCGCCCGCGACGTTTTCGGCGTGGCGGTGGTGACCACCGAGGCGCCGGCCGGCACCAGCGGCGGCGATCTGCGCAAGCTGGCGCTGGACGTTCGGGCCCGGATCGAGGGGTCCCGGCCGGCCGTGGTGGCGGTGGCCGGCGCCGGTAACGGGCGGGCGTCGATCGTGGTGGCGGTCAACGCCCCGGCCCGCGAGTGGCGGCTGTCGGCCCAGGAAATCGTGCGCGGCGTCGGGCCGGCGCTGGACGGCAAGGGCGGCGGCACCGACGAGCTGGCCCAGGGCGGTGGGGGCAATCCGGCCGGGGTGGCCGAGGCGCTGCGCCTGGTCGACCACGAGGTCGCCCAACGGGTGACCGGCTCCGGTTGAGCCCGGGCGAGCAGCCGGGTGACCGGCCGGGCGAGCAGCCGGATGGCCGGGCGGGCGAGCAGGCGGGCAGCCGGCGGGGCGTCCAACTCGGCGTCGACGTCGGGTCGGTCCGGGTCGGCGTCGCAGCCAGCGACCCCTCCGGGATGCTGGCGTCGCCGCTGGTCACGCTGCCGCGGGCACGGTCGCTCGACGCACTGGCTGCACTGGTGGAGGCCCACGAAGCGGTCGTGGTCGTCGTCGGCCTGCCCCGGTCGCTCTCGGGCCGGTCGGGCCCGGCCGCCAAGCTGGCCCAGACTTTTGCTCACGATCTGTCACAGCGCTTGTCGGTTCCCGTTCACCTGGTCGACGAGAGGCTGACGACAGTGATCGCTTCCCGTAACCTCTGCGAACAAGGCGTGCGGGGCAAGCGCCAGCGTGCGGTGGTCGACCAGGCAGCCGCGGTGCTGATCTTGCAGACCTGGCTCGACATGGGGGCCGGCGGAAAGGCCGATCTAGATGACGCGTAGCGACCTCGACCTGATCGACGAGGTGGCCGGGCCGGCTCACCATCATCGCCGGCAGCCCAGCCGCAGCGTGGCCGCTCTGGTCATCGTGCTGCTCATGCTGGCCGGCCTGGTCGGTGGTCTCTGGTACGGCGGGTCCCGGCTGCTGTCCTCCCTCGGCGGCATCCCCGACTACTCCGGCAACGGATCGGGCGCCGTCATCGTGCTCGTCAATCCCGGTGACACCTCCGCCGACATCGCCGGCCAGCTGGTGACCAAGGGTGTGGTCAAGAGCATCAAGGCCTTCACCACCGCCGCCGACGCCGACCCGGCCTCGCGCTCGCTGCAGCCTGGCAGCTACCGGCTGCGCAGCCAGATGCAGGCCAGCGCGGCGCTGGCGCTGCTGCTCGACCCGGCATCGCGGCTGCAGAAGGTGGTGACCCTGCCGGAGGGATTCTCCGTCGCCCAGTCACTTGCCCGGATCGCCGCTCGGGCCGGCATCCCCTTGGTCCAGTTGAAGGCTGCGGCCAAGAACACTCCTGCGCTGGGCCTGCCGGCGTACGCGAGGGGCCGGCTGGAGGGTTTTCTCTATCCGGCGACGTACACGATCCAGCCGGGCACCTCGGCCACCGCGGTGCTCAGGATGATGGTGGCGAAGTTCACCGCGGTCGCGGCGGCCGACCACCTCGTCGAGCGGGCCCAGGCGCTGCACCTCAACCCGTACCAGGTGCTGACCGTCGCCTCGCTGGTGCAGGAGGAGGGGCTGGTCAGCTCCGACATGCCCAAGATCTCCCGGGTGATCTACAACCGGCTCGCGGCCGGCAGCCCCCTGGGCATCGACGCGAGCATCTTCTACGGCCTGGGCCGCACCGGCGGGGTGCTGTCGCCGGCCGACCTGGCGCGCCGCACGCCGTACAACACGCGCAAGGTGATCGGCCTGCCACCCACGCCGATCGACTCGCCAGGAAAGGCGGCGCTGGACGGCGCCCTGAGCCCGACGCCGGGGGACTGGCAGTACTACGTGCTCAAGGACAAGCAGGGCCACCAGTTCTTCACCAACGACTACAACGCTTTCCTGGCCCAAAAGGCGAAATCTCAGCGCGAGGGCGTGTTCTAGCTGCCGCGCGCGGCGGTCCTCGGCAGCCCGGTTGCCCACTCGCTCTCGCCGGTCCTGCACCGGGCGGCGTACGCAGCGCTGGGCCTGACCGACTGGACGTACGACATGGTCGAGTGCGGCGAGGCCGACCTGGCCGGGCTGCTCGCCGGGCTGGGCCCCGAGTGGGCCGGCCTGTCGCTGACCATGCCGCTCAAGCGGGTCGTCATGTCGCTGGTCGACACCCGCTCCGACCTGGCCGGGGCGGTCGGGGCGGCCAACACCGTGCTGCTGTCACGGGCGGGGCGCCATGCCGACAACACCGACGTCGGCGGCCTGGTGGACGCGCTGGCCGGCGCCGACGTCGGCGAGGTGGTGATCCTGGGGGCCGGCGGGACCGCGGCAGCCGCGCTGGCGGCGGCCCGCGACCTCGGCGCGGGGCGAGCCACCGTCGTGGTCCGCGACCCCGGCCGGGCCGACGTGCTGCTGGCGGCGGCGGACCGGCTCGGGCTCGACGTACGCCTGCAGCCGTGGCCGGCGGTGCCGGTGTCGGTCACCCTGGTGATCTCCACGGTGCCGCGCGGGGCCGCCGACGTGGTGGCCGGCCACGCGTGGCGGGCGCAGACGACGGTCTGCGACGTGCTTTACCACCCCTGGCCGACCCCGCTGGCGGTGGCGGCACGGGCGGCCGGTTGTCGGGTGGTGGGCGGGCTGGACCTGCTGCTGCACCAGGCCGCCCGTCAGGTGGAGCTGATGACCGGGCGGGAGGCGCCGCTGCCGGCCATGCGCACCGCGCTCGGCGCCGCTCAAGCCATCCCGCCGATGCGCCGATGGCACGAAGAAGGAAGTGGCTGACCCAGGGAGCGGATGCACGATGGCGGACCGATCGGCCGGCTCGAGCCGCAATGCGGCCCTGCACAGCATCCTGTCCGCGCTCCTGTCGTCGTTGTGCGGAGTCGAGGCCGCCGCCGTCATCTCCTACGACGGGCTGCCGATCGCGTCGGCGCTGCCGGCGTCGACGGACGAGAGCCGGGTGGCCGCGATGAGCGCTGCGCTGCTGTCGCTCGGCGAGCGGGCCACCGAAGGACTGGGCCGCGGCGCGCTGGCCGAGGTGTTCATCGAGGGTAAGCACGGCACCGTTTTCCTGGTGTCGTGTGAGGAGGCGGCCGTGCTGGTCGCGGTCGCCGAGAAGGGCGCCAAGATCGGGCTGGTGCGCTACGAGGTCCGTCACTGCGCGGCCCGTGTCGCCGACGTGCTGCGGCGCGATGTCGACCCGCCGATCGCCGCGGCGGTCATCCCGATGCAAGCTGAGCCGGCCCGATGGTCGTCGTACGCGCCGACCGGCACCCTGTTCCCGGGCGAGCCGACCAGTTGGTCATGAAACTTGAAGGCTCGCTCGACGCGTTCAGCCTGCCCGAAATCCTCCAGCTGCTGACCATGACGAAGAAGTCCGGCGGCCTGCACCTGGTGCGCGGGACGCAGCACGGCGTGGTCCGGCTGGCCGACGGGGAGGTCACGGGCGCCAGCAGCGATACCTCGCGGCAGTCCCTGGTCCGCCGCCTCGTCGGCGGCGGGCACCTCATGGACGCGGCGCTGGTCGCAGGGGTCGAGCGCGTGCGGGCCGACCCCCGCGCCGGCCTTACCCGTGCGGTCGCCGATGCCGGCGAGGTCGACGGCGCCGTGCTGCTCAACGCCGCCCGCGAGCACACCGTCGATGCATTCTTCGACGTGCTCCGCTGGAACGACGGCGATTTCACGTTTTTCGTTGCCGAGGCCGATCCCGACGACATCGGCCTGCGCCTCACGGCCGACGAGCTGTTAGCTGCCGCCGGTCACCGCATTGACGAATGGCCGGCGATATCGGGACAGATCTCCTCACCCGACGTCGTCCTCTGCCTCACGCCGGCGCCGGCGCACGACCCGACGCTGACCCGCGACGAATGGGCGCTGGTTGCCCTGATCGACGGCCGGCGCACGGTCGGCGACCTGGTGGCCCTGTGTGGGCGCGGCGAATTCGCCGTGGTGGCCGTGCTTTCGCCGCTGCTCGAGCGCGGCCTGCTGATGGCGCCCGGCGACGGGATGGGCGATGTGGCGGCGGCGCTGGTCCGGCGTCAGCAGCTCATTGCCACGTTGGAACTGCCGGCTCCCGGGATGCAAACCCCCGCGGTGCAAGTCCCTGCGGTGCAAGTCCCTGCCCTGGACGTGCCGGCGCTCCATACCCCTGCGCTGCAGATGCCGATGCTGGCACCGCCGGTCGAGGCTCCCCGGGTGGCGCCCCTTGCCGTTGTGGCCGCGCTGGCGCCAGAGCCTGCCGAACCCGAGCCGGCGGTCCCCACGCCCGCAATTGCACTGCAGCCTGCGGCACGGCCGCCGATCGAGCGTGACGAAGGGGTCAACCGCAGCATGGTGCTGCGCCTCATCGCCGGCGTACAGGAGCTGTAGGGAATGGCGCGCCCCAAACACGGCGGCAACGCGGTGAAGCTGGTCGTCACCGGCCCGTTCGCCGCCGGCAAGTCGACCCTGATCCGTGCCGTCAGCGAGATCGACGTGCTGTCCACCGAGCGCGACATCTCCGACACCACCCGCGTACGCAAGGCGGCGACCACGGTGGCCATGGACTTCGGGCGGATCAGCATCGACCACGACCTGGTGCTGTACCTGTTCGGAACACCGGGCCAGGAGCGGTTCGACTTCATGTGGGACATCCTCGGCGAAGGCATGCTCGGCTACATCGTGCTCGTCGACGCGACCCGGCCGGACTCCCTCGGCGAGGCCGCGGCGATCCTGCAGACGTTCCGCGCGATGGCCAAGGTGCCGTACGCCATTGCGGTCAACCGGGCGGACACCGTCGATCCGGCCGGCGACGCGCAGCTGCGGGCCGCACTCGACCTCGACAAGTTGGTGCCGGTCGTGCCCTGCGACGCGACGGACCGCGAGTCGGTCAAGCGCGTGCTACTGGCGCTGCTGCACGCCGTCGACGCGTCGCTGAAACGCGCGACGGCGGCGGTGTGAAGCTCGGCGGCTGGCCGCGCTGGCCCTGGCGGCGATCACGCGGACGGCACGCGGCCGGCGCACCCCGGCCGGCGTACGTCCCCCCGCGGACGCCCCGGATGGCACTGGGATTCGCCGACGGGACCCGGCTGCGCGTGGACGACGACTCCGTCCTGGGACGCGACCTGCGCCGGCTGGCCGAACAGCTCGTCGGCGATTAGCCCGACCTGGTTACAGCCGCGGTCTCCGGCGACCGACGCAGATGGGGACCGACGATCACGGGAGGACGTACGGTGAGGCAGCTCAACGACATCCTCCTCGGTGAGGCGCTGGTCACCGACGCGCAGCTGGCGACCGCGACCATCGAGCAGAAGCGGATGGGGCGCCCGCTCGGCCGGGTGCTCATCGACACGGGCGTGCTCACCGAGGCTCAACTCGTCAGTGCCCTCGCGACGCAGATCGGCCTGCGCTTCGTCGATCTCAGCGAGTTCCCCGTCGACGGCTCAGCCGTATCGCTGGTCTCGGCTGCCGTGAGCCGGCGGCACAATGCCATCGCGATCGGCTACGAGGACGGCAAGCTGCTCGTCGCCATGGCCGACCCGGCCAACGTCTTCGCCGCCGACGACATCCGCTCGCTGACCGGGATGGACGTCAAGCTGGTCGTCGCCACCCGCAGCGACGTCGTTGCCGCCATCGCGCGGTTCCACCGGGCCGACGGCGACCTCGACGACCTGACGATGGCGATGGACGTCACGGAGGACGACGACGACCTCTCCAAGATGCGGGCTGTCACCGAGGACGCGCCGATCGTCAAGTTCGTCAACCTGCTGGTCAGCCAGGCCATTGCGGATCGCGCCTCCGACATCCACATCGAGCCGGCCGAGCGCGACCTGCGGGTGCGCTTTCGCATCGACGGCGTGCTGCACGAGATCATGCGCTCGCCCAAGGCGGTCCAGGCCGGGGTCGTGTCCCGACTCAAGATCATGGCCGACATCAACATCGCCGAACGCCGCATTCCCCAGGACGGCCGGCTGTCGGTCGCCGTCGACGGAAAGAAGGTCGACCTGCGGGTCGCGACCCTGCCCACCGTGTGGGGCGAAAAGGTCGTGATGCGGATCCTGGACAACTCCACCGCCCGCTTGAACCTGAACGACCTCGGATTCTCGGCCGAGAACTACGAGCGATTCTCCGGGAGCTACGTCAAGCCGTACGGCATGATCCTGGTCACCGGGCCGACCGGGTCGGGCAAGTCCACGACCCTGTACGCCACCCTCAACATCGTGTCCACGGCGGACAAGAACGTCATCACGGTGGAGGACCCGGTCGAATACCGGCTGCCGGGCGTCAACCAGGTACAGACCAACAACAAGGCCGGCCTGACTTTCGCCTCCGCGCTGCGGTCGATCCTGCGCTCGGACCCCGACATCGTGCTGATCGGTGAGATCCGTGACCACGAGACCGCGCAGATTGCGATCGAGGCGGCGCTCACCGGCCACCTCGTGCTCTCGACCCTGCACACCAATGACGCACCGTCGGCGATCACCCGGCTGGTCGAGATGGGCATCGAGCCGTTCCTGGTCGGATCGGCGATCGACTGTGTGCTGGCGCAGCGGCTGGCACGGCGGCTGTGCGCCAAGTGCAAGCAGGCGTACCTGCCCACCACCGAGCAGCTGACGGCGGCTCGCTTCCCGTGGCCCGAGGGCGAGCCGCCGCCCCGGATCTATCGTCCGGTCGGGTGCACCGCGTGCTCCAAGACCGGCTATCAGGGCCGCCTGGCACTGCACGAGGTGATGACCGTCTCCGAGGAGATCGAGCGGATGGCGGTCGAGCGGGCATCGGCCACGGCCATCATGGAAGTGGCGTGCCAGCAAGGGATGACGACCCTACGCAACGACGGGCTGGCCAAGGTTGTTGCCGGCGTCACCTCCATCGAGGAGATCTTCCGCGTCGTGGTCTGAGCTCGGCGCTGATCGGGGCTCAAGTCGCCGAGTCCGAGCGCCGATCCCTCCAGGGTGTCGGGAGGCTCCCGGCTCAGTTGGGGAGCGCCTGGTGGACTCGGACGACGACTTCTTCTCCACTCCTTCAAGCTCCGCGGCACCTCCGCGTATCGAGCTCGCCCCTTTGGTCGCTCAGCCCTCAGCCCCCGTCGCGGGCAACACGATCGGCTCGACCGCACCGGCCGCCAGACTGGCACCCCCGCTCGAGCCGGCCGCGATGCCCGAGCCACGGAAGCCGGCGACACCGGTGCTCAGCCCGGCGACGGTGGCGCCGGCGACACCGGGCGAGGGCAACGCCGGACGCAGGTCGACCGAAGGCGACGCCGCAGACGACGACCTCAGCCTGATCGACCTGTTGATCGAGGTCCTGGACACCGGAGCGTCCGATCTGCACATCACTGCCGGTGCCCCGCCGACCATGCGGCTGAATGGCTCCCTGCAGGCCATGGACGGTTACGACAAAATGACGTCGCCGGTGATCCAGCGCATGCTGTACGCGACGATCACCCAGAAGCAGCGGGAGAAGTTCGAAGAGATACTGGAGCTCGACTTCTCCTACACCGTGCCGGGACGAGCCCGCTTCCGGGTCAACATGTACCGCCAGCGCGACGCCCTCGGCGCGGCGTTCCGCATCATTCCGGTCGACATCCGACCGCTCGAAGCGCTGGGGATGCCGGCGGTCATCTCCAACTTCGCCGGTTTGCCGCGCGGATTCGTGCTGGTCACCGGCCCCACCGGCTCCGGCAAGTCCACGACGCTGGCGGCCATCGTCGACCTGGCCAACCGCACGCGCGACGACCACATCATGACCGTCGAGGATCCGATCGAGTTCCTGCATTCCCACCAGAAATGCGTGGTGAACCAGCGGGAGGTGGGAGAGGACACGCACTCCTTCCAGAACGCGCTCAAGCACGTGCTGCGGCAGGACCCGGACATCATTCTGGTCGGGGAAATGCGCGACCTGGAGACCATTTCGGTGGCGCTCACCGCGGCCGAAACCGGTCACCTCGTCTTTGCGACCTTGCACACCTCCGACGCCGCCCAGACGATCGACCGGATCATCGACGTCTTCCCGCCGCACCAGCAGCAGCAGATTCGGGTGCAGTTGGCCGGCGCACTGCAGGGCGTCGTCTGCCAGACGCTGGCCAAGACGACCGACGGTGTCGGCCGGGCTGCAGCGGTCGAGGTGCTCGTGGCGACACCGGCGGTGCGCAACCTGATCCGTGAGGGCAAGACCCACCAGATCTACTCGGCGATGCAGGCCGGCGCGAAGTTCGGCATGCAGACGATGGACCAAAGCCTTGCCACCCTTGCGCGGACCGGCCGCATCACGCATGAGGTGGGACTGCAGATGTGCCACCACGTCGAGGACTACAACCGGCTGACCGGCCGGGGCTGAGAGGGCTCATGGCGACCAAGTTCGACTACTCAGTGCGTGACCGCGCCGGCAAGCTGATCAGCGGCTCACTAGATGCTGAGTCGCCGGCCGTGGTTGCGCACAAGCTGGCGGCTATGGGATACGCGCCGGTGTCCATCAAGGCATCCAACACCGGGATGAAGCGTGAGCTGACGATCCCCGGCCTGGGCAAGCGGGTCAAGCTTACCGACCTCGCAATCTTCTCCCGGCAGTTCGCCACCATGATCTCCTCGGGACTGTCGCTGCTCCGGGCCTTGTCGATCCTGTGCGAGCAGACGGACAACAAAGAGCTGACCCGGGTACTCGTCCTTGTTCGCAACGACATCGAGTCCGGCGACGCGCTTTCCAGCGCGATGAGCAAGCACCCCAAGGTGTTCCCCCCACTGATGATGAACATGACCAGGGCCGGTGAGGTCGGCGGCTTCCTCGACGAGACAATGTTGCAGATCGCCGACAACTATGAGGTAGAGGTCCGGCTGCGCGGCAAGATCAAGTCTGCCATGACCTACCCGGTCGTCGTGTTCATCATGGCGATCCTCGGCTGTACGGGCATGCTCATCTTCATCGTGCCGGTGTTTGCCAAGCTGTTCGACTCCCTCGGCGGCACCTTGCCGCTGCCGACTCGGATCCTGGTGATCCTTTCCGGCATCCTCCGGGTCTGGGCGCCGGTCTTCATCGTCGCGATCGTCGTCGGGCTCGTCATCTGGCGACGGTTCAAAAGAGACATCCGGGTCCGTCAGGTCGTCGACCCGCTCCGGCTCAAGCTCCCGGTGTTCGGTGACCTGATCCGCAAGATCGCCCTCGCACGATTCGCGCGCAACCTCGGCACGATGATGCGCTCCGGTGTGCCAATCCTGCAGAGCCTGGACATCGTTGCCGCGACGACCGGCAACATCGTGCTGGAACGCGCCACTCGCGCGGTACAGGACAGTGTGCGCAGCGGTGAGTCGCTCGCCGGGCCGTTGCGGGACCACAGTGTTTTCCCGCCGATGGTGGTCCAGATGATGGCGGTCGGCGAGGAAACCGGCGCGCTGGACACGATGCTCGGCAAGATCGCCGAGTTCTACGACCAACAAGTCGAAGCCACCACCGAGTCGCTCACCGCGCTCATCGAGCCGTTGATGATCGCGGTCCTCGGGTCCATGATCGGCGGCATGATCATCGCGTTGTACATGCCGATCTTCAAGATCTTCGACCTGATCAAGTAATGACGAACGCGGGCGTTCCGGCGCCAAGCGGTTCGGCAATGCAGTCCGGCCGGCGGGCGTACCGCGACGCCGGCTTCACGCTGATCGAGCTGCTGGTCGTGATGATCATCGTCGGTGTGCTCGCGGCCATCGCCATCCCGTTGCTCCTCAACGAAAGGACCAAGGCGGCCGAAACGGCCGCGAAGGCCGATGCGACGAACATCGCCAAGCAGGTGGCAACCTTCACCGTCGATGGCAACCCGGCCACCCTCACCATGACCGGCGCCGCCCCGACCTACACCGTGATCTCCACCGGCCCCGGCGACAGCGCGACGGTCCAGGCGACGCGGGGTAACAGCATGCTGCTGGTCTACGACGCGACCACCGGCGCGTATTGCGTGACCGGCACACCGAGTCTCAGTGGCGCCTCTGCCTGGAGCGCCGGCAATAACGGGCTGCAGAAGGGCACGACCTGCCCGTAGACCTCCCGGTAACGCACAACTATCCGGGTGACGTCGGGCAACACCAGCGTCCCGGCTCAAGGGTGGGCTGTGACCGGCCGATGGAGAACTGTCATCCAGTCGACACGGCAGACCGTCGTGCGGCCCACGTCATCTCTCTCGAAAGGCACAGACATGCTCGCACGCATCCGGAAGTCCATGGAGGAGAAGGACGAGGGCTTCACGCTCATCGAGCTCCTGGTGGTCATGATCATCATCGGCATCCTGGCCGCGATCGCCATCCCGGTGTTCCTCAACCAGCGCAAGAAGGCGGCCGAGACGGCCGCGAAGTCGGACGCGGCGAACATCTCGACCGAGGCCGCCGCGTTCCTGGTCGACGGCAATCCGGCCACTATGACGATCGCCGTCGCTACCGCACCGACGTACACGCTCACCACCACGACCCCGGCCGACAGTACGACCGTGAAGGTGTCTACCGGCGACGTGCCCACGATGACCTACACGGCTTCATCGGGAGCCTATTGCGTCACCGTCACGCCCCCGTCCACCAACGGCGCGTCCGCCTGGAGCGCTGGCAACAACGGACTGCAAAAGGGCACTACCTGCCCGTAACGACACCCGCGGATGAACCCGCTGGTCAATGGGGGCGGTCCGATTACGGGCCGCCCCCAAGCCCCGCTCCCGGTCAGGAGGTGACAAGCATGTGGCATTCGAGGTCCAGTGACGACGGCGGATTCTCCCTGGTAGAGCTGCTCGTCACGATGGTTATCATCGGCACGGTCCTGATCGGGCTGATCGGCGTCCAGCTCACCGCGATGCGAACCGTCGCCCTGTCCAAACAACGGCAGCAGGCCGTTGGCCTGGCCAACCAGGCGATCGAGGAGCTCCGTGCGCTGCCTTACCTGACTGTGGCCGGCGGACTGAGCACGGCCGACCTGACCGGGGACCCGAACATAAGGGGCGGATTGTTGCAGCCCGGATATTCGAGCGCAGTCAACGAGACCCTCGTCACCTCGATCGGCCAGTCGACCGCCCCCCTCTACCCGCACGTCCAGCCCAGCACCTCCACCAAGGTCGGGAACACGCAATACGACGTCCGGGTCTACGTCAGTCTCGTCGGTGGCAGTGCGACCGCGGGCTACTGGCTCACCGCGATCGTCAAGTGGACGTCGTCCGTGACGAAGAATACGGCGAAGACCGTCGCTGTCCGCTCTGAGCTGTTCTCTCCGTCGGGATGCCTATCGACGGCCACTCATCCCTTTTCCGGCCCGTGCCAGGCGTTCCTCTACGGCAACGCCGGCACGACGCCGGCCGGGATCACGCTTCAGCCCGTCGACACTGCCAACCCACAGATGATGTCGGACGTAGACCTGCAGTCGGCCGGCGTGACTCTCCCCGAGGAGTCCGTCACCGCAGAGCTCGAGCAGGCTCTCTCGGCTCAAGGCAAGGCGACGACCTCGGGCGGGCAGGCGACCACGTCCGCCGGCGGGCAGACGGCTGGCAACCAGGCAGCGACCAGCGCGGCCGACACAGATCCCGGCACGGGGACACCGAGCGGCACCCGCAGGGCCACCGCCTCCCAGTCGTCGCCGAACCAGCTCGTCTTCGGCCCGTCCGCCGGCCAAGTCGTACTTACCGCCAGCCCGTCCGACTCCGGCACGTCGGTCAGTACCACCGCGGCGGGAAGCGCTGACGGCTGCAACGACGTGACCGGCACGGCCCTGACGAACAACGACGTGTGCACCTCCGTGTCCGCCACGCCGAGCGGATCCGCTTCCGCTGCCTACCGCGGATATCCGTTGGCTGCCATCGCGGCGGGAGCGACCAGCCGGAGCTTCGCGGCCCGCTTCACCGCACCTGGCGGAATTCAGTGCCCGACGGCGAATGGGGTGGGCTGCATCAGCGCAGGAACCGCACTCAATATCGGAACTGCCAGCGTCGGCGCCGGCCTGCCTGGCGTCCCCGCCGGTTATTCGGCGATGGTGTCGGTCGCCAACTATGCGGCCAGGTCTTCCGCCGAGTCCGGCCTGGGGGCATCGTCGTCACCGCTGCGCACCCGCAGCGGGTCGCTGACCTACTGGGGTACCGACCAAGCTGCGCATACGGTGACGCTCGACTCGACCACGTCATCGAGCATCGCGCTGGGTCCGGTGGGCTCGACCGCTGGGCAGCTCGCGATAGCGATGAGCGGCACAGTCACCGTGTCGCCCACCACCACGGCCTCCACGGGGCCCGCCTCTTGCGCGACGGCGTGCACCCAGACCACGACGGTGCCGAGTGTCTCCGCATCGGTCACCTTCACGTTTACACAGGGCGGGGCGCAGGTTGCCTACTTCACCCTGCGCCTAGATCTTGGCACGGCACTGACCAAGGCCACTTACAAGGCGGCGCCCAGTGCCTGAGCGACCGCCCTCCCGCGGCTGGTACGGCACCGATGCCGGGGTGACCCTGGTGGAAATGCTGGTCGTCATGATGCTGTTCGCCGGCATCCTGACCGTGACCTTCTCCGTGCTGGCGACCGTGCAACGGCAGACCGCCGACACGATGGCGAAGTCCAGCGACGCCGCTGTGGTGAGGCTGGGCCTCGCTCAGATAGACCGGCAGGTGCGCTCTGGCAATGTGCTCTACAGCCCGGCCGGCGAGGTGGGGACGACGGGATGCACCGCGGCGACGGTGGCGCCCAGCACAACCCCGAATGCGGGCAACTGCATGCGCGTCTACACGCAGTCCAACGGCATCCAACGTTGCGTCCAGTGGCAGCTGCTCAGCGGATCCCTGCGCTCACGATCATGGTCGTCGACCTGGCAGACCGACGGCCTCACGTCGCCCTGGCAGACGGTCGCCTACCACGTAGTCAACGCCACCGCCACGCCGCCATTCGTGCTGCAGGGCAGCACGACCAGCTACGGCTCGCGGCTGGTCGACGTGCGGCTGCAGGTCAAGTCCGCCAATGTCCGCGGACCGTCGACCCAGATCACCAGCTCACTCGCCGGCCGGAACACCCAGTACGGCTATGACCCCGCGGTGTGCAACCCCGTGCCGCCGGCCTAGGAGACGTCCGTCATGCCGCAAGAGCGCAGGATTCGCAGCGATCCCGGAAGCACCCTCATCGTCGCGATGATGGTCATGGCCATCGGCGCCGGCCTGTCGCTGGTGGTGACCAGCTTGGCCCTGAGCCAGAACCGCTCCTCTGGCGCCGACCGGCAGCGGACGGTCGCGGTCGCGGCAGCCGAAGCCGGGATCGACGCGACCTACGCGACGATTCAGAGCAGCGGCTTGCAGCTGCCGTGCCGGTGGCCAGCGACCGGCATTGCGAACGTGAAGGCCTACCCCGACCCCACTAGTGTGGTTGCGACGGTGACCTACTACGGCACCGCGGGAGGCGCCGCCCTGCCGTGCTCAAGCGGGGTGCTGGCCTCCAGCACGCCGGCCACCTCGGCCCTGATTGTCTCGACCGGATCGACCCCCGCCCTCGCCGGCCGAACGACCGGGGGAACCCGGACCATGCAGGCCAGCGTCAACGTCGTCCCCATCCGCGGCAACGGGTTCAGCAAGGCGATATTCGGCGAGAGCACGATCATCGCGAGCAACCACTCCACCATCTCGGGCTCGACGGGCTCCAACGCCAACCTCTACACCAACGGCGACTTCATCTGCAGCAACAACCAGAACTATCACGGCGGCGTCATTGCCCCGCGCGGGTCGATCAGCCTGGCCGGTTGCAGTGTCGATGGCGACGTCTGGGCCCGCGACGGCATCAGCGCCAGCAACGCGACGGTCGGAGGGAAGGTCATCTCGAGCGGCAGCACCGTCACGCTCTCCGGCAACACCTCGGTCGGCGGCACGCTGCTCGCGGCCGGCACTATCAGCTGGCCGGGCTGCTCCGCCGCGGGCAAGTGCTTCGCCAACCAGAGCTCGGCCGCCCCACCCGCGTCGTACGAGCAGTTCCCGGTGCTGCGCGGGGATGCGACCGCGCTACAGGGGTGGACCGACGCCGGCTACAACGTGATCTACGACAACAGCCACTGCGCGAACGCCTCGGATTTCGGCGACTGGATCCAGAGCAACTACGCCCCGATGACGGGCAAGACGTTGGTGCGTACGACGTGCTCTGTGCAGTTCAGAAACACTCACGACATCGACTTCAGAGGCGACTTCGCGCTGTTCGCCTCCGGCAGCGCCGGCATCAGCACATCCAACCAGGTCGGGCTCGACTCCGACAGCTCCACTGTGCACAACGTCTACCTGATCGTGCCGTACGACGCGGCCACGCGCCCCTGCACCGCGCCAGGAATCTCCACTGGCAACAACTTCGGCTCGAGCGCCCAAGTGAATCTCCTGGTGTATTCACCGTGCAACGTGAGTTTCTCCAACAACGGCGTGCCCAGCCAAGGCCAGGTTTACAGCGGCAGCACGATCCAGATCAACAACAACTACTCGCTGACCTTCGCCCAGATGCCGGTGTTCGGCATCGATCCGGCCAGCCTGCCGGCCCTGTCCTATACAGTCGACATTCTCTACAAGCGCGAGGTCCGCAATCCCTAGCCGCCAGCGCATCGGGTGAGGCGACGACTGCCACCGTGATCGCTGTCGTCGCCGCCTTCGGCCTCATCGTCGGCTCGTTCCTCAACGTCGTCATCTGGCGGGTCCCCCGCGCCGAGTCGGTGGTCCGCCCGGCCTCACACTGCCCCGCCTGCGACCGGCCTATCGCCCCGCGCGACAACGTGCCCGTCCTGTCCTGGTTGCTGCTGCGTGGCCGCTGCCGTGACTGTGGTGTCCGGATCAGCCCACGCTACGCGATCGTCGAGGGCGGCACTGCGGTCCTCTTCGCCCTCATGGCGTGGCAGTTCGGACTGCACGCGGCGCTACCGGCATTCCTCTACCTCGTCGCGGTCGGTCTCGCCTTGGCGATCATCGACATCGACCACAAGCGCCTGCCCTTCGCCCTGACCGCCCCGTCCTACCCGGTCGCCCTGGTGCTCCTGACCGTCGCGGCGCTCCTCGACGGGCACCCCGGGCAACTCGTCTCGATGCTGGTCGGGATGGTCGCGCTGTTCGGCCTCTACTTCCTGCTCAACATCATCAACCCACGCGGCATGGGTTTCGGTGACGTGATGCTCGCCGGTGTGCTCGGCAGTTACCTGGGCTACCTAGGCTGGGGGACTCTCGCCGTGGGCGCATTCCTCGGGTTCTTCTTCGGTGCCGCCGGCGGACTGCTGCTCATCGCCGCCCGCCGCGGCGACCTCAAGTCGCAGGTGCCGTTCGGCCCCTACATGCTGGCCGGCGCGCTGGTGGCCATCCTGGCCGGCCCGCAACTGGCCGACCTGTATTTGCACGCCACGCTCGGATGATCCAAGCCTATGGACGGAGGGCGGCCAGTGCGGAGGGGGACGAGTCCACCCGCCAGTCGCGCTCCTTCTTGGCGTTGAACGCGATCAGTGTGTTGATGCGGGGGAAGGCGGTGCTTGCCGGCATGCTGCGCGTCCAGGCGCCCTTGTCGTGGGTCGCGTCCACCGGTGCGCCGTCATCAACTGTCGGCTCCTTGGAGCCGTATTCGCAGACCCACACCGGGGCGGTCGCATGCAGCGCGGTCAAGCGGCTGTATTGCGTCTGGAAGATGTCGGTGAAATTGCGCCAGCGAAGCACCCCGCCGTCGCCCCAGTTGTAGCCGTCGAGGCCGAGCACATCCACATAGGACGCCCCGGGCCAGATGGTGCGCACGTCCGTCGTCTCGGCATAGGTGTCGGTCGTGGGGTTGAACACCCACTTCACGTTGCCGCCGCCCGCTTGGCGGATGGTCCTGACCACGTGGCGCCAGGCGGCGATGAACTGCGCCGGCGTGCCGCCGTAGGGCTTGCTGCCGGAAGCGGTCGGCTGGAAGGCCTGCCAGTCACCGTTCATCTCCGGCCACGGCCGCACATACACCGGGTACGGATAGGTCTTCGCGTGGCCGGCGATGGTGCGGAGGTAGCTGTCGTACTTGCCGGAGGACCAGTCGGTGAAGCGGGTCGGGCCCATGTCCCAGGACAGCAGTACATCCCGCCTTCCGCCGTCTGAGAAGCTCTTCTCCATGGCCGCCGGGAATTCGTCACCGAAGCCGTAGAAGTACGACGCGACGGCGGTCCGCTGCCCGAGCAGGGACTCGTAGGCGGTCAGCCGAGAGGGATCGGCGACCATCCCGTCCACGTAGGCGCCGAGCCGCACATGACTGCTCAACGGAACCCCGCCCGTGGTGGCCGCCACCGCTTCTGACTCCCCACCGCCCTGCACAAGTGCGGCGAGGAGGGGAAGGGCCAGAAGGGCGGCGACGCGCCGGCGTACGTACACGCCTTCTTATCGGTCCGAACAAACGCCGGCTGGTTAGTCCGTTCAGGGGGGGTAGTCAGGCCGCGTGAATCAGGCCTGGGTGCGGGGGACGATCCGGACCAGTGCCAGGCCGGTCGCAATCAGCGCGAATGCGGCGAGGACGAACCACAGCAAGTTGGTCCCGGTCATAGCCAGGGTGCCCGTCGTTGCCGCCGTGGTGCTCAGCGCAGCAATGCTCTTGTCGTACATGTCTTACCACCTCCTCTCTCGGTGTAGGGCGGAGTCGAGGAACGCCCGGGCCTGGACGCCCTGCAGGAATACGTCAAAGACCATCTCGACCACCAACACCGAGGCCAGAAGCATCTGGACTGCCCCTCGACTGCGCACGGTGACCACGCGCTCGACGATGAAGATGCCGGTCACCACCAGCCACAGCGGGTGAAGGTGCAGCCCGCCGCCGGCCAGGAGTGACCACGCGATGGTGGAGAGATAGACGAATGTGATGATGACGCCCATGAGCGACAGGGCCTGCCGGCCCCAGTAGCGGCGGGTGATGGCCGTCCAGCCGTAGTCGTTCAGATTTTCCAGTGCGCCGCGCTTCCAGCGAAGCCGCTGTTGGGCCAGTGCGCGCCAAGTGGGCATGACTTCCGTCGTCAGTCGGCAGCCCTGTGGCGAGATGATCCGGTGGCCGAGATGAAGGAGCCCCAGCGTCAACTCGTTGTCCTCGGTCAGGACCCGCGTGTCGTAGATCTGCCGAGCGCCGCCCGGAAGCCGTCCGTTCGCCCGCGCCTCGAGCACCTCGAGAAGCACCGAGACGCGGAACACCGTGGCTGTCCCGGTGAGCACGAGCACCTTGCCCTTGAGCCGGCCGACGTCACGGGCGTAGCGGGCGTACTCGTTGCGTTGGAACATCCCGACCCACCCGCCACCGGGCTGACCGGTGAACGTGCCGCCGACCGCGCCCACGTCTCCCCGGTCGAGGCGTTCCATCGCGGTCTCGACAAATGCCGCGTCCAGGGAGGAATCGGCATCCATGACAAGCACCGCGTCGTGGGGCTGCAATTGGGGGAGCACGACGTCGAGCGCCTGATTGAGGGCGCCGGCCTTCTTGTGCGAATTGCCCGATGTGTGCAGCACGCGCACGGGGTAACGACCCGCAATATCTGCGGTGGCGTCACTGCAATTATCGCAGATAACGACGACCTCGTCGGGCCGCTGCGTCTGGCTCAATAGCGACTCGATTGTCGCCGCTATCTGTTCTTCTTCATTGTGTGCGGGCACTGCCACCACGACCCGAGCCGCTCGCGGCTCAGCGGCCGCGGCGTGCTCGAGCGCAGCTTCGCGCTCCAGTAGGACGTGGCTAGTCAGCGAAGGACGTGGCCGACATGGTTGCCTCCAAGGCATCGCGGGCAATAACTTCGCTCGCGAGCCCCCCGGCCGCAAACTCTCGGTGCCATGCTGCACCTACAGAAGACGATACAACGGCGATCGCCAAACACTTCCCGTACTCGGCATCTCTCACGGCATTGGCATTGTCTGATTACGATTTGTAATGAACGGGCTCCGGTCGCGTCATCCATGGCGCTTAATAGTGACGCAAGTCACTTCCCAATCAGTGAACCGCTTTCACAAATGAGAAAGGGACACGCCTCCCAATCCGTCGACGGGTGCGGGCGCGTCAGCGCCGGCTTCAAGCGCGGCTCAAGCCGCGACCCTCTTCACCCGATGGGCTCAATGACGAACATCTGCACGAACAAGGGGGCAGCGCAGTGGCGGGACGACCGGCCGTAGGTCTCGACATCGGAACCTCCGGCGTCCGGGCGGCTGAGCTATCGGTAGGTAAGCGGCCCATGGTGCTGGACAAATTCGGGCAGGTGGCTCTTCCGCCGGGCGCGGTGGTCGACGGCGAGGTCGTCGACGTCGATGCTGTCGCACAGGCCCTGCGGCGCCTCTGGTCGTCGACCAAGTTCCGTTCCAAGCGGGTTGTCGTCGGGGTGTCCAACCAGAAGGTCGTGGTCCGCCAGGTGGATCTGCCGTGGTTACCGGCCGCCGAATTCCGCAAGTCGCTGAGCTTCCAGGTGCAGGACTATATCCCCATGCCGGTCGAGCAGGCCGTGTTGGACTTCCACCCGCTCGAGGAATTCGTCAACGAGTCCGGCGGCCGCATGCTGCGGGTGCTGCTCGTTGCGGCCTCGACCGAGATGGTCCAGCGCACCGTCGCCGCCGTGCAAAAGGCGGGGCTGTCGCCGGTGATGATCGACCTGACGCCCTTCGCCCTGTTGCGGGGGATGGCCCAGGCTGACGAGCTCGGCCTGTCCGGTGCGGCCGCCGAGGCGCTGGTCGATGTGGGCGCGCGGGTCACGAACATCGTCGTGCACCAGGGTGGGGTGCCCCGTTTCGTCCGCATCCTGCTGATGGGCGGCGCTGACATCACCGAAGCCGTGTCGGAACGGATCGGCCTGCCGATCGAGGAGGCCGAGGCCATCAAGCAGCAGACCGGGATGGCGGATCAGCCTGGCCGCACCAACCCCGATTCTCCGCCGGTCGAACGAGCGATTGAAGCCGGCGGCGCCGCCTTCGTCGAGGAGGTCCGCGGCTCCCTCGACTACTACCTCGCTCAGCCCGGCTCCGTCGACGTGAAGCGCATCGTGCTCTCCGGCGGCGGCGGCCAGCTTCGTGGCCTGGCCGGCCGGCTGGCGCTGAGCACCCGGCTGCCCGTCGAGATGGGCACGGCCATGAGCAACCTGGCCGTCGGCAAACTCGGCCTCTCCGATGAGCAGGTCAGCCTCGTCGCACCGCTGGCCTCCGTGCCGGTCGGCCTGGCTATGGGCATCGCGTCGTGAATCTGGCCACCCGGCGTACGACCAGCACGACCGGCCTGGCCACCCTGCCGCAGGTCAACCTGCTTCCGGTCGAGATCGCCGAGCGTCGCCAACTGCGGGTGGTGCAGGCCGGCCTCGGCGGGGGTGTCGCCCTGGCACTCGCACTCGTCGTGGCGCTGTATTTCCTGGCAGCCGCATCCGTGTCCTCGGCCCAGGGCGATCTGGTTTCGGCCACCGCCGCTCACGACTCGACGCAGAAGCAGTTGGACGGATACCAGAACGTCGGGCAGACATACGCACTCGTCGATCAGGCGCACACGCTTTTGCGGACCGCGGGAAGCAGCGAAGTGCAATGGTCGCATTATTTGACCGATCTCAGTCTGCGCATTCCCAGCACCGTCTGGCTCAGTCAGGTGACCGTCGGCCCAGCGGCGGCCGCAGCGCCGACGGGGCCTGCTGTCGTGGGTGCCGTACCGGCCGTCGCGACCATCACCTTCACCGGCATCGCCCTCTCGCACGACGACGTCGCGCTGTGGCTTGATTCGCTGGCCAAGGAAAAGGGCTGGTCTGACCCCTACTTCTCGACCTCGGTGGAGCAATACATCGGCAGCCACCAGACCTACACGTTCACCTCGTCGGTGACCGTCACGGCCGCGGCGCTTTCCGGTCGCTACGCGATACCGGCCAGGAGCTGACATGACCAAGCTGCAGCAGTGGATCACCTTCGCCGTGGTCGGCATCGTGGTCATCTTGGCGGCGGGGTGGTTTCTGCTGGTCTCTCCGCAGCGGGCAAAGGCCGCCGCTACGCACACCCAGGTGACGACCCAACTGAGCAGCACCGCATCCTTGCGTACCCAACTCGACGTATTGCGGGCGCAGGCGAAGCAGCTGCCCGCCAAGCAGGCGGAGCTGACGAAGTTTTCCCGCCAAATCCCCAGCACCGCAGCCCTTCCAGCGCTGGTCCGGTCACTGACCGACGCTGCCTCGACCGCCCATGTGGACCTGCAGTCGATCGCGCCCGGCCCGCCGGCCGCACCGACCGCGACGGTGCCGGTGGCCCCGGTGGTCGCCCCGAGCCCTGGTGCTACGCCGAGTGCGGCGCCGGCAACCACCCTCGCGGCCCCCGTCGCCGCATCCCCGTTGCAGGTGGTCCCGCTGGCCATCAAGGTCAACGGGACGTACGTGCAGCTCGAGCAGTTCGTTGCCAATCTCGAGGCGCTGCAGCGGGTGCTCCTGGTCAGCGCCTACACGATCGGGCCGGGCTCTCCGCTCAAGCCGGCAACGACGAGCACCACCGCTACCGGCACCGCGACGGGGTGCAGCCGCACCGCCTGCACTCTGGACATGAGCCTGACGGGTCAGGTCTTCTTGGCACCGGCCCCGGCCGCGCCGCCCGTCCCCGTGACACTCAAGTGAGAGGGCAGCGATGACCGAGACGCCGACGTTCCCATTCGACGCCCCCGCCGATGTCGACCAGGTGCAGGAGAGCGGCGACCACCGCAAGCTGTTGCTGCTGATCGGCGCCGGCGTCGTTATTGCCGCGCTGCTCGGCTATTTCCTGGTGATGCCGCTACTGGGCGGGGACTCGCCGACGCCGTCGGCCCTCGTGCCGCCGGTAAGCCGGCCGCGACCGGTGCCGACGGCCAGCGCGCCGCCACGCCCGATTCCGCAGACGTTTGCCGGCGTCATCGGCCGCGACCCGTTCAAGCCCCTGGTCAGCCCGCCCGTCGTTGCGGCCCCCGGCTCGGGGACGACCACCACGACGGCAACCGGCACCACCATCCCGTCGGCGGCACCATCGACCGCACCGACCACCGCGCCATCGTCTGCGCCGACGACAAGGCCGACGACCGCACCGGCAACTCCGCCCAGCACGGACGGCATGATCACCTTCAAGCTGCTCAGCATCACCGCGAACACCGCAACGGTCTCGGTGGACGGCAAGACCTACACCTGGACGGTCGGGAAGGTCTACCTCGGCAGCTTCAAGCTGCTGAGCATGGGCAGCGTCGGCGACGGCTCTTTCCTGTACGGCGACATGCCGATCCACATCTCTACCGGGCAGACGTACATTTTCTCGAAGTAGTTGTGATCAGCGCCAGTTCAGTCTCGGATGTGCCAACGCACGTCTGCGATCGGGCCATCTTCCTCGATCGCGGCAGCGCGGACACGAGGGTCGACAACTTCGTCAACCCAGGTACGTGCTTGGCAGCTCCGCTGTGTTGTGTTGCGTTGTGTTGCGTTGCTGAACGAGCGTCACCGCGCAACCTCGGAAAGTTCGCTGTCCACAGCGGTTTCTGGGACCGAGGAATGTCGTACCCCCCGGCTAGCTTGACGGTATGTCTTTTGCTGCCGCGCCGCCGGTGGAGCATCCGATGCTCGCCGGGCTGGCCGCGGTGTCAGCGGAGCTGGCGGGTCTGGTCGAGGTCAACG
>JAABUL010002555.1_pt1 | contig 29715 bp, 53 predicted proteins | sample 5559151 | NCBI WGS metagenome assembly JAABUL01 (sample SAMN10711876, study PRJNA513368) | rock metagenome | isolation source: Antarctica rocks | place: Antarctica: Victoria Land, Pudding Butte sud
TTCAGGGTTCAAGCTCGAGCCTTCATGTCAAGTCTGTGCTCTTGCGCACTGCAGGAGCTGCAGCTTGATGAGGCGGAGCCGCACAACTTCGCGCCGGCTGAGTGGCCAATCAACGTTGTGGACTACGAGTTTCGTAAGACAGTCGGCGCGCGCGAGTCCTGATGGCAAATGTTGTTCGATCATGCAGTAGGCATCTATTGATGCAAGCGGCGCAAAGCGTGAACCTTTGACAAGTTGCATCATTCATGCTGTGATTCTCGTAGCCTCAGCTCTGGCATCCTGGATTTCCAGCATAGGATCGCTCGCAGATTGGCGAATTTATTGTGTGGAATTCTGTGAAAGGTCTTGGAATTCCATCGTCCGAATCCAACCATCATCCTTGGAAATCCAACACTGAAATGCTGGAAATCCAGCAATACTTCCAGCAGATGTTCGGGTAAATCCACCGTCCACAATTCCAGCACGAGGCCATATCCAGCGCTGGATTTCCAACACTTCCAACACTGGGCATTATGATGGATTCCAACAGGGGTCTTCATGCTGGAATTCCAGGGCTACCAGCAGTGGAATCCAGCTTGACCAATTTTCCGACGCATGTCATGTTACCCCATCGACCCGTTGGAGATCCACCACTGCCACGGCTGTGGCGGCAAACGACACTGCATCATCATTATAGGGGTAGTGGCACAGGCTGTTCAACGTCCAGTGTTGCTGATGATGCACGATGATGCAAACAATGGCTGTAGGTGATGCTGTTTTCCAGGTCCAGGTAGCGCAGGTGCCCTCAACCCACTGTCGCATGTGCCCCGGCGGCCCTCTAGAACTGTCGCTGAAATCCTAGTGGCGGCGGACGACGTCGTATTCCGCGTCCGGGCAGCCGCGCAGGCGCGCGACGTTAACGATGCCCTCAACGATTCATCGTCAAAAGTGTACTACAGCAGCTGAAATCTCAGTGGCGGCGGGCGACGTCGTATTCCGCGTCGGGGTAGCCGCGCAGGTACTCGCCGTCCAGCGCCGCCAGGTAGCGGTCTGCGCCCTTGATGGCAATCTGGTGCCCGTTCTCCAGCACCTGGCGCATACAAAAGACTACAGTGAGGGACCTTGAACCGAAAACAGGGAAAATCCAAACGCCGTCCAGCGCCGCCAGGTAGCGGTCTGCCCCTATGATGGCGACATCGTGCCTGTTCTCCAGCACCTAGCGCATACAAAGGACTACATTGAGGGACCTTGAATAGACGTGAACAGGATGTATCCAAATGCCGTCCAGCGCCGCCAGGTAGCGGTCCGCGCCCTTGCTGCAATGTGGTAACTGTTCTCCAGCACCTGCGCAGAGTCCCCATAACAATTCGGTCACGTTCGGGCGATGATCGATGCAACCTACTCAGCAGATCGCGCCGGCATCCCCGATGGCCGCCTGGTGTCTGCTTTTCAGCACCTGCGCTTGCGGAATTTGCAGGGCATGTACATTTCTGCCAAAACAGAAAATGCCGCCAGTCACCGGTCTGCGCCCTTGATAGTAATCTGGTGCCTGTCCTCCAGCACCTGCATGAAATGCGAAAGCAAGTGGAACAAGCTGCCAAAACAGCAGTGCTGCAGTACAGTCCGGGTGACAGAAGCAGGGTGTGGCAGCCTGCCATGCCTGTTCTGAAAGCTTGCTAGGGGCTGAGCGATTACAAAGCATTTCGTGAAGGCCAGCTGCGCTCAAATGACGCAAACCAGTTCAGCAAATTCGAAGATGACGCACCATGGTGGTCCACCAGCCACCGTAGATCTTTTCAAATGGCGGAATGCGCTGGAGCTTCTCCCTGCACACGTACCACAGCCCTGACGCGATGCCAGGCTCCCGATGACACTTCGACACTTTGCAGGGACGACTGCATGTGCCCTGCGACATATGCAATCGCGCTGTACAATGCATGGACAACGTGCTCACCTGATCTTCTCGACCTCGGATGCCGGCAGCGGGATGTAGATGGGGTAGCTGTGAATTCGACACAAAATGAATCACGCCTCAGCAGCATCGCAGAAAAGCCGTCGGCCAACAAAGAGCTGCGGGAGCCGTGATAGACAGGCTACGACAGGCAGGCTGCGCAAGATGCGCAAGGGCTGCGGCAATTTTGCGGCATCATGATGTGCGAGCTCAGCTTTGTTGTGACAGACGATGCACAGGCGACGCACTGCACAACTGTCACGAAAACCACTGCTGAAACCAGTATTCTGCTTGCAGCTTCTGCGCACCTGTACATGTAGCTCACAAAGCCCTTCCGCCGTGTGACCTGGATGGTGTCTCCAGTGAGCGCCACCGCTGCACGCATCAGCACACCTGGTTTGTCGGGGACCTGTAGGCGGCGGGGGTGAGACATGTTGGCTACAGTGGTCACTGAAGGCTTTCGCATCAAGGCGTCGCACATGTGATGCATCATGTCCACCTGAGCGGCTGGGCGGCCCTGCACAGGCTTTTCAAGATCAAGACACATACAAACGTTGGCAGCAAGGCCCACCCTTGCCCTCGCGCGTCTTGTCAAGGCGCAGGATGGCGCTGCCTGGGAAATGACCCCCGAGCCTGCAATATAGTGGAAAGATTTCAGGCAATTAACAACGAATTCGAGCAACTGTTCAGGCTTGAACAGCTGGATCTGGACTACGGACTGCCATGCATTTGCAGCTCGCACAGACACCCACCATTTGCCGGTACGTGTTGATTTAACATTATACCTGTAGAGGGTTGCGCCGCCGAACAGCTGGCATGAGTCGCCAGACCAGTAGCGGATCTCGGCGCCCTCCTTGCGCCCCACCCACTGCTTGTCCCACTGCAGAAACCGCACACACAACAATCAGATGATCACGTGGTTGGCGCGAGGTGCAGATTCCTGGCGCACCACCCCACTGCTCGTCCCACTGCCGCAAGCGCAAACACTGCCCATCACTTCTTGGTGAGAATAGCAGGTGCATCATGCTTTGCTTGGGGCTGCACGGATGTGCACCGGAACCCTGCAATCCAATGCGGCGGTCCATTATGACCCGGCGGACGAGCGCCCGCCTCTGCTTCCTTGCAGACTTGAGATCTGTGCTGTTGAGATGAAGACAGAGCCCCACCTCGTGCACATAGATGGGCGTGTTGAGCTGGCGGCCGGAGGGGTGCGGCAGCAGGGTTTGGGGCAGCAGGTTCAGGCGGACAGCTTGCGGTCAGAACAATTTTGCGGCCCACCTCGTGTACATAGATGGGCGCGTTGAACTGGCGCCCCCAGGCGACCATGCCGGAGTAGAAGTGCGGGTGCGAGATGGCAATGGCCCTGATGCAACCCAGTTTCTCCACCGCCTGCAGCCAATATGCAAACAGCAAATTGTGGACGAAAAAGGCACAAATTGAAGCACAAAGAGGATTTAGCAGGACACCCTGAAGACACCTATCAAAACCTAGCAAAAGCTGTCGACACCACATCGTGATGTAGGGTGGAATTGAAGGCGAGGCTTGACATCCGATTGTCTACTTCCAAGGGGAGCCATGCTATCAATTGGCAAGTGCATGCGCACGACCAATGTGCCAGCAGGACGCACACACCTCAATGGTTTTCTGGTCCAGCACAGTGACGCAGTCCCACAGGATGTTGCCTGCACCGATTTTTGCAGAGTATATTATAGTATGAGAGTACAAGACTTGAGCAATGCAACAGTGACACAAGCTGCTTGCGCAATGCGGCCAGAGACGCCATCATGGAGAGTTCTGTCCCGCCCCAACCAGCCCACATGAACAGCAAACGGAACATATGAATGAAAGCGACCCGCGTCCTGTATGTCTGACGAACCTTCAGGCGTCTGCGCCAGGATTGCGCGCTGGCCGATGGCAAAGGAGGGCTCTGTGCCGATGCCCGTCAGTCCTGCAGCACAGAGGAATCAAGAGAGTATCCAAATGATGTTCCAGTCTGCATCCCAAGAGATAGGGCCCGCTGTTCACGGCTCTTTCGCTGCCTGCCGGGATGGCAACAGGTGTGCGATTTCAGGGTCGTTGTCTGCGCTGGGCAGCGCATGGCGTGAGCAGCATGGTGTCGATAGGAAAGGTCAGAGTGCAAGAGCAATATATAGAGCTTTATTTTAGGGTTTGTACCTGGCTCGATCATGTCGATCCTGTTGCTGTGTCCCTCTTCCACCAGCCCCTCGATGGTGGTCCACTGCTGGCCCTGCGGTCGATAATTTCTAGAGTTTTCTACTTGTGTATCAGCGCCCTGAGCGTGGTCGGCGGCCACCAGGAGGCTCTCCTCGTGTAGAAGGCATGGCGCGAACTGCTGTCCATCTGCTCGTGGATTTCCAGAGCGGGGCACGCGTCGATGGCAGCCTCGAAGAATATCGTGGGTGATGTGGAGCGCTGAGCGGCAGCATGCGCGTGGTCTGGCAGATGCGTGCGACCGCCATGCTCTGGGCAGGCGGCTAGACAGAACCCTGGGAAACTCGGGGTGGCAGTGGAAAAGCGGCGCTCACATCAGATCCCACGTACTGCCGGTCGTCCTCGCACAACTGGCAGCTCTTTGGCGGCTCCTCCGTCGCGTCATGCTGCAGCCCGCAGGCCTGGCACACCCAAAGTTCGGCACCCATTGTGGCGGCGGCGCGATCACGCGTTGCTGAGTTGTTGCTGCTGCAGTGGCGGGGCGGGAGGATGCACGAGGCGCCAGCAGTGCTCCGAGGAGCGACAGTCCGAGGAGGAGCGACGCTGCGGCTCTTCAGATAGCGCAGTGGCGGGACCTGCAGCAAAAATCTCCGCCGCGCTCGATGAGCGCACACAGACTCCAGTGCACGTCCACGCCTCGATGCAATCGTTTTCACAGCATGGATTTGCACAGATCGCATGATATGTGGCCATCCATCTGGTGTCGGACAGTGGACGCTCTCTGAGCGCAGGCAACCGCTGCCCAAGCATGGACAAGGAGCACCCAAGTGACATCTGCATGTGAGTTGCATACAACGGAGACCAGACAACGTCATAGATCTCAGTTCCTGCAGTCGGTTGGGAGCATGCACGCACCCTGCAGGATTTGTTCACAGCAGCCCTCGGATTTCTGTGCTGTGGCGTGGACTGTAAAGGCAGAAGCTTTCGAATGATGGTTTGAGATACACTGCTCGTTTACGCAAGCCATAATCTTGTCAGCATGCATGCGGATTCCTCGGCATGCATTCCTGGGATAGATCAAGCTACTGTCCCCGGAGCGGTTCCGACGTTTCGGCGCGCGCCTTTCGGACAGGCCTGCAGGAACGACCTTGAAGTTACGATACAACCTGAATGATGCAAACTGTCCAATCCGAAAACTGCAGAGATTGTGACAGTGGCAGAGTACCGCGATGACTATGTCCAAATCACTGCGGAACCTTCAGATCGATGTGCGATGGAGCCTGGAGGACGCATCTTATCAGCTCGACGCGCAGGAGCTGAGCTGCAGCATCCGTCCAACTCCAGAGCTTGCCGGCAAGAGACTTCGCGCCGCTGATGCCACTTGTGCCGCTGGTGCTATCATGCTGGGCGTTGAGGAGAACAGCTAAACATGCTGCCGGTGTAAGACATGCAGAAGCTGATACGGCCGCAACACTATTGCCTGGCATCGGCGGGATGCAACATGACCCATACCGCCAGCCCGACATTATCGCCGAGGATTCAGCATGACAACAACGGGACAGAGTCTCAAACCCTGTGCCTGCGATTTGCGGCCGCAGCGCTCCCCCTGGCGGCGGCAATCGCCGGCGGGGCCGGCGTGCTGGTCCAGCTGTGGCGGCCCGCACATGACATGTGAGACACTGCGAGAGCCTTCGGTGATCGTAGTAGGTGCTGCTGACGTGCATTTGCTCCAGCTGTGGCAGACGCACATGACATGTGAGACACTGTTCCCAGTGGCAACCTGCAATTATGAGGCTCCCCTGCGATTGTGGTTGACACCAGACACGTTCAAGTCTGCCTGCGATGAGTGCTTTCACAGCGTCGAGCTTTGCACCGCGCGAGAAAAGAGCTTGTGTTCGCCCGCAGTGTGGGTGCAGCAGGCGGCACAGCGCTGCTGGGTGAGGCGGTGCTGCCACTTACGGCGCTGCTGACATCTGGATCGGCACCTGTCACAGCTGCCGTCGTGGCTGCAGCAGATGTTGGCGACGCAGCGGACGATACGGACCATGCAGCTGGCAAGGCATGTACCGAGATGACTCATCCAAGCCCCCAGGACCACTCTTGACTGAGACATCTGGACAACCTCAGCTCCGTCTGCTTCTGAGAGTCGTGGCGCAGTATGTCCGCATGTGGGCTGTGGACCTTCCGGTGTACCACCGCAGGCGACAGCTTTGCTCCGCCGCCACAAACGACTCTTGCGCGGGATTGCTCATGTGTAAATCGCACTTGTAACTGGCTGCAGGTGGGCGTCCTTCATGTGCAGCTGAGCCTAAAGGATCTGGGACCAGCGGCCGCTATGACGGACCATAGCGCGCCAAGCAGCGCTCTGGCGCATTCCGCAGCAGGCAGCCCACTTCCCCAGCATGCGGCGTCCGGCGGAATCCTGGGTTCAGCCGCCGCTGCGGCGGATGACAGGGAACGCTGGCGGGGGGATGCGGCGCCGTCGGACGCTGACGCGCGCTCCGCAGCAGGCGGCGGCGGCGGCGCTGCTGCACCGGAAGAGACCGGCCAGCATGCCAGTGACCGCGGCACTGAACAGCGCAGCGAAGCTGTTTGCAGTCACGGACGCGGCAGCACGCCCGGCAGCAGCTGCCCGAGCACCCCCGAAAGCGGCGGGCTGCTGGGACAGCTGTGGGATGCTGCAGAGGCGGCTCGCAAGAAAGATACGATGGCGGCTGCCATGTTGGCTGCGCTGGATGCCTCGAATGGTCCATCACTGTTTGCCGCTCCGCCAGAGCAGCCGGATGGCAGCTGCAGCCTTGAGAAGCGGACCGCAGGACCGGTAACAGCTTTCCTGCAGCCGATGCAGACTGCAGCCGCAGTAACCGCACCACCCGCAGCAGCCGCATGCGTGGCCTGCGCTCACAAGGCGTCAGAAGCACCGCCTGATCTCCTGGAATCGCCCGGAGGGCAGCCGACGCGGCCTGTAGGTGGCAGGAAGCAGCAATGGTCCGCCGCGGCGCGCCGAACGGAGTTCCTTGCAGCGTGGCGCCTGGCAGCGTGGAAGGCCGCGGAGGAAAAGCGCTTTGTGGCGGAGCTGGAGGTGATGATGATTTGAATGTTACTTGCAGTCAATAACGCAATTGAGGCATGGCGCTTTTTGCATCATGCGCTAACTTTCGTTGATGGCAGAGTGTGCACACACCAGGAGGCCAAGCATACGTGTCTTCCACGGGTCGTGATGTTTGGCTGATCTGATGAATTTGTGTGCAGCACCGGCGCATGGAGGTGTTGTTGCCTGCATCAGCGGTGCATGTATCTGAAACTGCATTAGAATGATGTTGATTTTCTATGTGTGCCTAGGTGTCAGAGCGCCAGCGCATGGAGATGCTGGCAGCAGAGTGGCGGCGGCGGGAGGCGGCGCAGGCCGCGGCTGCCACTGTGGCGGCGGCGCATATCGCCGCGCTGGAGTCCAAGGCTCGGAAGGTAACATTCGGTTGTAGGACGACAGCTCAAGCCCTCTCTTGGTCTCTTATGTGCAGCATGGGTACGAGAGAGTCTGGTTTATTTTCCGACTATATTCATTATAGGCCCGCGGTCACTTATGGCGCGCAGGCTCTGAACAGAGGGCAGAAGCAGGAGGCTGACGTCATGGCCACCCAAGAGCGGCTGGCGGCTGTGATACTTGGTCAAAGAGCAACACAGATAGGCTTTCCCTATCACTTCGTTCGCAGGCCCTGCAGAACGCGCAGAGGTAGGCGGCCGACATTGGGGCGGACCACTTAGGAGCGGCTGGTGGCACTGCCGCTATTTATCGACCCTTGTTTATGATTTGTTCCCAAATTCGCAGGCCTTACAAAACACGCAGAAGCAGGAAGCCGAAGTCATGACGACCCGAGAGCGGATGGCGGAGCGGCAGCGCGGCATGGAGGCCGAGCATGCCGCCCGCGGCGAGAAAGCAGCCGCCGTGATTGCCAGTTTGCAGGTACATTCCGTTGCAGTGAAGCGCTGTAAGATGCCTTCGCCTGATCAGCAGGCCTGCAATTGGGCGACTGTTCGTCTTGTGCGCACTGCAGTGCCATCAGAAGAAGATGGCACCACCACACGGCAATCCCCCATACATGAAGCTGTCTGTAGAGGATGCGATGGCGTGGCTTACATAACCATTTCCACGAAGGGTCTCCGGTACTGATCAACAACTGCATCCAGAACATGGTGCAGGCGAAGTTCGAACGACAGCTGCGGCTGGAGCGGCAGCACAAGGCGGACCTGGAGGCGACCATTTGCACTCCACTTCTTGTCGTTCCTTTCCACGTTCTGAATTCTTGTTGCCATGCAGGGCAAGTTCGAGCGGCAGCTGCGGCTGGAGCGGCAGCACACGGCGGACCTGGAGGCCGGGAAAGCCAAGGCGGAGGCACGCGCAGACGCAGCAGAGGCGCGCATCCAGGTGATTTCAGTCTTAGTGTGTGCTGTGTTGTTTTCCCCGTATCTGCTTCCTTGGTTTCTCCTTGGTCAGAAGATCCTTTCGTGTGCCGGTCTGCGCCCTGTGGAGTGGTGGTGCAAAGTCAAAACTCCAGATGCATTTGGAACCTGAGCGGGCCTTCGACAAACGTGGTGCAGCTGCACATCCTGAGATGTCGATGAGCATCAATGCAGGAGCTGCAGAAGCGGAGGAGGGGCGGCCAGCCGCCAAGCTGGCTCTGCAGCTGGCAGATGCGCAGGAAGCGGCCACTACCTTGTGTACTCTATGATTGTTTGATAAACGGGAACTCGCTGCGACAGGAGCTGCACAGGCGGGAGGAAAAGAGACCGGCCGCAAAGCTGGCACGGCAGCTGGCGGACGCGCAGGAAGCAGCAGCTCGGGCGGAGGCGTGGGCGGCGGATGCCACGGCGGCGCGCCAGGAGAGCAAGCAGCAGGTGCGACACTACTGGTGTGCAATTGTTGAGAAAAGTCACAGAAATTAACATGCATCTGGGTCTTGCGGCGGCGCGCCAGGAGAGCAAACATCAGGTCCGAATGCAGACCTAGTTGACATCACCATGCTCAGGAGGCCCTAGCGAGCGGCAGCTCGACAGCACGCAAGCATATGTGGCGTTCGAGAGCAAGGCTGGTCAGCAGGCAAAGCTTAGTTGGTCGAGGGGCAGATTTTGCCTCAATTGACGCTCGTGTACTGTTTTCCATCTCCCAACAGGTGGTGGAGCTGGTTCGTGCACTGGTGACGCTGCGGCACGGCGATACCGCCGCCGCCGCGGCGTCCACCACCGAGACTTCTCCGGCAGCCAGGGGCGTGGCACACTGCAAAACACCCAGCGCTGCGCCCCACAGGCTGGCGGATGATGCAGAAGCGAGGCAGTCCTCGGCAGACATTCCGCCTGGCGGTGTGGACTGCGCAAACACGGCAGCGGCGCGACGGGACCCCCCAGGGGACGTGAACAATCAAAACACTGGAAACGATGAGGAGCTGCGGCGCCTGGCAACAGAGCGCGCGGCACTTGTCGCGACGGGAATCTATGGTGGCGAGGACGCCCTGATACGGCAGCTGGACGCCCGCATCGGCCGCCTGTACGGCGAGCAGCGGGCCAAATGACGATACCTCCAGGTGCAGTGACCATCAGTCTTGCATTCCTGCCGTTCAGCCGGACTGCCTCCAGCGGGCGCTTGTTTGGAGAGCCGGCCTGCTGATAAATATTTGTATCAGGAGAGTGTTGATTCATTGCTGCCATTTTCATCAAGGGACATTGGCACTACAACTGCAGGATGCCCCATTCAACGCCTGTGTGGCCAGCAGCATCATTCGCAAAGAACTTCTTCGAGTTGACATGGGATGTCACTGCCAAGGAGAGCGGCTGTTGAACCCTACTGCTCTTCATCAAGCAATATCGTGCAATTGCAAGTTTGCACGCCCGAGATCCTAAGGCCTGAACACAATCCCTGCGCCAAACCTAGCCGAGAGTTTCGAAGCTCGAGATGCGCAGACGCCTGCTGGGGTATCGGCACAAGCCAATCCACTGACGGATTGCTGCCTGTGCATTCCGGTGTGACAATACAACACTTCCGCCCACGGCTGCAGCGGCAGCTTCTCTAGAAGCTGTTGTGTCACAGCTTGATCTTTGCGCCGCCGGCAACGCCGACGGTGCGTGACGTCTTCTCCATGTCGCGAATACCTTGAGCACCGCCTTCCAACAAACATTCCCCTCAGAGCTTGCTCTTTGCGCCGCCGGCGACGCCGACGGTCCTTGACGTCTTCTCCATGCCACGCGACGCCTTCAGCACCGCTTCCCGCGGCAGCAGCGGCTTGCGCCACATCCAAGCGGCGCCGTCCACCACTAGCGTGTGCCCCGACACGAATCCTGCACAGGACCATTATGACCAAGTGTGAAATAGTTGGTGGTCATAGTATATGTCGGCAGCAACAGCGGCTTGCGGGACGTCCAGGCGGCACCGTCCACGACCAGCGTGTGCCCGGACACGAATCCTGCGGGAAGAAACAAACACAAACAGAGCTCAATGAAGTGAGGATTTTTTCCCTGGCAGTTTTCAACACGGCGGTGGCTTGGAAACTGAAGGATTGCTTCCGGTACGAGTTTGTGCCTAGTTGCAGCAGCGGTTTGCGCAGCATCCAGGCGGCGCCGTCTGCAACCAGCGTGTGCCCGGACACAAATCCTGCACGATAGATGCAGCACATTACATATAACGTGCTTGCAACACTCTTTAATGGCAGCTTTGACTTTGCTCCACATCCAGGCGGCGCCGTCCATTGCCAGCACGTGCACGGACACGAATCCTGCACGATCTGAATCAAGAAAGATTCGTCGTGACAACATTGCAAACCAACCGCTTTGCTTTCAAAGGCATGCACTTGAGGTTTTGAGATGCCTTTCCAGGACACTGCAGAACGTCCATGCTTTTCGACCTCGAGCGCTGCACCTGCCACATGCAGGGCCAGGGACGCTAACCCCGTGGCAATATTTCATCAGCCGCATGTAGAAGTGCGAGGGGTTCGAGGGCTTGCTCGGAAGTTCTTCCCGCAAATTTCTTTTATCGACCAGCGCACCTGCCGCAAGCGACGCCAGGAACACGACGCACATGGCGATGTGCCACTTGCGGCACATGCGCCCAGGAAGGTCAGATCCTTTGCTGAGATGCAGCTGACAGAATCGCTCTCACCTGCCGCGGGCGAGGCCAGGAAGACAACGCCCATGGCGATGTCCCACTTGCGGCCCATGCGGCCGAGGGGGATCTCGCGCGCAGCCGCCGCATACTTCTCCTCCTCTGTGGCCCCCGGCATCAGTTTGGACATGCCTGCAGATTCAGGAGATGTGTTGATGTTCCATGTTCATCATGACATGTCAGGCTGCGGCCGCATACATCTCCTCTTCCGTGCTCCATTGGGACACACCTGCGGCAGCGTAATCCGCTGGTCGAAAGATGCAGGCCGTCTCCAGTAGACGCCGTGCTGGAGTTCAAACTTCACCTGGTGTACCGGCGTTTGTGAACGCACTCTGTGCCAGAATTGGGTTCCGTTCTTGGCCGGGCAAGTCTTTCAGACTGCACGCTCACCTGCTGTGCCGGCGATTGGCATGGGCGCCACGCCATTGAGGCGGATGCCAGTTGCTCCTTCAATTCCGAGCGCGCCTCGTGCCAGTCCTAGCATCGTTCTTGGTGCAAGCGTTACTCAAGAAATGCTCACCTGCTGTGCCGGCGATCGGGCCAGGCGCCACGCCGTTGACGCGGATGCCATCCGCACCCCACTCCAGCGCCATGCTCCGTGTCAGCGAGTCCACCCCCGCCTTTGCCGCCGACACATGCACCTGCGCAGCCGACACATCCTGACTTGACACATTGTAAGTTGGTGTACATATGCTGATGTGAATTGTTCTGCTCATGCCGTCTCCACCCCACTCCAGCGCCATACTGCGTGTGAGGGAGTCCACCCCGGCCTTCGCCGTCGACACATGCACCTCAGAAATCGACAAATGCTTGGCTGACAAATGTGCGTTGAGGTGAAAGCTCTTTTCACGCCGTCCGCGCCCCAGTCCAACGCCATGCTGCACGCGAGTGAGGCCACGCCCGCCTTTGCCACCGACACATGCACCTGAACGGACGAACCGATGCTTAGTTGACGGAATTCATGCTGTGGTGGCTTATCTTTCATGACTCTGCGCCCCACTCCTGGGCCATTCTCCGCAAGAGCGAGTCCAACCCCGCCTCTTGACGCAGTCCACACCGGCCTTTGCCACCGACACATGCACCTGCATGCTGAAATGAACAGCGTTATGCAAAAGCGTGCCGCCAGGACCTGCTTCCCCAATCAAGGCGAAGACTCGCGTGCATTGCATGCATCCCCGTGAGAGTGCACCTGGTAGAAGGTGGCGCCGTAGTGCAGTGTCGCGCTGATGTTGACGATGACGCCGCCGCCGGACTGCTGCAGGTGCGGGTGCGCCGCGCGGCTCATCTGGAAGGTGCCCACCGTGTCGATCTCCATCACTGCATACATAAGCGCAAAGCTGAACTGCATGCCTGCATCTCGCTGTCGCTCGGCTTGATCTCGCTTGGCGCAGCGAACCGGGGCGCACACGACGAGTCTGACGATCTCCATGACTGTGGCGACATTGGCACAATGGGGATCGGCCCCATTTGGTGTATTCAAGAAAACGCAATGGGTTTATCTCAGCAGTGCGCCAAAAGGATCAGACGGCGCGTGCATCTGGGTCCTGCTAGGGTGCAGAATGTGCAGGGCCATGTTGAAAAGGCGGCCCCCATGCGACAGCGCACCTGTGCGAAAGCCGTTGGGCGACAGGGCCTCGGCGGCTGCAAGGAAGTTGCCAGCGGCGCAGTTGACCAGAATGTCCAGCCGCCCAAAGTGTTCTGCCGTCTCCTCTGCCCACCGCACGCAGTCGTCCGCCTTGCGCACGTCTCCCTATATGCAAATGCGTGCAGGCAGCTTGAGGCGCAAAACGGACATAAGTACGAGTCTGAAGCTTCCTTGAAGCCGGATCCAGATGTCTGCCTAGCACACGTCTCCCTGCCCGTGACTGCATGCAAGCAATTCGAGGCGCTTAATCGACATCAAGTTACATCTGAAACTTCATTGACGCCATCTGCTCCGCCCACCGCACACAGTCCCCATCTTCCGCACGTCCTCCTGCACGTGCGGAATGAAGTTGCTTTCGCAATCTTTGGAAATGACATGGGTGTGGGCAGCCTCCTCCGCCCACCGCACATGATTATCAGCCTCAAGCACATCTCTCTGCATGCAAGTAATTGCATAAAATCGCTCTGTGCATAAAACAGCCGAGCAGCGAATGCGAGAACATGCGCCTGGCGATGATGCCCACTGTACTGCTAATCACCCAATGTGCGGATGATCATGCTGTCCGGATGATCATCTCCAGGCGCGTTGCCTCCCAGCAGTGCTGCACATGCACTGCATCGCAGGTGGCTCATTGCTGGCTGCGCCTGCGGTATGACGAGCGCAAAGCACGCTGCTGATCTCGAGGAACCATCTGAGGCTTCTTGTGCTCCTCCTGCATCTCACTGCCACAAAGCCCAAGGTGCATTGCATTCCCACTAGGTAGTTTCCAGAATGTTGAGACGTTGACCGCACTTGTATCCTCCTCTCACCGAGTCCCATTGCGCGACGTTTTGAAGTCTGGCACGGACAGCAACACGAAGCGAGGCCCACCTGGAAGCCATGCATGCGGACGCCCTGCTCCAGGGCCGCAACCCGCATTTTGCAGCACCAAACATCTCGAAGCCTGCTCGTTCCACAGCGCCGCCTGGGAGCCTCGCTCTGCCCTTGCATGCTCAAAATCTGTATAGGAGGTACCTGTTAGATAATCCGTGAGGCAAGTGAACCCGCCTGGATGCCATGCGCGCGGATGCCCTCCTGCTCCAGAGTCGCCACCGCGTCGCGCAGCACATTCTCACGGCGCCCCGTGATGGCCACCGCGGCGCCGTGTAGACCTGTGCGTGAAAGAAGCAGGTGCGTCGGCAGGCGGGCCGTGCAAACAGGCCCTTGATCACAGGCCTTGCGCACAGTCTCAGGGCGATCGCCGCAGCCCAAGACAATGCAGCATGCCTTGGTGCAGAAAGGTTGCCAGCCTGTCAGGTGATCCAGCAAGTTGGCATGCGTATTTATGGTCAACGAAAGCCAACATAGCAGCACCTAGCTGCCGAGTGATCTCGAAGCCGATGCCCGAACCGCCGCCGGTGATGAGCGCCACCTGCCAGGATTCAGAACTGCCTCGTTAGCAAATGGAGGAAGTCGAGATGATTTGTATCGAGGATGCTTCAGGAAGACATTTGAGCAATCATGCTGTGCACGTATGTACACCTTACACATGCCGTGTGCGCGTGCACAAGCATGGTGGCGTTGTCACCTTCCCTGCCAGGATGTCCTGGCGGTAGGGCGACTGCTCATGCGCCATCTTGAGAATGTTTTCTGTGGCAGCTTGTGGTCCTGGGCTTTTCACCGGCTGAAGCTGTCGTCTCGGAGTCACACGTCAGCAACCAATGCCAAGATGCCAACCGGCAATCGCCGTTGCGCGGCTACACAGCTGCGAAACAAACGTCAGAGTAACCTTTGTATGCCGGGTGATACTCGAGTAATGCACGCGAATCGGCGTTTCGGTGTCATGGGAACGCGACGAGCGTCCCTTGTTTCGGAGCTAAATAACCTGGCGCGCGCGTTTCACTCGTATTTGCTGTTTGCAGCTGAGCAACGTGTTGTCGGGCCCGCCTGTGGTGTGGTTTTTGACAAGTACGGCGCACACCGCTGTCCACTTGCGGTGTCGGTTCGTTCAGACCAGAATTGTCTCGACAACTACTTGCAGATCGAGTGCTGTAAGACGAGCGCACTGCTGATGTCCATTGGGACCAGGCACATACCTTGATCAGGCTGTATTTGACGATCTCCTTTGCAGCGGAGGAGCTCAGTGGTGCCTGCTGAAAGGCTATTGAGCAGTCTCCAAGACAACACTCCCGTGCACAAATGCTGGGACGTTGAGATGCTCAGAGTTCAGCTGGTCAGCTTGATACGCCTCGTTTGCAGTTGACAGCGCTGCTGGGCTCGTCAATGGAACCAAGGGCAGCTGCGCCTTGACCACGATCTGGGCAAGCCGCAGCGCTAACAGCGACAGCCTCGAGCGCAGCTGCCAATAAACGCGTCAGGAAGCTGCCAGACGCAGAGCAGCTGAAGCTTTGGAAGAGCCTGCAGCCTCAGCGAACGTACCATGTGGTGCGCATGTGATGCCTGCTCACTCTATTCCCCGCCAGGGCCAAGCGTACATTGTATGCTCGTTGGCCGTGGCACCAGGCCACAGCTTCTTGTGCGCCTTGTAAGCTGCACGCAGCAGTGCCTCGTCTCGGGCATGGACTGGCGGGAAGACTGCCCTTTGGCAGGGGCCATGCGTTATAGCGCCGCCGCCGTTCGACCGCTGTTCTCCACTGCATGCACAGGTTCTTCTACGCGGTGAGCCTGCCGCTGCTGCTGGGCGGCATCATGTACATGCTGCGCTTCATGCCGGCGCCCGACACACACTGGGCCGTCAAACTGGACGTGGGCCTTGCCTGGTGCGCCTGGCTTCAGTTTCACGATCTCATCAGTTCTTCATGCGGACGCGCTGCACGTCCTGTTATATGAGGCTTGACACCGCACGCACTAACACAGTCGTGCTTTGACCGTAATGGCCGCTTCTGCACCTCTGCTGCCTTCCCTGCAGGTTTGCAATACTCTCATCAGTGGACGCTGATGCCGGTGCCAACGGACGTAGCGACGATGGGCAACAGTTGCCATCAGAAAGCGGGGTAATGAAATCGGGGTATTGAAATCTGGTTTACTGCAGGTTTGCGGCGCTGTCGACGCTGGTGCTGGTGCCGACGGATGTGGCAACGACGCTGGAGGATGAGCCGGCGGTGCTGCTGTGGCTCTGGTGGCGCATCGTCTACTGGTGAGCTGCATCCGTCTGTTGTTGACCACTGTCGGCCGTTGCCTTCTCCACGGTCACATTGCAAGGGCCACAGGCCAGGTTGTCGAGTGACGGGATCACGAGCTGCTCCTCTGCTCTGATGCCAGGTCGCAGCATTGACAGTGTCACGATCATGATAGTCAGAGTGTGTCGTGTGTGGGTGGCAGGTACGGCTTCATCGGCCAGTTCGTGTGGCTGCCCATCCACCAGGAGTATGTGGACAGCGGCCACTTCACATGGGGCGACCGCCTCGCCGCCGCGCTGCGCAAGTGCGCCCCTTGGAACATGCAACTGACTGACTTTCAACGGTGTCCCCGTCCTTATTTACGTCATGGAATCAAGAGAAGGGTAGGGCACGAGACAGTCTGTTGCTTGCTTGCTTCCGGAAGGCAGCGCAGACTGAGCCACCCTCATGCACCACTTTCGTTTGCCACTCTGTGTCAAGCAGTCTGACCTCTGCCACCTTTGCATCCGCAGTATCATAGATGCAATCGCCGCCCAGCCGGTGTACTTCCTGTTTATGTTACTGAATAGTGTGGCAATGTTTTTGCAGTAACATAATACTGTACGCGCTGGTGGGCGGGCTGAGCGGGGGAATGCTGGCGCTGAGATTCAGTTAACCTCTGCAGTTTCGATCTTCCTGAAGAATGTTCCCGTCTTCGTTGCAGCAACATCATGCTGTACGCGGTGCTGGGCGGGCTGGGCGCGCTGGGGATCCTGGCGCTGCTGGTGTTTGGCCACATCAGCCTCACGTCGGTGGTCGGCATCGCCATTGCACTGTCCAACGCCTTCGGCCTCATTGCAGGCGCGCTCATTCTGCAAGCTGCATGCTGCCTGCCGCATGCTGTTCTCTTGACGAGCTCTGTGCCAACCTGAGATTTGCACAGCCTTGCTGGCAGACTGTGTCCTGCTGCTGCCGTGCTGCGTATTGTGCCTGCCTTCATTTTCCCATGCGCATTGCATATGTATCACGCGGAATGCAGCATGTGGCCTGCACTGTTCTTGCGATCATGGCAGCAACTGGCATGAGCCTGCAAAACAAAGTTCGCTACAAGGGCTTGATGACTCCACCTTGGACCCTTGTCCCTCGTCGTTCTTCGTTCTGCAGTCTCGGACATTCAACAACCACTTGGTACAGTGCATGACAATGGCTGCAAGCAATGGTTCTCACCTCAAAAAGGTCAAATGCGCCTCATGGTTCACTGACGGTGGCAGGCAGTCGTAATGAGGTAAAGCAGGCACAGGTGCACTGCTGTTGCAGCGGTGGCAGCAGGCGGTCAGCGATGCACTTGCCACAGACCCAGCAAGATCTCAAGATCATTATTCTGCAGCGCAGGCATCTCCCCGGTGGGTTCCGAGCTGGCAACGGTCCCGCTTTTGATGTTGCTGCTGGCGAACATGCCACAGGGCGTCCTTTCGCCACCCGTTCGCGCACGCCGACCATCTGAAGGAATATCTTGCAAGCCGCAGGCATATTCCTGATGGGCTATGGGCTGGTGGCGATTCCGCGCACGCTGTGGCGGCTGGCGGACGTGCGTGGGCGGCAGCGGCTGACGTGCCACAAGGCGGGCGTGCAGGCGCGCAAGGCGCTCGACGCCCACAAGTGCGTTCTAATTCCCTTCTCCTCTCAACGTTCTAGCTTGCTGCCACATTCCCACTTTCATAAGGTGTAGTAGCGACGGCTACGTGAGGAGGCGTGCAGGCAAGTGTGCTATCCATTCACAGGAAAGATCTATGAAACATTTTTACAACACATGTTCACTATACAAATCTTCAGTGCCACGAGGCAGGCGTGCAGGCACGCAAGGCGCGCGACGCCCAAAGGTGAGCTGCACAGGATCTCACTTTCACATGACGGGACACAAGGCGGGCGAGCAAGGTGGTTGATGCAATCCAGCCTCATTCCCGTCGAGTTTTCTCAGTACAGCGCTATGACACCTTTAATATTTCCTTGTGTGCCGGATGCTGTGCCAGGTGTGCGCCACAATCGTTGCCCATGTTGCACGTAGCGTTTCTATGCAGTGCAACACATTCCGAAACCGACTGCATTGCTGCAGCATTTCCATCTTGCTCCAGCACGAGCCTGTAATAGCTGCAATAGGCAGCTGGCGGTGGAGGCGGCAACGGCGCACAAGGTGGCCTGCGTTTTTGGCGGTAATATCGTCACTTCGCTGCAGAAATCCTACACCAACACATATTGTTTCGTCGACAGGCAGCTCACGGGTGGAGGTGGCGACGGCGCACAAGGTGGCAGGCATGATTGGACGGCACGACCATCAGTCTGCCGCCAAAAGATCCCCTGTCCTAATGCAAAGGTCTTCACTCCGACAGGCAGCTGACGGTAGAGGTGGCGACGGCGCACAAGGTGGCGGGCATGTTTGGGCGGCGCGACCCGATGCGCCGCTACATGGACAAGATCACAGCGCTGGCAGATAACCTGGGTGTGTCCTATCATCTACCGAATCTTCTCTGTCTTTATTGGAATTCTATACTCATATCATACAGATGCGCCATTACATGACAACATCACAGCGCTCGAGGACGATCTGGGTGCGTCTGCCTGACTATACATGGTGTCGTGCAAGCTTGACGTGATATCAGTTGCGGCCAGGCACAGTCGTCGCATTCTGGACGTGGTGCCCTGGAAACAGTAGTCTCGATGAGCCACATTCATGCTTTGCAATGTTGCATTGAGGCGCCGTCGCCGAATCCTGGAATGCATCGAGTTCTAGCCGCCGGCCAAAGTCATCGCAGCTAGCTCAATGGCTACGACAGCCGTGGCGCATCCATGTGCTAGAGCAAAAGATCCCCGCAACCCCTGACCAGCACGACATATACTGCTCGTGAACCGAGGCAACCTTTTATACCGCTCCACAGACTCCAACGTGGTACGCCAGGCGTGGTGGACCTGCCGGACGATGTGACCTGGACTACATTGCTTGGCAACTGCAAACCTTGGCAACTGCATACCTTTGTATACAATTCACAAACTCGACTGTTCCGCAGGCTCCGAGGTCACCTTGGCGCAGTGGAGCTGCCGGACGATGTGGACCTGGAGTACTTTGACCGGCATGTTCTGCTGCTCTTGTTCATTTTTTAGCCAAGCACGTCTCTCTGCAGGCTCCGACGTGGCGCCTGGAGCAGTGGAGCTGCCGGACGATGTGGATCTGGACTACTTTGACCGGCACGACCTGGGGCGGCTGCGGCGCAAGCTGCGCACCGCGGTGCAGCGCTTCCGCCGCGAGCGGGAGCTCTACCTGGAGCTCGTCCTTGCCTACATAGACGTGAGTCCCAACATCACGTGCTGAGGGAGGTATGAATGCATTTCCTCACCACTTGTTTGTACCGCAGGTGGAATACGTGTACCGCAGGTGGAGAACGTGTTGCGGAACACAGAGCGGGGGCCAGGCCCTTTCGTGTCCGGCATAGCTGTGTGGCTGCATTGTATTCGATCAATCGGCACACCACATTGCCCCACACAAAGCTCACTCGTAGTTTGCGTATATCAGGTGGAAGACGTGCTGCGGAACACAGAGCGGGGGCCGGGACCGTTTGTCTCGAGCACCGCGGCGCGGGCGGAGCTGCCGCCCTGGGCGTCAACGCTGCAGTGGTGGTGGCGCTGCCGCCTGTCCAAATGGGTATTCAGGTGCGCTGTGTTTGCTTGTACGTCAGAATATCTGAGCTTAAGTGCAGGAAATGTCGCCCGAGCAGGTACACTGCGCTGATGAGGCGCGGCCCCATGTGCGCATGGGTGTCCATGAGCACCGTTCTCGTCGAAAGCAGACCTCACGCAACGAGGACTGAGCAGCTGTTGAGCAATTGTATTTGTGTGCACATGTTGTCACATTATGGGCTGCTAGGCGGTCGTCACATGCTGGCAACACAGAGCATACATGCGGCAGCGTGTAAGGGTCAAACTAGTGCAAATTCCACCCGGAGCTGGCAGCGACATGGAGTCTCCCTGCTCCTAATGCACATCGGGCTCGATGGGCACGCTTCTTGTGAGGGGCTGCGAGGCACTCATGATCCTGCCAGCTCCTGCCAGCTCACGGGGCGTGGGGCACCACACTTTGATGCACATATCGAAGCATTGTGGTCCAGCAGAACCAATCTTGTTGCACGACCATCTCGCCAGCACTGCCCAATAGCCCATTTGCAAAAAAGTAGACGCATCACAAATTTTGTCTCTCTATTGCAGGCGGTGGCGCTGTTCGCAGGGACGGTGCACCCTGTTCTTAGGCAGGTCGTCCTGCGATGGTGGTGCTGGCTGAGGCGACGATCCCGCTGGCGCTGCACGACCTCAGCTTGTGGAAGTCTTCCAACATTTCAGTTCACAATTCATCATCAACTCCGCCCACAGGATCTGGGCGCTTATCTTTGCCTCTGCAACCGCAGGGCGCTGGCGGTTTTCTGCGCGGCGCTCTCTGTGGCAGTGGTTCTGGCGGAGGCGACTATCTCGCCGGCGCTGCCCAACCTCAGCCTGTTCAGCCGCGGGCTGCACGCTTTGCAGGTAAGCTTCGGGCGTCCTGTTGGCAGTCTGCTACGCTTTAACTTTGCAGCAAAATGTCCTGGATGGTAGTATTTGCCGCCCTCAGCTTGTTTGATCGACCTCAGCTTGTTTGACCGATGCGCTGCATGTAGTTGATGGCGCACTGATGGCCATACTGCATCAGCTGTTGTTCGGTATCCAGCAGCTCTGAAATTAGCAGTGCTTCCCAATTGAAACCTCGAACTTTTGACATAGGGTTTGTCACCCACCTAATGTACTTAATCATCAACGCAGCATGTCCCAAACATCAGCATCTTTGCGCTGCAGGGCAATCAGACATGGACAGAGATCTTCTGCTTTGCCAGCCTGATCTACCCCATCGCGGCCGCCTACTACGGCCTCTACAAGTAAGCGATGACACCGCGTTTACCCAATTTCTCTGCGAATGTCACCTCTCTCTGTATGGACGACAGGCCTGCTGCAGGTATCTGGGCGTTTCACGAACTGCATTGGAACATGGCAGCGCCTTTCTGTGCCGGTGCTCGTGCAGCATCATGTACCACATTGCACTGCATGCGAACAAAGTCACAGCTGTGCTCCACGCCATTTCAAGCGCCCGTGCAGCACCAACAAACCAAAACCCGATGCAGTGTACTCTGCAGGATGGCCTGGTCAGCTTCTGGCTGCTGGTGCCACGGCACACGCCCGATCACATTTCATATCCAGTAACCTGAGTTGATCGACTTTTCATGATTCAAATCGCCTTTCGCTTCGCAGGATGGGCCAGTTCAGCTTCTACCTGCTGGTGCCGCGCCACACGCCCGCCTACAGCCTGCTCGCCAACGCGGCGCTGTGCTGCCGATTTGGGCCGCCGCTCGCCTTCAACTTCATGGCGGCGCTGGCGATGCCGCCGTCGCATCATGAGTCCTGGCGGGTGCGGATTGGCACTATAGCGTTGTTGCGCGCAAATATTATGCATGCTCGGTCTGTGCCTGCTGACGGATGCGCGCAGAGAAGAGTCTTTGCGGTCTGTAGTAAGCAAAGCTCCGATGGTCTGGGCCAACATGCATGTGACTCGAGAGGCCCGGGCCAGGCGCGAACCCTGCCAACAACTTTCCACACCTCCGGCTGCCTGCCAGAGTGTTAATTCGTAGCCGTGCAGGGTTTTTTCCACCACCCGGTTTCGAAACCGTGCAGCTGATTAGATTGCGAATGCCTGTCTGTCAGATGAACGATTGCTCAGGTCTGAACTGTGATGCCCTCCAGTTGCGCCCTCCACAGGACGTGACGGACAATGTTTTCCACACCGAGTTTGGGCGCACCGTGTGGAGTGCGCCTATCGTCCCCTGTCCTGTCGTCAAAGTCTGACGAGGCTTTCCTTCTCACCAAATTTTCATCACCAAGCCTCACCTGATCGCATGTCTTATCACATGCAGGACGTGACAGACAGCGTGTTCTACACCGAGTTTGGGCACATCATGTGGAGCGCGCCGGTCGTCGGCCTGGAGTTCACGCGCTACCTGCCCATCGTCATTGTGCCATACGCCCTGCTGCAGGCGCGTTTTCATACATAGTCCGCAATTACAACAGGCACTTCCCAGCAAGGCGAAATCACATTTCGCCTTGAGTTACTCCCCGCGCTCCCCCAGCTGCTGTCCCATTGCAGAAATTCCCGTACAAAACCCAAACACTCACCCACGCGGCTGGGCCTGGAGTTCACGCGCTACCCGCACATGGTCATCGTGCCCTACGCCCTCCTGCAGGCACGCTTGTGTTTTCTCCAAAGCCAAAGTCCCAGACGTGCGTCCCGTCTCAGACTCCCAACAAAATATGTGAGCAAAATATGTGGGCGCCCGTCGTCGGCCTGGAGTTCACACGCTACCTGCCCTTCGTCATCGTGTCCTACGCCCTGCTGCAGGCGCGCTTATATTCATATTTTGCAATACAACAGGCACGTCCCAGCTGCTGTCCCATTGCAAAAACTCTCCATGCAAACCCTAAACTCACCTCCTTAGTTGGGCCTGGAGTTTGCGCGCTCCTTGACCATGTTCATTGTGCCCTACGCCCTGCTGCAGGCACGCCTTGTCTGTTCAGACAGGGCACTCCTCAGAAGCGTGTCCCGTCTTGAAAAATTCACGAAACATCTGAAATGGCGCCCTAGGTGGGCCGCCCGCCGTCAGGGTGCCATGCGCGTTGCTGCGGGCGCGCCACCCAGTCTTTCCGCTCGTTTTTTATGTGGCTTGAAGCATAGGATGGACAACGCCCAGCAGCATGGCCTCCAGCCAGGTGCAGCTGGCTGCATTCGTGAGGTCCCAGCTACTAACGGCTGTCAGCGGCGACATATTCAGCATGGCCCGAACTGGCCGAGATGAAGTCGCGAGGGACTCCGCATGGCTGATCATTTAACGATGCAAGGACAGCTTGCCAGGCAGCACCACGCAGGGAGCCGCTGTGCGCTGCGATCTGCTTGAAGGTGTTCAAATGGCCGCTACTCTCTCTGCGAGGACGGCGTTTTGATATCCTTGACGAGCTCTGCGCTCGATGCAGTCGGTCCGGTTGTGTAGTGTCGGCAGATGCCTGCTGGCGTTTTCCTGCTGGTATGAGCATGCTCATAAGACTGCTCGGTAGGCTGCCGCTGCCAGGCTCTCCAATGAGACTCTCATGAGTAACTTGAGAGCAAGTGCCTGTTTCCGCGCAGGCACACTCAAATGCAGCTGGGCTGGGTGGACTTGAACAGGTGGAATTGGGCTGGGTGGACTTGGAACAGGCGGAATTGGGCTGGGTGTACGTGAACAGGTGGAATTGAACAGTCACGACTGTGATTCATACTCGCCTTGCACGTGAAGATGCAAGTGCCTGCGCAGGTGTTTGGCATGTCCCAACACGCTGCGGGGCTTGGGGGGTACCACGCCGCCCCTCTCTGCTCCCCTTTTGGAGTCAGGTTTTACCTCGACACAATCAATCCTAAGCCCGAGAGCTTGCTTGCGCAGGTATCCGGCGTGTGCAACACGCTGCTGGGCTCGTTGGGTGCCACTTGGTTTCTGCTTGATTGCACTTTGACACAGAAATATGTCGTCTGCAGGTGTTTGGCGTGTTCAACACATTGCTGGGCTCCGTCGTCCCCAACTCACGCATCGAGTTTGATGACGACTGGGAGGAGAAGTCCGACATCGCTGCCACCGGCTCACGACTGCTCAGGTACACGACCGTGGTTATTGCCCTGCATGGCTGTGGCAACCGTGGTCCTAGCGCCCACATTGATAACCCACAGCAAATCCTCTTGGATTGAACTTGGAGGAGACGTCGGACTGTGGCGACAGGGCTGTGCGTCCTTAGGTGCGGACAAATGCAAAAGTCTTGTTGATTCGACAGCTCACATCTGTCTTCGAGCAGGTGGCGGCCTGTGCAAAAGTGGTCCTGGTTGTGCCAGGGTGGTCTTCGCCTGCATTCCTGCATGCACAGCAAGCTGTGCACAGGACTCGTAATCAAAACCTGTCCTCGTGTGCCTCGCCAGGCAGGAGGTGGCGAACCACGAGGCGGGCCAGCCGCTGGGCGCCACAATCCGTGTGGATGCGGGTCCAGAGGCGGCCGGCTTATTGGACGGTATCGGCGGCGGGCGCGGCACTGAGGGTAGCCGCTGGTGGCGGCCGCGCGGCCGGCAGGTGACACCAACTCCAGTATCCTCCTGCTTTTCCCCGGCTTGGTTCCCCGCGTCTGTCGTATCAACGTGTGGGCAGACAACATGCGGCCTCGGGCACAGCTGCGATGTGGGCCCGTGGGCATGCAGTGCGTGCAAATGCGGCATGCGTGACAAATGTGCCGGGCGCAGGAGGCTGGCGCGCCAATGCACGCTGTGACTTGACCCTGAGCATGCACTAGAATAAAGGCATCACCCCTCAGCCCTAATCCTTGCATGCACAGGCCCCCAGCAACGCCAAGGGTGATGCAGCGCTGGCAGCATCAGACGCGGCGAGGGCGGCACGGGATCCTGGCGTCCAGGCAGCCTACGACCGCCTGTCCGGGAGGTTCGCCCCACCTGCCGGGACGTCCACGCAGCATGCAGAAGAAGACAGAGCATGGCCTGGCGTCTGGACACTGCGCGTAGCATCTGATATGTACCAGCATGCTGCTGCTTGTGACAAGAGCCTGATTGATTCTTCGCTGCGTGCGCGGCTGGCGACGCAGCTGGCCGGCAGGCCTGCCTTGTTGCAGACCCAAAGGTATTAAGAGATAGAATTTATGTCTCTTTGCGCAGGAATGTGCGCAGCAGCCCAGCGCGGCCGCCAGCGGCGGCGGCCTTCGGCGGCAGCAGGCGGCCCAGCGGCGCCGGCAGCGGCCGATCTGGCGCCGCGACGCCCCCTGACGAGGAGGCTGACGAGGGTGAGGATGCGCCGCTGTACGGCGGCGGCGGCAGCGGCGGCGGAAATGGCCTGGACTCCATATTCGCCCGCATGGAGAGCGTGAGTACAGCCTGTTGCTGCAGTTTCCGTTTCCTCGCCGAAAAATGAGTCCCAAGCTGAGAGCGAGGGGGATGACGCGCCGCTGTACGGCCGCGGCGGCGGCAGCGACAACATCTGTTGACAGTATTTCGTGTTTCATATGTAGTCGACGCAGCGCGGCAGCGACCACGGCCGCAGCGCGTCAGGCAACTACTCCGCGGTGCCGGCGGCGCTGTCGGTGGAATCCGACGGCGAAGGCGAGCCGGCGGGCGGGCGGGGCGTGGCCGGCTGGTTCCGGCGCGGCCGATAGCAATGAGAGGTTTCCCAGGGGGAACCAATTTGCCGGCCATGTAGCGGAGCGACCTGCTGACTCCACCTCGGTAGGTGGCAACAGCGGAGGGGTGCTGGTCGAACATCGAGTCGCCGTAGCTTGAGCTTGACATGGCAACTTGCGCCGGCTCCATAACGCCTGGCACGCATGTAGTGTTTGTATTGTTTTGGCCGCACACAGACCCCGCTATACTATCGGCGCCGATATGATGAAAGTTTGCAGCTCTAGAGCAACCGCCGCCACATGAATGTTCTAACGCACACTGCCGGCGACTGCGGCAAGCTTCACCAGGTGCCAGCGGACTGTGCAGCGTCACCGGGTGTCCTGCTCCAGCAGGCTTGGTGATCACCAGGTTCGGCCGATCATGCTGGTGCAGCCCTGCCAGCTGCAGAAGTCATGCTCCTGTAGCGGTGTGATTTTTCTTCGGCTTGTGCAGCACGAAGCTGCAAAAGTCCTCGGGAAGTCCTCGGGAATCTCTGCACAGAGGTCCACGGGAATCTCGCGAGCCGCCTTGAAGGCGAGCTCGCTGACACATGCTGGCCCTCTTTCGGCGTGCAGCGTGCCGACCCTCTATCGTAGACGCGTGCGACGTAGCACGCGAAGCTTCAGCCGTCACCACAAAAGCTCGCCACCATGGGGCGCATGCACTCCAAGGCGAGCACCGAATTACCGCTGGATGTCCTGGCTGCCGGGACATCTAGCTCTTGCCATATCCTTACGAAAGGCCTTGCTGACGCACACACCTGGGGCCGTGTCCGTCCCTGTGGTGGTCTGGCTCTGCTCACGGCCTGTGCTGAAATCAACTCGAACCGAATGTGTTGGTCTGCATACCCACACCTGTGCGCTACACGACGCATGCAACGGCCTGGCACAACAATATCTGTGCTGACTTTGTCATTTACTGTGCTGCAGGGCAAGGGCATGAGCTCCTCGGCTCTGCCCTACAAGCGCTCCGCGCCTTCGTGGCTGAAGACAACCCCCACGGAGGTGATCGACCAGATGACCAAGCTGGCCAAGAAGGGCCTGACGCCCTCCGCCATCGGCGTCATCCTGCGTGACCAGCACGGCATCTCGCAGGTGCGTTGTGCCTTTGCAGCCTGGTTGGCCTCCTTTGGTGGCTGAACTTGCGTCGCAGTGCCTGAACTTGCGTCGCAGTGCCTGAACTTGCGTCGCAGTGCAAGTGCAGCTCACGTCTATCTTGTCTATTTGCCGTTACAGTCTCGCCATGCTGCTTGTACCAAGCAGATCGCAGTAGCTGTCTGCACCCGCGCGACATGTGACTTCACGTCAACATGAGTTGAACTTGAGGTTTTTGCTGCCGGCTTGAACAGGTCAAGTCGGTGAACGGCTCCTCCATCCTGCGCATCCTCAAGACGCAGGGCCTGGCGCCTGAGATCCCTGAGGACCTCTACCACCTCATCAAGAAGGTGCATCCTGCGTGTTGCGGCCGGCTGCTGCTCCCTTTGACAAACTTCCGTGGCTGGCGTCCGGCACTGCATGCACAGCTTGGATATCCAAACCCTGAGCTCCGAACATTGGCATAGTATGCAGCTAAGCGAATTCTTATCAAAACCTCTGAATCCTGACTTTCGTCGTGCACTGTGCGACTGGCCATGTTCATGCGCAAGCACCTGGAGCCTCAAATATATAAGCATAAGAGTCAATCTGTCTCCCTTACAACGGCTAATGCGATGCATGTTGGAACGCAGGCGGTGTCCATGCGCAAGCACCTGGAGCTGAACCGCAAGGACAAGGACTCCAAGTTCCGTCTCATTCTGGTCGAGTCCCGCATCCACCGTCTTGCCCGCTACTACCGGGTGTGCACCTACAGGCTCTGCTTTGCCACATTTGTGCAGCTGCTGAATTATCAAAGGCAGAAGCTGCATATGAGAGGCATATGAATGCATGCTGTTAGCGTGAGCAACACGTGCTGAACGTGCCGGAATGTCTTCGCAGACAACTTGAGAGCTACTTCAATTCGACGCATAAGTATGCTGACCACTCTGCATTTTCACATGCAGAGCGTGAAGAAGCTGCCGCCGAACTGGAAGTACGAGTCGGCGACCGCCTCCGCCCTGGTCGCCTAAGCCCGTGCATCGGCGTCCACACAGAACCGGCAGACTGCATGCTGCGTCTTGCCGTAGCTTCAGCAGCGAGCCGAAGAGAGGGAAATCGACGTGAGCAGCCGCCAGCGACACGTCGCCTGTTGTGATGGCCGGTCGTTGTTGGCAGCCGTTGCGAACGGACGGTCGTTTTGTTGGCGCTGTCTTGGTCATGTGCCGGTAACCCCAGTCTCAAGCTGGCTAGTGTCCTGAGCCCCGCACCCTTTGCAGGGCGTGTGTGCCAGGCGCTGTCATGCTGCCATTGGAACTCCAGGCCTCTCCGGTGCAAGCTGGGAGGCTCTGGTCCATGGCATGCCCTCGCGGCAGTTTCAACCAACCACGCCACTCTCCTAGCGGCTGCTGCGGCATTTGTGCCAAGCTGCAACTGCCAGGAGCTGCACGGCACTGATGCATCCCCTTTCCCCCTTCCCTCCCCTTTGTCTCATCTCTCTCATCAGTGTTGATACCGGTTGAATGTCAAGTGGCAGCCGGCTGTCTATGCCGGCCTGATCCCGCCTGGTGGCGGGCGCAGTCTTCAAAACTGTGGACCCAGAGATGGGTAGTGCTTCGATTGCACCTGGCCGGCGACCTCTGCACCCAATGCCTTCCCGCTGCGCCCTTTCTTCCCCGCCCGCCACTGACGACTGCTCTCTTTCCACTCTCCCCAGGATCGCCGCTGTCGCTCTCATCGCCGCAGCCATGACCTTCTCCCTGCGAGACATCTACGAAAGCACTGGCACAGCAGGGAGCATGGCTGGGTACCCCTCGACCGGGCGGTACCTGTCAGCCGCACACAGGGAAGAGAGGGAGGATGTGGTCACGACGGGTGGCCGGGAGACAAGTGGCTGTTGCAGTTTACAGAATCGTTATTGGTTCGAGCTGGTGCACAACACATTGCAAGTGTAACGCTCACAGCCGTTGAGCTAACATCGCCGCTACCGTCACCTGATTACTGCTGAGTGCTCAACCCTAAACCCTAAATAGCTATCTTCTTCACAGCCTGCCTACATTCTGAAACGTTGCTGTCAAACCTAGGTATGCTGCTGCTGCACTACAACGCCTGTTTTCTACACAGAATCTATTTGCAATGAAGTTTGCGGTCCGATGGCGGATCGCTGTCACTACATGCTGTTCTGGGTACCCATTCAATTCTCATGCCGCGCAGGTTCCTCTCTAGCTGCTCGCGTGTTCTGTAACAGTGGTATGGTTCACCGCGCCGGCTGCTTCATGGCGTGCTGCCGTCGCCGCCCGGGGTGTTGCCGCCGGCAGCAGCGGCGGTAGCAGCCGCGGCGCTGTGGCGGCCGGCACCGGCAGCAGCAGCAGCAGCAGCCGCTGCGCCGCCAGTTCCGTTTGCGACACCGGCTGCGGCAGCCGCGGCTGCGGCCGCCGCCGCACCACCAGGCGCGCACGGTCCGCCCGCAGCAGCGGCAGCAGCGGCCGCGGCAGCGTTGTTGGCCGCAGCGGCGGCTGCGGCAGCTGCACCGCCGCCGGCGGCAGCGGCCGCGGCGGCTGCCGCGGCATTGTTGGCCGCAGCAGCTGCTGCGGCGGCGGCGGCGCCTGCCCCGCACAGCCCAGCCATAAGGCATTAGCCACGTGCATCGCGCTGTATAAGTCTCGATGGCAGCAGGCGAGTCAGCTCTGGACACGACACGCAGCCTGCGGGTATATGCTGCACAGAGCAGCAGCTGGGAGCTGAGAAGCAGTGGCAGAATGCGCACCGCAGTTGCCCGCCGCTGCTGCAGCTGCAGCAGCCGCCGCACTGTTCTGCGCCGCCGCCGCTGCCGCAGCCGCTGCGCCCCCGCCAGTGCCTGCAGTTGTGCAATACTAGTGTCAGGTGCAGTCAGCCCAGCATCATGCGCTGTCATCGTATGGGTGAGCAGCGACAATGGCGCTGGGTGACGATGATGCGTCCTGGGATATGTGTACAGGCAGCGCCCCTGAGTCATCCCGAACGGACATGATAGCACATCTCATCACGTGCCTGCTGCAGCCGCAGCCGCCGCCGCCGCGCCGCCGGTGGTGGTGCCAGCATGCTGCAGCTTGCGGCCTGCACGAGCACGACACAGAGGTCTCAGCGCAGCGGAATCACAAGGTCTGGAGGCAAAGCGGGGGTCAGTTGGACTGCAGACCTGTGTATGGGCGTGAGGGTGCAAGCTTGATGCTGTGACAATCGTGCGTCTCCGTTTTCATGGTGGCGACTCGGAGATCAGGCCTAAGACACCGCCACAGGGTAGCTGGCAAGGCACCTGCATTGAAGCCACCCAGGGTGCTGCCGCCACCAGCAGCAGCCGCAGCGGCCGCAG
>JAABUL010002558.1_pt1 | contig 29699 bp, 6 predicted proteins | sample 5559151 | NCBI WGS metagenome assembly JAABUL01 (sample SAMN10711876, study PRJNA513368) | rock metagenome | isolation source: Antarctica rocks | place: Antarctica: Victoria Land, Pudding Butte sud
TTTCTTTCTATTAATTAATGCGTCAAATATATTTGTAATTATAGAGATATTCGATATTTGCTTTAAAAGAAATAATAGAGTACTTAATAACAAAAAAAAATTGCAATATAAATTAATTATTTAAATAATTTCTAACTAGAGATTTACAATTAAGTTAATATTTTTAATTATAATATTAATTTTTCGTATTAAAGTTTAATTAAGATAATCAATATATTTGTTTATTTTAAAGAAGATAGCAATTGTTAATTTGATATATATTTTGCGCTTTTTGTATTAAATTTGAAAAACTTTACTTATATATTTATTGTTGTTGTTAATATAGATACAAATATATTTGTTGTCTCTATACTTAAATTTGTTAATATAGTATTTAAAAAAAGTTAGCAAACTAGTTTTATTTTTGTTTTTAAAATATTTTGTTTATAAATATTTTATTTTATTATCTAGTCAAATACAAATATAGCAAATACTATCGAAATTGTTTAGAAATATAAATTCTATAACATTAATATAAATAAAATTGTTTTTTTTAGCAATTAGATTTAATAGAAACTTAATAAAATATTGTTTTGCTTTTTGTATATATAAAAGAAATATAAGTATTATTCGAAGATAATTTAATAAAATTAAAAGTATTTTTGCAAGTTAACTAATAGATGTTCTATTTATCTAGATAGTTGAGTTGTTTATATTATATAGTTATTGTATTTTTGCTAATTGTTAATAGAGCAATAATAATAATAAAAAGTGCAATAGATATTTTTAAGTTTAGAAAATAAAAATTGAAAATTTTAACTACTTAAACTTGCTAAGTATTAATAGAAAAGCTATAACTAATAATTTTTCGAATAATATTAATATTTTTTAACTAATTATAGAAAATCAAATTATAGAAAGAATTAAATATATATTATATATTATAAATTGTAATATAATAAGTTTTTTTATTTTTGTATTTAACAAATAAATAAATAGTATTAGTATTTATAGTAAATAAATTATTTTCTATATTCTTAACTAATTGTTAAGATATTTTGAAATAAAATATAAAAATGTTAGAATTCTCGAATATATATTGCAAGCATTTTGTATTAAAGATCTATTTACGCAAAAAACAATTAACAACAAAAACTAATATTATAATTGTAAAAATAGATAATCTAGAAATTGTAAATAAAATTGTTATAATAGCAAAGATAAGATAATATTTATAGACTATTGTTTTAATAGTCTTTTACTTCTTATTATTGTTGTTTTTATTTTTATTCTTATTAAACTTAAACTTAAATTTGTTTTTATTTTTTTTAAATTTAAATTTTTTTTAAATTTTTTTTTAATTATTTTAATTTTAATAATACTTGTTTTTGTTATTATTTTAATTGTTTTTAAAGCTATTGCTTTTTAAAATAAAATATAGTTCTAAATATAAGTTTTAATAGTTTAATTCTTAATAATCTATTTTGTTGCAACTTGTATACTTTTTTTGTTTAATATATACAAAACTAAGATTATCGACAATAAAAAGAGTATTTCTTGTAATAATACTTAATCTAGTAATTGTTGTTAGAATTAAAATAGTATTAATAGTCGAGATATTTATTAAATTAATATATTGAGTTTTGTAATTATAGATAATAGCAAACAACTTTTGTTTTCGAGTACTATCTTTATAAAAGAGTTTATAAACAATATTGTTAAGATTAATTAAATATTTAAAAATAAGTTAGTTTTTATTTATAATTAAATTACTTAAATAGATAGATAGTTTATTAATAATATTAAAAAATTTAATTTTGTATTTATTAATATTCTGATTCTAAATACTAAAAATCTTAAAAAACTCGAATTTAACAAAAATTCTTATTAGTATACTTAATTTTTTAGACTTGTATATTTTAACAATCTTTTAATAAATTTTTTTAATTAGATTAATTTTCTTTATATTGTAATATAGACTTTTATTAATAGTATTTCGAAATATATTTATATGTTTTTTGTTGTTAGTATTTTATTTAATTTATTTTTCGATAACTATATTAAACAAATCGACAGATTTAATTTCTAATTTGATATATTTCTAGAATTTAATTTATTTAAGAACTTTAAATAAATTTTGTTTTTAAATAAATTTTGTTTTTAAATAAGAAAGCTTATATTATTGCTAATTTTAACAATCTGTTTTAGAACTGCAAAAAATAACGCAAAAATACTAATAGCTATAACAGTATTAATATAATCTATTATTTTTAGAGTTCTACTAATAATTTATAAGCAATAGATAGTAATACTAGTAAATATAGTAAAAAAACGCAATTGTATAGTAAAAGTTTCGATAAAAATATTTTAGCTACTAGATTACAAAAATTAAATAAGTTAACAAAATCTAAATTAAATATCTAATTTAATAAATACTCTTCGAAGAATTTAGATAAAGAAAATAGCTAAATATATTTTTCTTTGTTAGCAATATTAATTTAATCGATTTTGTTAATTATAAATTAAGCAAAGTTTTAGTAGATAAACAATCAATAGACTTTTAGATAAATCTTATATTTTTGTTATTCTATTTTAAAATTATAACAAATATAGATTTAAATAAACTTAATAGACTTAATTTATTTAAGGAATAAAATATTAAATAATTTCTAACTAAATTGCTATTTTTGTTTAATTGTAGACAAAGTTTGTTAACTATTTAAAATTTGACTAAGTTACTTAATTTTTTTATCTTTCTTTTTAATTTTAACAGTTATAAAGATAATTGCGCTATTTTGTGTTTTTGCAATTATTAAATTGATTTTTTCAATCTTCTTATTTTAATAAGACTAAATATTAGTTTTTTTAATCTAAATTTTTTGTATTTTTGCAATAATTAAAAACTTTTTAATTTTATTTAAATAAAATTAATTGTTATTTAATCGAGAGTTGCGTCTAGACGCTGCTTTTAGAGTAATTAATAGAATTATTTCGATTTTCGAAATATATTTGCAATTTAGTTTACTGATTTGTTTTGTATATTGTAGTAAGAAAAATTAACTAATACTTGTTTTAGTTATCGAATTAACAAATTAATTTATTTAATTGTTAATAAGAAAATTTTGCAATAGATAGAAAAATCAAGATTAAGAAGACTAAATAATTTAACTTTCTTATTAATATATTGAAGCAGAATTTTGTCTTATTTTAATAATATGTTTTCGACTAATTATTAGCTATCTAATTATCGATTTCTAGTTGTATAATTGTTATATAGTTGATTTTTTGATTTTTTAATATTTATTATTAATAGATATTTGTTAAAGATAATTAGTATTTTTTGACAAAAACAACAAGTTGCAAATAAAATAAACTTAGTTATTTTTAAAACTTATATTAGTTTTTTTAGTAAAATATTTGTGTCTAGAATCTTTAATTAGATATTAGCTATTTAATTGTTAATAATTAAAGATTTCAACTGTTCAAGTCATTGAGAGATCGATTGTTTGACAAATTTTAACAATTTTTTAGCTATTGTTTCGACAATATTATAGTATTAATATTTCTATTCTTAAAAATTGATCTAGATATTTAGATAATTAATTGTTAACTTCTATATATTCGAAATTAATAAGAACTTAACTAATAATTGTAATTGTAAGTCTATTGTTAGTTCGATTTATTAGTTATACTTCAAATATTTTGATTAACAAACAAATAAGTTTCTTGTTCTATTTCGAGCTTATAATTTGTTAGAATAATAAATAATAAAATGTTTAGTTACTATATAGAAGCTGAAACAAAGTCTATCTATATTCTTCAATCGAAACTATTCGAATCGATTACGTAATATCAAGTCGAATAGTATTGAATTAAATAGTATTGGCACTAGACCAGATTGGTTACAGTATTCCGACAAATTGCTATTCAATTACAAAATTGGAATATAATATATATTAAAGAAAATAAAAAATTATTAAAAAGATCTAAACACTAAGCTAAAATTAATATAAAAAAAATATTGCAATAGATTATCGATATTTATCGAACAATATTGATAAAGACTTTGCAAATAAAAATAAATACAATATTAATAGATATCTATCTATATTAATTGATACAAAAATTAATAACAAATATAAATTTTCGAAAATTGAGCAAAACTATTGCAACAACTTAATTTCAAAAAAAATTAAAAAATTAAAATTGCGAAAAACATCTCTATAGCTAAAACAAAAACAAATAGACAAAATATTCGAATATATAAAAATAGTAAAAAGTTAATTGTATACAACAATTTCTTAAAACAAATTATCGAAAATAGTAATAATTGCAAATAAAAAAATGTCTATAAAATAGTACAATAACAATATTTTTCCATCGAAGCAAAGAGTTTACTCGAGCAATAGCAATAATAAAAATAATATAACAACAACTACAATTAAAATCGACTAAAAACTAAAAAAGAAACTCGAAAATTCGATTTTAGCTATTATTTATTAGAAAAAGCTACAAAAAATTAATTGCAAATACAAAGTACTATATAGCTAGATCTTCGAATATTTCGACAATTTAACGCTAGTTATATTACGATAGAACAACAATAGAAACGTAGTTGTTCTTTGATTAAATATCGATTAAATAGCGATTGTTATATTGATTTCTTTTTATAATTGTAGTTTTTGAACAATTGAATTACAATTGAATTACAATTAAACTATTGTTAAGTTACAATTGCACTACAATTGCGTTACAAATATTTTAAAAAATACTTAATCTCAATTTGTTGAAAAACAATAAAACAATAGTTAAAAAGCAATTTAATTATCGATTGAACAATTGTTAAAAGTATTAACAATTATTAATTGCTACAAAATTGTAAAAGATTTTGTAACAATTAACAACTAGAAATTAAATTAATAGATAAAAAATTAATTAAGCAACAATTAAAAAACAAAATTGTATTTAATATACAATTGACAACTATAAATATTATTGTTGTTAAACTTTTGTTGCGAAAAACTTTCTATTATTATTGCGAAAATCTTTTCTATTGCATGTTTACAATCTCTTTTAGATATACTAATTTGTCGCAAAAATCTTTTATATTATTTGTAGTTTTGTTATTTATTTGCTTATATAATGCTTAAAGTCTTTTGCTATATTGTTTTTTATAGATATATTATACTTTAATTATATTTTAATAGATATTAATTTGTGTTCTCTATTGTTTGCCAATTTAGTTTGTAGAAAGCGTCGATAATATATATATTATTCAAGATAAGAGCAAGAAGTTCGTAAATATATTGTGCAAAAATCTATTAATATACAAGAAGATTTAGAACAAGATTGTACAAAAAATTGTACAAAAAGTTTTTATTTTTATATATTTATTATATAATGTTTATTATAACAAAGATATATTTTAAACAATAATATAAGTGCAAAAAGTACTAACTTAAACAATTTTTTCTAGCTTTAATTATTATATAGTTCTCTATATTGTATATACGCCAATTGTTGTTTTTAATATATATTAGTTCAACTATAATTATAAGAAACGTATTTAAAATATTAATTTATTAGTAAAGACAATTTTGTTGTATTACTTAAAACGTTTAAAGTCTAAATCGACAACTTATTTATTGTAGTTTTGTATATAGATATCTAGTAATTTCTAAATAAAGAAGTACTAAGACAAAAGTTTTAATAGATTTGATTTTATGTTTATAACAAACGTATTAAAGAATCCAAAATTAATTAAAAACAATTAAGTTTATTGATATAAATTATTGTAAATTATTGTATAAATTTTATCTATATTCTTGTCGATTATTTGTTTGCTTAATAGCAAAAAACTTTTTATTAATAATAAACAATAGTTTTTAAATAGTATTAAAGTCTCTATTAATTTCAAATATATTTTTTAAAACTTAATAAGATTAAAATATATAAACTAATTTATAATATTATGTACGAAAAGATAACTTATAAGATTCGATAATATTGCGTAATCTATTATAGTTTTAAAGAATCTAAAAAGCGTGTTAGTTAATATAGATTTATTGAAATATTACTTATATGTATTTTATCTTGTATATTAAAACGTTTATATTTATAATTGTAATATACTTGTGCGTTATATTAACAATATAAAGATCGATATATATATTTAACAATACGAAAAGCTTTTAAAATTTATTATTTTTGAATTTATAATCTTTTTTTTTTAATACTTGCAAAAGACTTCGATAATTGCGTATATTTTTAAAATAATAAAATATTGTTCTCAAAATTTTTAAATTTACTATTAACAACTTTAGAGAATATATTTTTTAAAATTTTATTCTTTTTATTTGTTTTATTAGCGTTATTTATATTGTTATTATTATTGCAAAAAACTTTTTTAGAGATTTTTTCAAAATCTTTTGCAATATCTTTTGCAAAATCTATAATATATTAAATAAGAGTTTAATATATTTGTTAACTTGTGACTATTATATAATGTAGATTTTCCAAATAAATATATTGTTAACTTTTTATTAATATATTGATTTTTGCTATTGTATTAAAGATTTTAATAATTTTGCGTATATTAGTATTATCTTTAAATATAAGTCTAGAAATCTTTTGTATATAATTTATATTAAATTAAATACTTATAATATAAGAACGCAAAATAAAAGAAATTAACAAAGAAACTTGTTCGAATTTTGACAAAAATTAAGATTAAATATAGAATATAGAAGATTGTATATAAAATCAATTTAAAAAAAAGCAAAAATATTAAAATATCTTAATATAAAATTGATTTTTCTTCTTGTTAAGTATTGTAGTAATTAACAAATTTTGAAGAATTTTATTTAACTTTTGTTATTTAAAATAAAATACGTTGTAAATTCAAAACAATATTAAATCAAATAAAAAAATTAAACGCTAAATTATTAAAATATTAATATTAATTTTTATTTTTTGCAAATAGATTGTTTTGTTCTTATTAATTAAGTTTTTTGTATACTTTCTTTAATTAATAGTTTCTTAATAATATTTTTTATTGTTAACAATATTAAATTGTAAATCTTTTTGTTTCTTTTTAAAACAATAGTAGATTTAACAATCTATTTGCGCAAAATAATAAAAAAAATCTTTATTGTAAGTTTATTGTAATATATTATCGAACAATATTATTTTAAAAGCGCAAACAAATATAGTATCTCTATTAATAATAAGATTAATTTTTCTATTTAAATTTTGTATAAACTTGAAGATAAATTCTACTATATTTTCGATATTAATTTTGTAAAATTTTAATATAAAAGTAAAGATATTTGTTATTTTACGTTGTTTCTTGTAAATTAAAGCAACAAACATAAAATAAAATATCTTAAAAAAACAATAGTTGTTTCGATAAATTTTAAAATCGTCTATAAAAAAAAAAAAAAAATAAATAAAATTTATCAAAGATTTCGAAAAAAAAATTGCAATTAAAATAATTTATTTTAAGTTTATCTTAAGTTTGATAAAGTTAATATATAGATTAAATAATAAAAGATTTTATATTTAAGATACGTCAAATATAGTTTTCTTTAATAAATATAGAATTTTTGTTCTTTTTATCGAAATTTTTATCAATATAAATGCGAAAATGTTTGTTAATCGAAATAAAAGATATACTAAATTTGTAATTCTTAATAATAAAAAGTTTATTATTTTTAACAATAAAATCTTTATTAAAGTTTTTCAAAAAAAAAACTATCTATAATAGTTTAGAGCTTAAGAACTATCTTATTTTGTTTTCTAAATTTAATACTTTTCTTTTTATAGTCTTTATTAATAAAGATAACGCAATTATATTAATACGTAGAGTTCGCATTTAATCTAATTTTTAAAATATTTTTAAAAATTATAATTTTGCGCTTTAAGATATAATAAATATCTTTAAAAAGAATTTTAATAAAAGAATTTTAAAATTTTAAATATTAAAACTTAATAAGTTTGTCGATTTAATATATTATATCGAAGTGCATTTTAATTTGCAATTTAATAACAAATAGAATTGTTTATATAAAATCAAGAAATTTATATTAATATTGTTATATTAAATATTTAACTCGCTCTTTTTGTTGTCGACTCTTTAGTTTTTTAACAAAAAAAAATTCTCTATTGTAATCTTAATTGCTTTTCGTATTAATTGCAAAAAAGATATATATATCGAATTTAACACTTTAATATATCGAGCTTTCTTAAAAAAGTATATATAAAATTGTTGATTTCGATAAAAATATTATCTTTTGCAAAAAACTTTAATATTTGAAGAATCTCTCTAAATCTAGTATAGTTAATTTAGAAATTATTTAATTTCTTGAATTATAAATTAAACGTCAAATAAAATAATAATAATATAATATTCTTTTTTTTTTGTTTTTTTACAATTTTTTCTTTTAAATTGTTCGACAATATAGATAAGATAATCTTAATAAACAAATAGTATAATAAGAAACAAAAATAAGAATTTACGACAAAGACAAATGTTGTAAAAGATTTTTTTTATTTTTGTTTTTGCTTTTTAAATTCTTTATATATTGACGTAAAGTAAGATTTTGAATTTTTTAAAAAATATTGTAATTATTACTCTAGATTAATTAGCAAATATTTAAAACACAAAATTATATTTATTAGAAAAAGTTCTAGCAATTTAGTTTTAATCTTAACTTTTAATTTATATTTTATTTTTAATAATATATCTATTTTTAATAATATTTTTTGCTTTATCTTTCTTAATAAATTTCTATTAATATATATCAAATTTTCTTTATTATTGCTAATTTCTATTATTTTTAAATTTCGTGCGCTATTACGTTTTGTTATACTTCTATCTCTATTACTATCGCGAAAAGCTTTCTTTTTAATTATTTTATTATTAGAATTGCTATTGTTGAAAACTTCTCTTTTAGTTATACTAGTATCTTAATTGTCGTTGCAAAAGACTTCTAATTTGTAAAAAAATTTAAATATTTAATAAATAAAATCTTTTGTATAGTTTTTTGTATAATTTTTTTCTAAATTGTTTATTAATTCTTTTGTAAAATAAGCTTTTTTTTTATCGCTTTATATTGTAAATATCTTATTAAAAAAACTAAATTAATAAAGAGAATTATAAGTTGTAAAAGAATCGATTAATAAAATAATATTAAAGAGCAAATAATTATTAAGTTAAGAAGTATTAATAATAGAAATAAGATTGTTTATAGTATATATAAGTCTTGTTAATATATCAATATAGCAACAACGTAATATTTAAGATATTATAATAATAACTTTAAACTTTAGTAGTTAACAAAGATAACAAGCAAGAATATCGACTTAATAGAGAAAATTGCGATAGCTAGAAATTACTTCTTATTGTATTAAATCGCGAAAGTTATTAATTTATTAATTTAGCTAAACTAAAATATATTGTCTAAATTGTAGCTTTTAGAAGTCTTATACTAATGTTTATAAATAACTTTGTCTATATAGCTATTGCAAATAATAATTAATTAGTCTTTTCAAATTATTTTCTCTCTTTTTAGCGCTTAATTTATCTTGTTGAAAGCTTCAATTATTATTATATATTATATATATCTTTTTATATAATATTTGCAATAGATGTATCGCAAAAGATTTCTACAATTTTAAAACGAAAAATTGATTAAATTAAATTAGTAGCTATTATGTTGTATACAATAATAGCAAACACTTATTTCGATCTCTCTTATTTATTAAATATTTATTTTTTCTTTGCTCTTAATATAATTCTCTTAATAATTGTTTTTACTTTTAGTATATTAGAAATTTTATTCGATATAAAGACAACGTCTTCTAGTTAAATTAATTTCGATTTTTGTTAAATTTAATTTTTAATATTAATAGTTGTATTTAACTTTTCAATCTTTAAATTTTCAAAAATTGAGCAATTAAATAAAGTTATTATTTCTAAAATAATTTTGTTTATAATTTAATAAAACTTTGCATTCGAAAAGATATTATACAAATAATATTCGAAAATATAAATAATTATTGCAAAATTACTTACTTGTTAAAATTAATAAATATATTAATTTTTAATTAAGATATTATAATATAATTTTAAAAAATATATTTATTAATATAGAAATTACAAATTTAATTCAATTGAGTCAAGACTATATACAAAAATCAAAATTATTTTTGCAATTAAATTTTTTATAAAGATTTAAATATTTTGTTCTTATTTAACTTTAATACAAAGCAAGAAAAATAATCTTAATATTAACCAATTAAAAAAATATATATATGTAGAATGCGATTTCAAAAAACTAATAAAAAATGTTTGTTTTTTCTTAATTATAAACAATTTATAAAGTAAAAAATTAATAAAGTATTTATTAAAGACTTTAAAATACAACTCTATTAAAGACTTTATATAGTATTAAGATATATCGAAATCTTTTGTAATATTTCTTGTATTAAAAGTTTTTTGTAACAAGAAATACTTACTTAATTACAAAGATTGCACAATAATATTTGTATCTTTAACGCTTTTTTAATATTTTTTTAATATAATTAGTCGAATCTCTAGTATTAGTTTTGTTAAACACAATTTATTAAATTATTTTATATAGTAGTTGTTCTTAATAGAGATTATTTTAATATTATTAATTTTAAACTTATTTGTTTTGTTAATTGCTAACAATTGATTTTACAATATAAATATAATTTTTATTTTTTTTTATTTTTTTAAGAACAAAAGTAAGCAACTTTTCAATAAATATATTCTTAAGTTATTAATATTTAATCTTTTTATTTAATAAATAATTGCAATAAACAAATATAGCTTAAATCTTTAATAAATAATTATTAATTACTTTTTCAATTTTAAAAAAAATTATTAATAAATAAGTACAACAAATTATATATTGCTTTTATATTTAATAAATACAATAATTTTTCTAAATATTGCTTTAATATAAGTTGTATATTTAGTAATTAACAATACTAAAAATAATACGTAATCGAACAACAAAATAATTGTTTAATAAAAAGTACAAATTAATAGTTAATTCGACTTTTATTTTCTTTAAGATCTAAGAAATTTACTAAATTTTATTATTAATACGCTTAATAAACAATAAAAGATCTTTAATATTGTTCGAATTGTTAGATATTAAAATTTTAATAATTAAAATATTAAACAAAGTAAAAAGCTATTGCAAAGCATAGTTGTTATATAATATTAAAAATTTCAAAAATTGTATTTTGTTAACAATATTAATATTAAAGCAATAGAACAAATTGCTTAATTACTTAATATTAAGTTTAACAAATATTCGATTTGCAATTATACAAATTTAGCTATTCTTTATTTATTATTTTTGTTAAGTCTTAAATTTGTAACAATATATTTATATAATAAAACTAAATATAACAATAACGCTTGTTTGTTTTTTGCAATTGTTAAAAAATTTATAATTTTTAATCAAATATTTGTTAATAATTAACTTACTTACTATTAATCTATATTGTCGAATATCTTTGTAATACTTTTTTACATCAAATTGATCTAATACAATTAAATAGATTTGTTTAATTTATTAATTAATAAAAGTCTTAAATACAAGTATTAGAGTTAATCGAATTATTAATCAAAATTTGTGCTATATAGTATTAAAAAATCTTTGTTTCTTTATTTGTATATATATTAGTCTAATATAGCAATAACATTTAGTATTGCTAAAAACTTTATTATTTGTTTAACAATATAAAAGATTTAAAACAAATTATAATTGCAAAAAACTTCTTTAATAAAAGTCTTTTGCAATATAAAATAAATTAAAAGAGTTTTTTTAACAAAACTAAAGTCTTTAACAAAATAATTTATTTATAACAAATAGATTACAATAATTTAAATTTTATTAAATTTTATTATATTTGTTAAAATACAATCTTAGATAATAAAATTTAATAAGAATTTGTATATTGTTTTGATTGCAACAAATTGCTAGAAATATATAATTTAATTTAATACTATTTTTAAAATTCGATAAATAATTGTTTCAAATTTGTGTTATATAATTTGTAATAAAAAACAACTTGTTTTCAAATTGTCTTTTTAATAGTTTTTACTATTAATAAATTGCTACTATTTGTCAAACTTAATTGCGTAAACTTTGTTAAAAAATTAAAAAATAAAGTAGTTTTAATTTATTTTAATAGTTATTATTTTAAATTAAGACTAAGACTTTATATTAACAATATAATAAAGATTTTGTATTATTTACTTAATTTGTTTTTTAATTTGCGATTATTTAATTGTTTTTACAAAAGTTATATTAATTAATTAATATATTTAAAAACAATAGTTAATATTAAATTTATAATTATTGTATTTTAATTCTATTTGTTGCGTATTAATAAATTGCTAAAAGAATTTAACAATTAAGTTAAAATTGTTGTTTTTAACAATAAATAATATAAAAGACTTCTTGTTATTAAAAGTTACTATAGTATTATTAACAATTGTATCGAGATTCTTTTAAGAAGATTGCAAGCTATTTTTAAGTAGAAGTAAATTTATAATAATCTTGTTTAAATTATATGTTTCAAAAATAATTACAAAGCAATTTAATAGATTTATTTTAAATTTTAACAATACAATAACAAACTAAATTTAAAAAAACAAATTAAATAACTTAGATTGTTTTTTAGAAAACTTAGTTTTTTGCAATATTAATTTTTTAGTTGTACGCGCAAAAGCTAGATAGTGTTTAGCGTACTTAACAAAAGCTTAAAACTAATTATTAATAATTGTATCTATTAATCTTTTTTTTTTTTTTTTTAGAGCTCTTTGTATTGTTTTTTCGAAGTTTGTAGAATAACAAAGTTAAATAATTTATTTGTTATTAATTATTTCGACTTTTCGAATATTTGTCTTTAGAGAATTTATTGTTGCTTAATAATTTGCTAGCAATAAAACAAATTTTTATTAAATTAATATTTATTTTATATTAGCGCAAAATACTTTTGTTGTTTGCTTCTTTTTAAGTAGATTAAATTTACTTTTTAATATATTTTATAAAGTAAAAAAAAAAATGTTTGTAGAAATCAATTATATAGATTTTTATTTTCTTAATATTAATAAAGTCTAGAATTTTTTGCAATTTCTTAAGATAGCATTATACGATAACTAGATTACAAATATTAATTAATTAATAAATTATATTAAAGATACTTAAAAATATATAAGATATAAATTTGTACTATAAAAGATTGTTAGTATTATAGATTTTGCAAAAAACTTTTGTTGTATTTATTATAAATTAAAAGTAAAGTCTTTCGCACAATAATTTAAGTAATAGATAAACAAAAATAAGAATTTTTTAATACAAAAAATAAGAAAGTCTTTTGCAAAGCGCTTTAAATTGTTAAGATAACTTAGTATATTTAAGATTTAAAGTAAAGAGATTCAAGTTCTAAACTATTTACTTTAAGAATTCTTATATTAATTTAATAATAAAAAATTTAAAACAAATTATTATTAAAAAGATAAAATATAAATAATTGAGAAAATTATAATATTAAAAGTAAAGAGACTATAATAAATATAAAAATAATAGATCGAAACTCGATATTGCAATAAATAATACAAATAAATTTATCAATTTTAAATAAAACACTATTGAAAAGTCTTATTGTATTATTTGTTTATTTTACTCTCTTAATTTATAAATAATTTAAAGTATTCTTTATATATAACAAGTTTAATTAGAACAATATATTTATACAATATTTGTATTGTATTAAGATCTTTAACTATAATATTTAAACGTTTTCTCTTAAGTTTTTTTGATTTTCTTTAGATACTAGAAATTTGTATATCGAAATATCGAAAATTAGAATTTATTACATTTGTTTGTCTTTCTTTTGTTAATAAAATCTTCTTATTTTATATTTATATCTTTTCTACTTTTATTAAAAGCTTTAAGTAGCTTCGACGCTCTTTTGTATCTCTTGCGTCTATTTCGAGCTTAGTAAGATAAGTCGTAAAAAGCTTTTATTGCGATAGACTTTTATTGCGATAGATTTCTATTGCAATAGACTTCTATTGCGGCAAACTTGCATCGCGAAAAACTTATATTGCAAAAGATTTGTATCGCAAAAGACTTGCATCGCAAAAGACTTGTATTGTAAAAAACTTGCGTTGTCAAAAACTTTAGTGTAAAAGATTTTTGTATATACAAATATTTTGAAGTCTTCTACAAAGAAACACAATTAATTGTGTATATTACTAGATTATTAGATATATTTAACGTTAAAACTTAAATCGAAGTAAACAATATTATTAACGTATTTTGTTTAATACAACTTTATTTTTCTTTATTCTTTTGTCGCGTTGCGTTTGTTATTTTAGTCTTGTTTTATACTAATAATAAAAAACAAAGAATTAATCTAAAAAGAAAAATTGAAAAATTGAAAAAAAAAATTAAGAACAAAAAGAGAAAGATAACGAATTTGACAACAAAACTAAAAAAATAAAAACAACAAAATATTTTTAAGATACTAATAAATAAGTAGATTAAATTATAGTTTAAAATTGTTATATTAATAGAAAGAAATCAAATATAATAACTTGTTTTTACAATATTAATAGTTCAAAATAATTTTGTCAAAGATCTTAAAAGAAGCGAGATTAAAATAAGATTACTTTTGTTAATATTTTAATAATATTAATATTTTATTTATAGATTATTTATATTGTTTTAATATAAAATCGTCGATTACAATACTACTTGTTAAATAAGTTACTTAAATCTTAGATAAAATATAATACTAAATACTATAATTCTTGCGCTAATAAAGATAGTTAATTAAGTTAAAATAATATTGCGAGAAAAGTCTTTTTTTAAAAATTATTTTAGATATTATTAAAGCAATATAGTATTATATTTAATTATACAAGTACAACTAATTTAAAATTATTAAAAAATAAATTAGTATTAACAACTTTAAATTATAAGCAACAATAAAAGAGAAAATAAAATAAAAACTTTAATAATAACGCTAAAAACTTGTCTTTAAATTATAAAGTCTTAAAAAGATAAATTGTAAATAATTTATTTATTTCTATAACAATAATTATCTAACAATAAAATAAAATTAATATATTTATTATTAAATAAAACGCACAATTGCAAGAAACTTTAAATAACAAAATCTTGTTTAATTTTATTAACAAACAAATTGCAATATTAAAGACTTTTACTTAATCTTTAATCGAAAAAATTATTTCGAAGTCTTTTATAACAATTAAAGTTTTTAAAATCTTTAAAATCTTTAAAACAATTAAAGTCTTTAAAATATTCAAAGTATTTAAAGTTTTTATTAACAATACTTAAAAAATTATTAATAACAATAATAGAATTTCGAAAAAGACTTATTTAATACTAAATACTTTTTAATTTATACAAAACTATAAATAGATTAATAATAAAAAAGAGAAAAACTTAATAATAAAATATATATATATTAATAAAAATAAAAATAGTTAAATCCAAATAAAAACATTTTAGAAAATATACTCTAATTTAATATTAAAATCTTTTGTAATTTCTTAAATTTTAAAGTCTTTTTTATTGTTTTGTTTCTTAATACTTGAAGCAATATTTTATATATTAAAATTTATTGCAAGAGCTAATAACGCAAAGCAATCAATAGCAAAAACTAAAATCGCAAAGTTTGTTATTAAGAAGCTTGTTATCGCAAAGTCTATTATTGCAAAATATATTACGCAAAAGTCTTTTATAATAATTGCTCGATTATTAAATAATATTTATAATAATATTATATTTAATACAAAGAATCTATTTCGCAATCGAACAACTTTTATATTTACTTTAATATTTAGCAATTACAATACTAATTAAAATCAAAGCAATAAAAAGTTATAAAATAAAATAATACAAATAAATATAATTATTGTTTTTAAAAATAAAGTTTTTGACAAAATTAATATTATAGCTTGTTAATACTATTTTATATATTTTAATAAAAACAACAAGAACAAATTTGTTTATATTATCTTTTTTAATTTTAAAATAAATAATTTTTTCTATATAAAAGCGACAAAAAATATAGAAAAGAACTTTAAACAATAAAAAACTAATATTCTAAAAACAACAATTAAATTTTTGCAAATTTAGATTTTTTTTAACAAATAAATTAATCTATTGTTAAGATTTTATATTTACAAAAAGTTTAAAAACAAGTTGTTTAGACAATTTTAATACAATTAATTAAAAAAGATATTTTTGTTTAAATTATATATTGTTGATTTCGACAATATAAATTGAAGAAAACGCAATTTTTTTTACTATAAATTGTATATACTTTATTATAGTATTAGTTAATCTTTTTTTGTAAATTTCTTTATTTAATTAGTAATTTTGTAATATTTAATAAATTTGTTAGAGATTTCGCTTAAGAACTTTATTTTTATAAAGTATACAAAAGATTATTTGCTTAATATCTACAATAGTCTATATAATAAAGATAATTTTTGCAATTAAAATATAGATTAATATTTAAAGTATACAACATTATATTAAACTCGAAGCAAAAAAAAGATTTCTATAAATCTTAATTTCGATTCGAATATCTTCTTAACTAATAACAATATAACAAATAATAAGAATTAATAATAACGCAAATATATATATATAATAGCTTTCTACACAAGATACACAATATTATATAATATATAGCTAGATATTTTAGAAGCTTTACTAGTTTTTTAATACAATATTATATAGAATAACACAACGCTTTATTTTTCTATATAGAAGACTTTAGCAATAGCTTTGTTTGCTTTGTATTATATTTTTAACTACAATAGTAACACAATATATATAATTTAGAAATATATATTTATGTCTTGTATAGTGTTCTAAAGAATTTTTGTTGTTGTCTTTTGTTATTGTCTTTTGTTGTTGTCTTTTGTTGTTGCTTTTTGTTGTTATCTTTTGTTGTTGTCTTTTGTTGTTGTCTTTTGTTATTGCTTTCTATTGCTATCTTCTATTAAGCTCTTTGTCGTTGCTCTTTATCAAGCTCTTATCGAAGTCTTTCGCAAAGATATTTGTCTTCGATCAATTAACTATTATTTAATTGATTCTTCTTGTTGGTCAACTATTATGCAACAAGAAGTAGATTGATTAACTATTGATTAATCGTCATTTAATCGACTCTTCTTGTTAATCAATTGTTATTTAATCGACTCTTCTTGTTAATCAATTGTTATTTAATAGAATATAGATTAATTAATTGTTATTCGATCGACTCTTCTCGTTAATTAATTGTTATTTAATAAAAAGTAGATCAATTAATTATTATTCAATCGACTCTTCTCGTTAATTAATTGTTATTCAACAAATAGTAAATTAATCAATTGTTATTCAATCGAGTCTTTTTGTTAATTTTTTGTTATTTAATAAAGAGTAGATTGGTTAATTGTTATTTAATCGAGTCTTTTTCTTAATTAATCGCTATTCAATTTACTTGTTGTTGCACAACAAACTTTTTATCGATCGAAAAACAATTTTTCAATCGATACTTAATTTAGAATCGTAATTCAACTAGTGCCCAACTAGAGAAAAATCGTTGTACAATCGACGTTTTGGTTCTTAGAGAATCCAGAACGTATCTCGCGAATATTGCAATAACAAATCGAAAATACTGCAAAAAGATATACAAGATATATATATAGCAATAATTAGACTTTATTAAAAACAATAAAAACTATAAAATTAATAATAGATTAGATATATCTAAAACGTATTTAAGTTGCGCACAAAAATATTAGATATCGAGAGATTATACTAAAATTTGTCAAAATAATAGATAGTAGAACGCTTAGTTACTATATAGGAGCTGGAACTTTGTCTATCTATATATATTAATCAAAGTTATTTGAATCGATTATATAATATTAAATTGAATAGTATCGAATCGAGTAGTATTAATACTAGATCAAATTAATTACAATATTTTAATACTTTTATTTGATTTAAATTTAAAAATCAATTTTTATATAAATTATATTTTATATTTTATTAAGTTCGAAATTTATTTTAAAACTACTAAATTCTGAGTATCTTTCTAGCAAAAGTAAAAAAAATATATAAAAGTTTTCTATTAGCAATTTATATATAGATATATATATATTTACAAGTTCGAGATATTCTAAGATTCGAAAAATATATAAAAAACAAAATTTTAATAAAAAATTATATAGATATTATCGATAATATTTGATAACTTTATTAGTAAAACAAAAAAAAACAATAGATATAGATTTAAATAGATAATAGAAAAATCGACAGCAATAAATATAGCAGTTATCTAATTGCAAATTATTTAGATAACTAAGTCTAGTATCTATACTTAAAATTATAAATAATTTAATTATTAAATTAGATTAAAAACTTGTTAAAATATTTTAAATATATTATAAAAAAAACTTTAATTAGTTTGTCAATTATCTGCTTTTTGATAAAAATATATTTTAGTTTAATCTAATTATTTGCAATTTTTTTGCAAACAAACTGTATTTAAATACTTATATATTTTATTCGAATATATTGTGCAAGATTTTTAATAAATACTATAATTTTTTATTTGTTGCAATAAATAATAATAGCAACTAGATACAATATTAAAAATATTAATTTTTTTTTTAATAATAACAAGAATTCTAAATATAAGTAATAATAATAGAAATAAATAGAATAATTGCAATTGCTTTAACAATACTTAAAGTTAGATAACTTTTTTAACAATTTGTATTTATTTAATATATTTAGTTTCGCAGATAAAAAGAGCAACAATTAATTAATAGTAATATTTTCTAGATTAAAAATATACTCAAAAATAAAACAACAAATATTTTTATTTTTATTTTAGTTAATATTAATATAGTTTGACAAAAAACAAATATTTCTACAGAAAATAAAACAAAAATTAAGAATATTTTAAAAATAACAAAATATTTGTTTAATAATCTTTTAGTAAATATCGATAGAATTAAAAGTATATCTATTTATTACTGAGACAACAAAAGCAATATTTGATCGAATATCTAGTATTTAGACTGACCGTCGGGTCGGGTTTCGGTTCCAACTATTGGAATCGACCCGACCCGACGGTTCCAACCCTAGGAATCGAATCGAATTGCCAAGAAATCGAAAATAACATTATTATGCCAAGAATTACTAATTTTAGAATAAAATATTTTATTAGTAACATGCAATATTTGCACCTATAGGTTCTAAAGACCTTATAGATGCAATTTATTAATAAAATGCAATATTTGCATCTATAGGCTCTATAGACCTTATAGATGCAATTTATTAATAAAATGCATTATTTGCACCTATAGACTCTATAGAACCTATAGGTGCGATTTAATTATTTTCTTCGTAAAAAGTAGTAATGCATTACTATAATACATTATCTTATTATAATTAAATAATTAAATATTATTGAATATATATTGACTATATATTAACTATTAATAATTATAATATAATTATTTAAATAGTCTTGGCGATTCGGGTCGGTTTTTCGGGTCGGGTTTCGATTTCAATTCTAGAAATCGATTCGACTCGACTCGGTTTTCGATTCCAACTTTAGCAATCGATCCGCCAAGACTTTCGAGTCGAGTTGACCCAAATCGCTAAGATTCAAGTTGATTAATCGACCCGAACTCGATTAATCGACCCGACGCGATCAGTCTACTAGTATTATATATATAAGAAAATTAATTGTTAATTAATAGATATAATAATAATCTGAATTAATAACATAGTTTAAATCGACAACATATATTTTAAATATATCTATAAAAATAACAACTAATTTATACTTCTATATTTTGTAATTTTTTAGTATCTTTTTCAGATATATTTTCTGACTTAAATAGAAAATTCAGATTGTAAAACTATATTTAATTTAAATTTTTAAATATTATTAAACAAAATTTAAATCAGTTATTTTAAATTAATTAACAAGAGTTTTTTTAACAATATTAATAAATTTTTTGTTAATATTGACAATTAAAAAATTATCTATATAAACAACAATAATAGTAAAGTTATTAATAAAGATATTTAAATTAAAATTTAATAAACAAAAATAGTACTTTTTAAAAAATATTGCAAAAATATTATATTATATTTAAAATAATTCTTTAAGCTTATAGAGAATTTTTTAAATCGACAATTTTTTTTGTTCTACTTAAAATTGTAAAACAGTTTTATATAAATCTCTTTGTTAATATTTTTGTAAAAAAAAATAGTAACAATATGTATTTGCTCTAGATTTTAATTGTTAATTAACAACAAAAACAAAAATAATCTTATAGTTTATAGATTTAATTATAATTGCAAAAATCTTAATATAGTTTAAATTTTTGTATTGTTTAAAGTTTCTAATAATTTAACAAATTTTATAGCAAAAAATCTTGTTATTAAATTTTTGTTTAATTTTGTAAATTTATTTTTTACAAAATATGTAATATCTGTTAAATATTAAACAAACAATATAGATATTGTTTTTTTTGTGAAAATTTAATTTTGTTTTGTTTAGTTAGTTGTTAGTTTATTTTATAATAAATATTTGCTATAATTTTAATATAAACTTAGACTTATATAATTTTAATAATATAATTTTAAACAATAAAATAAAAAAATCTGCAAATTTATTTTAATACAATCGAAATTCGAAATATTTTTGCAATACTAGATCGAAATTTAAAAACAATAGATTTTAAAATATATTTAATAATTTAGTAGTTTTAGAAAACTTATTAAAATTAGTAAAGTTAAAAAAAGTACTGTTTTTAAAATTAAAAAATAATTTAAAAAATATAATATTTTTAGAATCTAAAAAAGATAAGATTTTAGATAAAATAAATAAATTTAATTTATTAGATTTCTTAATATAATTTAAGAACAAAATAATTTTTTGCTGTTATTATAATATTATTACAGAAAACTTGTCTAATTTATATAGAATTTAGAAATTTATTAATAGTATTTGCAGTATTAGACTGCGTAAATAGAACTGTTAACAAATATATATTATTATTTTAATAATTAATTTTACTGTAATTTATATTAGAGCTAAGTAATACTTATTTATTGTTTAGTTAATAAACTTTTAATACTTATTAGATTTTATTTTTGTTATTTATTATACAATTTTTTTTTGTATTTTACTAGAACTAAGAGTTAAATACAGTTTTAAAACTTTTATTAATTAGTATTTAATTAAGTTTTTAATATTTCTTTCTATTAATTAATACGCTAAATATATTTGTAGTTATAAAAATATTCGATACTTGCTTTAAAAGAAGTAATAAAATACTCAATAATAGAAAAAATATTGCAATATAAATTAACTGTTTAAATAATTTTTAATCAAAGATTTACAATTAAGTTAGTATTTTTGATTATAGTACTAATTTTTTAAATTAAAATCTAATTAAAATATTTGATATATTTATTTATCTTAGAAAAAGCAGTAATTGTTAATTCGATATGTATTTTGCGTTTTTTGTATTAAATTTGAAATTTTTTATCTATATATTTACTGTTGTTGTTAATACAAATATAAGTATATTTGTTGTTTCTATACTTAAATTTATTAATATAGTATTTAAAAAAAGTTAGCAAACTAATTTTATTTTTGTTTTTAAAATATTTTATTTGCAAATACTTAATTTTATTATCTAATTAAATACAAATATAGCAAATACTATCGAAATTATCTAGAGATATAAGTTCTATAATATTAATATAAATAAAATTGTTTTCTTAGCAATTAAATTTAATAGAAATTCGATAGAATATTGCTTTGTCTTTTGTATATATACAAGAAATATAAGTATTATTCGAAAATAACTTAATAAAATCGAAAGTATTTCTGCAAATTAGCTAATAAATATTTTATTTATCTAGATAATCAAATTGTTTGTATTATATAATTATTGTATTTTTACTAATTATTAATAGAACAATAGCAATAACAAAAGGTACAATAAGTATTTTTAAATTTAAAAAGTAAAAATCGAAATATTTAATTGCTTAAACTTACTAAATATTAATAAAAAAGTTATAACTAATAATTTTTCGAACAATATTAGTATCTTTTAATTAATTATAGAAAATTAAATTGTAAAAAGAATTAAATATATATTATATATTATAAATTGTAATATAATAGACTCTTTTATTTTTATTTTTAACAAATAGATAAATACTTTCGATATTTATAGCAAATAAATTGTTTTCTATATTTTCGACAAATTGTTAAGATATTTTTAAATAAAATATAAAAATACTACAATTTTCAAATATATATTGCAAGTATTTTGTATTAAAAATCTATTTGCACAAAAAATAGTTAACAATAAAAACTAATATTATAGTTATAAAAATAGATAGCTTAAAAATTGTAAATAGAATTGTTACAATAATAAAAACAAAATAATATCTATAAATTATTGTTTTAGTAGTTTTTTACTTTTTGTTATTGCTATTTTTATTTTTGTTCTTATTAGACTTAAATTTAAATTTGTTTTTATTTTTTCTAAATTCAAATTTGTTTTAATTTTTTTTTTAATTATTATAATTTTAATAATATTTATTTTTGCTATTATTTTAATTATTTTCGAAACTATTGTTTTTTAAAATAAAATATAGTTCTAAATATAAGTTTTAGCAATTTGATTTCTAATAATTATTTTTTTTGCAATTTGTATATTTTTTCTATTTAATATATACAAAACTAAGATTCTTAATAATAGAAAAAGTATTTTTTATAATAATAGTTAGCTTAGTAGCTATTGTTAAAATTAAAATAATATTAATAGTTAAGATATCTATTAAATTAATATATTAAATTTTCTAATTGTAAATAATAGCAGACAACTTTTGCTTTCGAGTATTATTTTTATCAAAAAACTTATATTTAAATACTTATTAATTAATAAAGAAACAAGCAATATTGTTAAAATTAACTAGATATTTAAAAATAAATAAGTTTTTATCTATAACTAAGTTGTTTAAATAAATAGATAGTTTATTAATAATATTAAAAAATTTAATTTTGTATTTATTAATATTCTGATTCTAAATACTAAAAATCTTAAAAAACTCGAATTTAACAAAAATTCTTATAAGTATATTTAATTTTTTAGATTTGTATATTTTAACAATCTTTTAATAAATCTTTTTAATTAGATCGATTTTCTTTATATTGTAATATAAATTTCTATTAACAATATTTCGAAATATATTTATATACTTTTTGTTGTTAGTATTCTATTTAATTTGTTTTTCGATAATTATATTAAATAAATCGACAAATCTAATATTTAATTTAATATATTTTTAGAGCTTAATTTATTTAAGAACTTTAAACAAGTCTTGTTTTTAGACAAAAAAACTTATATTATTGCTAATTTTAGCAATCTGTTTAGGAACTGCAAGAAATAACGCAAAAATACTAATAATTATAATAGTATTAATATAATCTGCTATTTTTAGAGCTTTACTAATAGCTTGTAAGCAATAAACAATAGTATTAGTAAATATAGTAAAAAAATACATGTAAGCAATAAACAATAGTATTAGTAAATATAGTAAAAAAATACAATTGCACAATAAAAGTTTTAATAAAAATATTTTAAATGTTAGATTACAAAAATTAAGTAAATTAACAAAACTTAAATCAGAAATTTAATTTAATAGATATTTTTCGAAAAATTCAAATTAAAAAAATAGCTAAATATATTTTTCTTTGTTAATAGTATTGATCTAATTAATTTTATTAATTATAGTTTTAGCAAAGTTTTAATAGATAAACAATTAATAAACTTTTAAATAAATTTTAAATTTCTGTTATTCTGTTTTAAAATTATAACAAATATAGATTTAAGCAGATTTAATAGATTTAATTTGTTTGAAAAATAGAATATTAATAGACAATTTCTGATTAGATTGTTGTTTTTGTTTAATTGTAGATAAAATTTGTTAATTATCTGAAATCTAACTAAGCTACTTAATCTTTTTTTTTTTTTTTCAACAATTATAGAAATAGCAATACTATTTTGCGTCTTTGCGATTGTTAAATCAATTTTTTCAGATTTCTTATTTTAATAAGATTAAGTATTAGTTTTTTTAATCTAAATCTTTTGCGTCTTCGCAATAATTAAGAGCTTTTTAATTTTATTTACACAAAATTGATTATTGTTTAATTGAGAGTTGCGTCTAGATACTGCTTTCAGAATAATTAATAAAATTATTTTAATTTTTAAAATATATTTGCAATTTAGTTTACTAATTTGTTATGTATACTGTAGTAAAAGAAATTAACTAGTACTTGTTTTAATTATTGCACTAACAAATTGACTTATTTAATTGTTAATAAGAGAATTTTTGCAGTAGACAGAAAAACTAAAATTAAGAAAATTAAGTAATTCAGTCTTTTTATTATATATCGAAGTAGAATTTTATCTTGCTTTAATAATGTGTCTTCGACTAATTATTAATTATCTAATTATCGATCTTCAGTTATATAACTGTTATATAGCTGATTCTTCGATTTTTAAAATTTATTATTAATAAATATCTGTTAAAAGTAATTAGTATTCTTTAACAAAAGCAACAAGTTATAAATAAAATAAACTTAGTTGTTTTTACAACTTATATTAGTCTTTTTAATAAAATATTTGTATCTAGAATCTCTGACTAAATGTTAGTTATTTAATTGTTAATAATCGAAAATTTTAGTTGTTTAAATACTTAAAAGATCGATTGTTCGACAAATTTTAACAGTCTTTCAGCTATTATTTTGACAATATTCTAATACTAATATTTCGATTTTTAAAATAGTAATAATTTGAATATTCAGATAATTAATTGTTAGCTTCTATATATTAGAAATTAACAAGAACTTAACTAATTGTAGTAATTGTAAGTTTATTGTTAGTTTAATTTATTAGCTATGTTTTAGATATTCTAATTAATAAACAGATAAATTTCTTGTTCTGTTTCGAACTTATAATCTGTCAAAATAATAGATAATAGAATGCTTAGTTACTATATAGAAGCTGGAACTTTGTTTATTTATATATATTAATCGAAACTATTTAAATCGATTACATAATATCGAGTCGAGTAGTATCGAATCAAATAGTGTCGGCACTAGATTAGATCGATTATAGTATTTCGACAAAATTGTATTAAGTAGCAAAATATACTAAAGTATTTAAAAACAAAACAACAAACAAGATAGTTAATAATATATATAAAATATCTTTGTTTTTAGTAAAATATTAGCAATACAAAATAGCTATACAATTTGCGTTTATACAAGAACAAATTCGACAAATATAAAAAAAGATCTAAAAAAAAAATTAATATACTTTATTTTCGATATTTAATATTAGAGATAACTTATTAGTATATAAGATTGTACAAAGATTGTACAAAATTTTACAATATATTGCTAATACAACTACGCACAAACAAAATTAATTTTAATCAAGTTTTTTACAAAAACAAGTATTCGAAATTGCTACAACAACGTATTTGTGCAATTGTAATCAAATATTGATAAAATATATACTACTAATATATTCTAGATAGAAGAAAGAAAGAAAAATAATACAGCAAAAAAAATTGTAAATTTGAATAAGTTCTGTGTGTTGTTAGCGCGATAACAACAAATATATATATAATATTCTCGATTAACATACTAAGTCAATTTCAAGTTATAAAACTGTTAGAGAAGAAGACGTAAAAAAAATAAAAAAAAAATAAACAAATTGATAGAGTTCTTGTATTGAAAACACTTATAGTATAAAACGCAGAAAATAGTAATTTTTATGCGAAAAAAGATGCTGCGCTAGCGCAGCGCTCGCGACAATATATAGAGTCTCGCATAGACTTATAACAAGTGTTAAATCAAGTAAGAATTTAAAAAAAAAACTAGTTTAAGATCTCTATAATCTTGTGCTCAATTTTATTTTTATATTATTATTATTATTGTCTTTGTTCTTCTTCTTCTTATTATTATTATTGTCTTTGTACTTTGTATCTTTATACTTGTTATCTATTATTTTTATATTATTTTTTGTTTTTTTCTATTTTATTCTTATTCTATTATTATTAATTTTAATTAAATCTTTAGAATTATTATTTATCGATTTTAAAGAATTAGATATTTTGCAATTTGCAGCATTTTTATTGTTTGCAAAAGTATTTTTAAATCTTTCAAATTTGTTAATTGTATCTAAATTATATATTGTCTTTAATTTATTAAATCTTTTATAATATAGAATATATTGTTAAATTATTTCAATAATTGATATTATATGTTTAATTATATTCTTGCTCAATTTAAATTCATTAGAATTAGACTAATATATAGATTAGTCATTTTATTTATATTAGACTCTATATATACTTAAATATTAAGAATTTGTGTTGTATTTATATTTATATTTTCTAAGACTATTTATGTAAGAATTGTATTAACTTTAGTTTGTTTTGCAATATTTTTGTTTCTAATTTTTTTTTTAGTTTAATCTTAAAGTATTGCGCTACAATATAATTAGCTTTTTGAATATATATATATTATTTGAATATATTATTATATAGTTCCTTTTCTACTCTTTTATTAGCTATTATATTTTTAATGTTTTCTTCTATTTTAACTTAAATTTGTTTAGAGACTTTTTGAAAACAATTGTTATTTGCAATTTAATTAGACGCTTGTAAAGTACTATATAATTAGTATTTTATTTTTTGTAAAGTAACTTTTTATTTTTAATCTATATTGTAGCACAATTTCTATTAACAATAGTTTAAAAAAGAGTTAATAAGATAGATATTTTGCGCTTTAAATTAGTCTTAAAAATAATATATATAGATAATACAAAGCAAGTCTTTTACTTAATAGTATAATATTAGCTATTCAATAATATTCGAATATTTAAATAAGAAGAAATTTGATTTTAAAAAGTTTATTCTTTTAATTAGTTTTAATAATAATATATACAAGTAATACAAAACAAATTCGTATATTAACTATATAGATTGAGACAATAGACAATATTAAACATATTAATTAATATATTACTGTACAGGCTTTTGCTGTAATTATCTCTTTATTCTTCTCTTGTAGTAAATCGATAGTTCCCCGGATTTTTGATTAGATTACAATAGAAATCTCGAATAAAAATAATAAGAAATCGATAAAATCTCGAAAATAAAATCTATTTATTAGTCTCTTACTAATAGACTTTTGCTTACAGTATAAGAATTGTAAAAATCTTATAAAGAAACAAAGTTTTTTTGAAGATATTTTATTAAGTATTAATCAAATATATAAGATAAATAGAGATAAACTATATTTATTTCGAAAGTCTTTTATATAATAGATTGAATTTGCAAATCTTTTATAGCTACTCTTTATTAATTTTATTACTATAGAAATTATTTTATTCTGTTAAATATATTATTGTCTATAAATGTATCTTAAATTTTGTACTTTTTCTATTGTACTAGCTCTCTTTTTAATTCAATACTTTTTTCTTTTTATATTTTTTAATTTTTTTTTAGTTTAATATTATTTTGCTCTGTTGTTTGTAGTTTTTTTTTTTATTTTTTAATCTAACTTGCAAATTAAATTTTTCTAATTGCAAAAATATAAATATAACAACAGCAGAAATATAGATAAAGATAAAAACAAAATCGAAATCTAATATAAAAATATAAAATTGAGAAAAATATCTAGTATTAGTATTAATATCTATTTGTTTTTAAGTTTTCGAATTTAAAATATTTGAAAATCTGTTATACTATATTTGTTAGCTTTAATATTCTTAGACTGATCGTTCGGTTCTAATAGTTGGAACCGAATTGCATAAATTATGAAAATACTAACTATATTAGGTTAAAACTTGGTCTAATTAGATATAACTTTCGGGTCGGATTATAGATTTTGGGGAAAAACCGATTCGAACGGTCAGTCTAAATATTTTGTAAAAATCTTTAACAATTTATTATTGTTTGTCTATTAACGCAATACGCGAGATAGATATAAATGTCGAAGATATTGCAATAGTAGTATTAGCTACAAAGACTTTGAAAATTTTGAAAATTTTAATTAAAATAGTTAACGCAGATTTTTGATATTTTAAGACAATTAAACTTGATACTTTATTTACTTTTAAAAAATTTAATAACAATAATAGCAAACGCTTCGATAATAATATATTAAAATATGCAATAATAAAAACAATTAATATATATAGAAGTTATTTATAACTTTTTGTTAAAAATAGAATTAATACTTAGAATTAATATATTTTTGCTTTATTTATCTTGTTAATTTTTGTAGAAATTGAAAAAACAACTTAATTGTTTGCTCTAATTAATTAAAAAATTAATATAAAGTTGCAAAATTGTTGTTGCATTAATTATTTAATCTATTGCAATATTATTTAAATATTGTTCGAAAGAGTCTTTTTAACAAAAAGAGAAAATAAGAGATATTAACTATATCGAATTTTAAGTAGATACAATATAATAAAATATAAAACTAAAAATAGATTTTACTCTTTTGTAAAAGTTTTGTTGCATTAACTATAATTTAATTTTTTTGTAAAAATCTTGTTATATATATTATATTATAAATTCTATATTATTTTCTATATTTATTGAGAAAAACTTTTATAAGTTCTATTATAAGCAAGTCTTTTATAGACAATACTACAGTATTTAGTTAGTAGAATAATATTGCAAATTTTTGTTGTTTTTGTTGTTTATTGTATTATAAGACTGTTTTTTTTTAATCTTTTCTTATTCTTAATCTTTTTTTTATTGTTATTTAGTTTTGTTAAACTTGATTTTTTATTATTAGATATTGTATTAGAGTCTTTATTAAGATTTATTTTTAATTTAGATTTAATAAGTTTAAATATATTTGTTTTTTCTAAATATTAATCTATAATATAATTATTAAATTTTGCTTTTTTGTAAAATACGTTGTATATAGTTATTTAATAATTATTTGTATATTTGTTTAATTCTATATTTTTCGAATTATAATACTAAAATATATAAAGATATAAAACAACAATAATTTGTACAAAAGTATTTGCAAAATTATTAGTAATACTTAAATTTTTTTTTTACAAAATCTATATTTAAGCTATTTAATACTCTTAAAAGTAATTTTTTCCAAATTAACTACTTTAACATTAAAATAAAAAAGAAATTTTAAGTTAGCAATATCTATTTGGTTTATAATCTCTCTCTTAAGTACTTTGTATATATTTAGATTTTTAAAATATATTTTGTATTTGCTTTTTTATTGTTTTAATCTTTGTTACAAATATCTAAGAAATTAAAGTATTTTTAAAAAATACAAATTGCGACAAACTATTGCGTAAACTATTTATAATATAAATAAAAATATTATTAATTTGCAAATAACTCTTAAAATAAAAGCTAAAAAAAATTGTATTTGCTAATTGTTATTGTAAAACAAACAAAATTAACTATTGTTTAAAAAAGAAATTTACAATATTTCGAATAAATTTGTTCGACTTTATATAAATATTTCGAATATATATAATA